>Ga0209737_10003466_pt1 | contig 11003 bp, 10 predicted proteins | sample TergutCu122P3_FD_187284 | JGI IMG/M metagenome (GOLD analysis project Ga0209737, IMG submission 187284) | Cubitermes ugandensis P3 segment gut microbial communities from Kakamega Forest, Kenya - Cu122 P3 (SPAdes) (version 2) | ecosystem: Host-associated > Arthropoda: Insects > Digestive system...
ATTCGAGAATCCAACCTGCCACATTATCAAGGAAATAGCGGTCGTGCGTAATCGCAATAACCGTTCCGGCATATTGTTGCAAATGCTGTTCGAGCCACTCAACCGACTCGGCATCCAAGTGGTTTGTCGGCTCATCGAGCAACAAAATATCGGGCTGGCGCAACAACAAACGGCAAAGCGCAACACGCCTTTTTTCGCCTCCCGAAAGGTACTCAATCTTTGCATCTTCGGGCGGACAGCGCAAAGCATCCATCGCACGCTCCAACTTATTGTCGATATTCCAAGCATCAGCGTGGTCAAGTTTCTCCTGCAATTCGCCTTGTCGCGCAATCAATTTATCAAAATCAGCATCGGGCTCGGCAAACTGCTCGTTGATTTTTTCGTACTCGGCGAGCATATCCATCACTTCCTGAACACCTTCCTGTACAATCTCTTTCACCGTTTTTGTCGGGTCTAATTGTGGCTCTTGTTCCAGATAACCAACCGAATAGCCGGGCGAAAACACCACATTGCCTTCAAACGATTTTTCGACGCCGGCAATAATTTTCAACAACGTGGATTTACCCGAGCCGTTGAGACCAATAATTCCGATTTTCGCTCCGTAAAAAAACGAAAGGTAAATGTTGTTCAACACTTTTTTTTGAGGCGGAAAGGTCTTACTCACGCCTACCATCGAGAAAATAACTTTTTTGTCGTCGGACATAACTTTAGAATCAAGAGTCAAGAGCCAAGAATCAAGACTTTTCTATTATTGCCAAGAATCAAGAACCAAGACTTTAGTTTGTTACTATTTTAAAATTTCAGAACTGCGAATCTTGGCTCTTGGCTCTTGGCTCTTGATTCTTGGTTCTAATTTTAGTGCAAAGGTAAATTTTTTTATTCATTTTTCAAACAAAAAACTCGGCAAAATCCGTTTTACGTGATTTTGCCGAGTGATATCAGTTCATTTTTTTTCAATATAGACAAAGGGCACGTTTTGTTAAACCTGCGTAAAAGTATATGAAACTCATAGCAAGCGGTGTTTTTTTTGTTTTCTCAAACCATAAAAACCTACCGCAGAAACAAATATTCCAATCAATAAAATAAGGGCAAAGCCTACAAATAATCCGGTCATAACTTTTCTTTTTTAATTTTTTTATCGAAATAAGTAAACAAAATGCTCAGCGCGAACAACAATATTATCAATATAGAACTCAAAACATAAAGAAGCGTCATATTCCGCTCTATACCGCTGAAAAAGGAAGATATAATAACTGCCGTCAACAAATACTTAATTATATCAATAAACATTTTGCTGATTTCCTTAAAATCAATATAGTTCAACATTTTAGTGCTTTTTGGTTTTTTTGTATGAAGATAAGTCTTTTATTTTCCACACAATTAAGTTTAAAAAATCTTTTGCAAAGGTATAAATTGTTTTCCAAACAAACAAAATCTCGGCAAAATCCGTTTTTACGAGATTTTGCCGAGATATTTACAAAACAGATGAAATCTGTTTGATATTGCAAACAAAGCGTTGCCAATCTTTTTACTGTCTTTTTTTCCTTGCAAACTCTTCGTTATTTCTTTTTTCTGCCATATTCTCTCTGGCGACAGGCTGATTCAAGCAAGATTTAGCCTCCGATGCAAATTGCTTGGCAATTTCAATTATTCTATCATTAGAAAAACTAACAAAATTTGTGATCTTTTTGCCTATCATATCGTCTAATTCCGAAGAATCAACAAAAGATATAAGCAGTACATCCTGAGCATCGTTGTAAAAGAGTTCTACACTAGTATTGTTTACTGATTTTTCGGGTGCAAATACAGTTGTCGAAATATCACCGCTTTCAAATACTTCAATTTCATCAACATGTCCATCTAAATCATACAAAAACTCGTTAATACCCACAGCCATCAGTTCTACACTTTTCATTTTATATCTTTTGTCCAAATCTTCGGCTTCGCTGATTTTAGGCACAATACTTTTTTCTTCTTTCTTTTCTCTAAAAAATTTGTACCAGATAAAGACACCGGCTGCAATTAAAATAATCCAAAATAGCATAATTTGTGAATTTTAATTTTGTAAATTTGATTCTTGTTTTGTGCAAGGTCGCAGCCTGCTGCGACCTTGCATTTTTTCTACTTACTTCTTGCTTTTAAACGCAATATGCAATTTTCGCAATGCTACAGCAAATTCTTTTGCACTGGAAGTATAAATGGTAGAGTAAGTTTGTTTATCGTTCGGATTTTTATCTTGAAAATAAAATTCCTGATTGTATGGAATATAAACGCTCATTCTATCGCCTATCGACAATCGGTCTCCCGCAAGTTCGATTTCGCTAATGTCTGAATATGAGATAGAACGGGTTTTTCCTTCACGACTGTCATTTTCATAGATGCACCAGGTGCTTTCGATGAGTGTTACGCAGTCTTCTTCGCACAACACAAGACTAAATTTAATATACGGGTCGTCCATTCCACCTCGATAGTTCACAAAAAGAATTTTTCCTTTCATCGTTTCCGGGTCTTTGTGGTGATACTCCAAATCTCGGTCGGCGAGTTTCGACAAAAACTCAGTTATGAATCCTTGCATTTCTGCATCGGTAGGTCGGGCATAATGCAATTCCATGTTCTCTTTGTATATCAAGTCGAGATTAGCGTTTCGCCTTGTGGCATATTTACGCTGACGGTGGATTTCGGTTACAATTTTAATTGTTCCGAAAAGCCAGAACAGAATCGGCGCGAAAATAAGCAGTAAAGTAACAATTCCCCAGATGCCTTTACGCACAAAAATAATGTGTTTTCCTTCATCTACATCGTCTTTTGCCGAAATGAGCGGGAAATATTCTTCATACATCCGTGCATCTCTCCTTGCTGCTCTAACAGAATCAATTCCGGCACTTTGAAATATTTCTTCACGCTCCTGTCTGTTGAGTCTTCTGTTGAGTTCTTGCTCTCGTTGCGCAATTCTCTCATCTGCCACGCTCTGAACGGTTGGAATTTCGTGTGCAATATAATAGTCTTCGACTGTACGCGCACAGGTTGCAACTGCAAAAATAATCAATGATAGAATAATCATTACAGGCAGTTTCCACAAACGAGCAAGAACAGGTTTTTCATAATAGTTTCTTTTGCTCAAGTAGCGCAAGTCGGGGCTGTGAGCGTTCCAGCTCGGTGCAGTTGGCTCGTCGTAATGGTCGAAATATGCAAGTCGTTGTTCTTCGGTAAGGTCGTGTCCTACATTATGATAATGCGCTGTATTATGGTGTTCTGCTTCGTTGTCGGCACCTTTATATTGTCTGTTCAGCAGTTTATTGATGTTTTTTTGTGTATTTTTCCCTCTGAATTTGCAGTTTTCCGTAATTTCGTCCAACTCATCGGGTGAGTAATCTTTGGCTGTATTCAATAGTTCTTTTGGCGTTTCGTCGCGAATAATCATGTGATTCATTACATAATATTCTTCTTTAATGCTCGCCAGCAACACCAAATATTTGCATTTGGTTTCTATACCAAGCGCAGTTTTCAGGTAAGATTCTGCGCGTTCTATTTCTTTGCCGCTCATGCTGCCAATGTCTTTTCCGGCAACGAGCGAAAGCGCGTAATAGTAGTACATATCCGCTTCCATCGGCGATTGGTCTATCGCTTCTTTGAAATTGCGCTGTGCCAATTCATAGTTTTTCAAATTCAGATAGAGCAAGCCCATCGAATACAACGCATTGGTATCTTTCGGATTGTCTTTGGTTTTCTGCTGATAAAACTTGATGTATTCCTGCGCAACTGTCTGCGTAATTTTCAGCTTATTGGATTTGGAACGAATAAGGTTTTTATTTCCGCAATATTCACATTCCAATGAATTTGGCGGCAGTGTCGAAGAGCATCCCGAACATTTTAATAATTCTAATTGAGCCATATCTTAGGTTATTTTCTTGTTGAAGTTTTTAAAAATTCTATTTCATTCACAGCATTATTGACTGTGTTTTTTACATTATTGGCGATTGTCTGTGCATCTGCTTGCTCGCCGTTTTCGATGGAACTGAGCAAATTGTTGCATTGCGAAATGATGTTTGAAAGTTGGCTTTGTGCCATTTCGCTCTCAAATACACCGGGCACCAGCGATTTGAATTTTACGGTCAATCGGCTGAACTCGTTTTCGTAACTTTGGGTACTTCTGGGCAGTTCGAGTTTTTTGCTCAATGCGCTGTAACGGTGTTCGATTTGCGACATTTGACCAACATAATAATGCAGATTTTTTCCGCGTTCTGCCAATTTTACGGCACCTGCTCGATAATGCATATCGGACTCAGCCAATAAAACACCTAAAATAATCCACAGCAGCGTTAGTATTATCAATGCGGAAATGTAAAATTTAAGCGGAACATACGGAAGCGAAAATCCTGCATGTTCGGCGATATAATAAGCGACTGCACCATAATATTTGGGCGGAATAACCGGTGTCAATAAAAAATTGTAAACGAGCATAATAGCAACTCCAACTATGATATAGTAGGTAGAAAATGCACCCATAACCGAATAGAATGCACCGCTTGTTTTGCTTTTGCCCAAGCGCACAAAGTTGATGTAGCCAAAAAATACGGCTACCAAAATCAAAGCGTAAACAAGATTGACATAAAACAAACTTGTTTTTTCTTTTGGTCCCAACACAAAGAAAAGCATTATTGTAACGAGCATCGTTACAATCGGAAGAATAACTCCCGAAACTAAGGATATTTTTATTTTCGACATATTTTTTTCTTTTTGAATTAGCGTTTATTACATTGGCGGCGGTGGTGGTGGCGGAACAGCACCAAACAAATTAATTAATTCGGCACATTCGGATGCTTTTGCCCATTGAGGCATACCGTTTTTCCAAACATAAGTTTCGCGCGTGATTTGTCCGCTTTGCGCCAATTGATTCAATTGATTCATATCGTAAGGACCTTGTTGTGCATTATTAATCAGCACGTGAAACATTACCGGTGCAGGCGGCGGTGGCGGAACGGCACCCGGTGCTTGTTGTTGCTGTTGCTGATGTTGGGTGTTTATTTGTCCTGCCATATTGCCCATTTGGTTGCCAAACGCGCCTCCGATACCAAAACCCATTCCCATTCCCATTCCTGCGCCCATTGTGCTTCCTGCCGAGCCTTCGTTGCCGGCTGCGGTTTGCATTACATCGAACGAACGCTCTTGCTGATAGGTGTAACCCAAACGCTGCTGACGTGTGAGTTGTTTTTGAATTTCGCGTGCTTCAGCCAACTGGTCGTTTTCAATCGGTGTGATACGTTCCACATCAAATTGCACGACTTCAACACCGTATTTATCAAATTCTTCTACAATTTGGGCGCGCACAAAATCTGATGCTTCATCGGTTTTTCCGGCTAATTGCGAAAAATTTATGTTGTGAGCCATCACATAATTGTTAATCAGTGTGCTGATTTTACGGATGATGATGGCTTTGAAATTTTGCACAATATCGGCAGTTACTGCCAAGTGAAGTGTGCCTACAACTTCGGTGATAAACAGTGTGCTATCTTTAATACGCACACCAAACTCTCCGGCAACACCGATTTGAAGTTCTAACTGATAAAATGGGTCGAATACGGTAATAGGCGATGGTGTACCCCATTTCAGTCCACGCTTTACCGTTTTGTTTACATACCAAACTTCGGCAGTAAAGGGCGTATTTCCACCGAAAGGCAAGTTAATGATTTTTCTGAGAATCGGGATATTATTTGCCGAAACGGTGTGTGTACCCGGACCGAACACATCGGCAGCAGCACCGCCGCTGTAAAAAATTGCTTCCTGACTTTGATTTACAATAAGTTGTGTGCCAACACTCAAATTATCGTAAGGAAATTTCCAAACTAATTCGTCGGCTTCGCCATTGTATTTGACGCGATCAATTACACCTTTACGTTCTTCACCCTGACCGTCGTGGGTTGCACCATCGGTGCGCTCTTTACCAAATATTTTCATCTGTCTAATTTTTATTTTTTATTATTGTCAGCTGAACGCCCACATTTCAGACATTGCTTCGTGTGTCAGTTTACTGTCGTGGGCGTTTCATTGCGTATTTGTTTTTGTTTTTTAATCTGCAAAGCTTGTTTTTGTTTTGAACGCAAAAATATATTATTTTTTTTGAATTCCAAGAGCAAATCACGAAAAAATGTTTTAAAAAGCAAAAAAACGTAGTAAATTTTAAATTACTACGTTTTTGCTGAGTTTTGACGGGTGAAACCTGCTTAATATGGCGAACGAAACAATTAGCTTTGTCCATGCGAATTTTATCTGCCAAAATTACTTCCAACAGTGGCAGCAGTTGAAAATTCTTGCATTCCATAAAAATAAGACAAAGAACCTGTTAAGAAATAATCAGCTTTTTTCGCGCTTTCGTGGCATCACACTTTCGCGCCTATTTTATTCTATATTTCGCACTCGCCTTCCCTTTCGCAATATTCGATAATTTTGATTTTAATAACTGACGGCGAAGCGGATTTATTTTATCGGTAAAGAATTTTCCTTCCAAATGGTCGTATTCGTGCTGAATGACGCGCGCGTGAAAACCTTCAAATTCCTTGATATGCTCGTTGAAATCGGTGTCTAAATAACTGATTTTGATTTTCGTAGCACGCGAAACATTTTCGTGTATTCCGGGAACGCTCAAACAACCTTCTTCAGCGGTTTCGTTTTCGGCACTCGTTTCTACCATTTCGGGGTTTATCATCACAACTTTAAAATCCGTCGATTCGGGATTTTCCTCGTCAGCCTTCACGTGGATAACAAACAAGCGAATAGGCTGCCCGATTTGCGGTGCTGCCAATCCAACTCCTTCGGCATTGTACATTGTTTCAAACATAGAGTCTATCAACGTCTTCAATTCCGGATAATCGGACGAAATGTCTTCGGCTTCTTTTCTCAAAACCGCGTTTCCGTAGGTGTATATTGGTAAAATCATTTCTTTTAGAATCAAGAGTCAAGAACCAAGAATCAAGACTTTGATTGTTATTTTTTTCGTTTGTGTTATGAAAATATCAGAAGCGCTACTATTAAAAGCACCAAAAGACTAAATAGGAAAAGAAAACCATAAAATAATACATCGATAAATTTAAGTATAAATCTGATAAAGTCCATATTTTTAAATTTTTAGAACCTCGAATCTTGGTTCTTGGCTCTTGATTCTTGGCTCTCTAAAAAACTTTGCAAAATAATCGTTGCACTGATTTTATCTACTAATGCTTTGTTTTGGCGGTCTTTCTTTTTCAGTCCGCCGTCGAGCATCGCTTTTTGTGCCAAAACAGAGGTAAACCGCTCATCGACATAAACAATTGCGATTTCGGGAAATGCCTTTTGCAGTTGTCCAACAAAGGGACGAATGTATTTCATTGCATCCGATTCTGCTCCGCTCATTTGTTTTGGCAAGCCGATTACAATTTTTTCGACCGGCTCTTTTTCCAAATATTTTTTCAAATAATCGAGCACACCGGCAGTCGGAACAGTGTCTAATCCGTTTGCAATAATCTGCAAGGGGTCAGTAACAGCCAGTCCAACGCGCTTTTGTCCGTAATCAATCGCTAAAATTCGTGCCATAAAATAATAATGCAAAGATACGGCATTATTTTTGAAAAAAAAATATCACAAAATAAAGCCTGCCGAATATTCGACAGGCTTATTTTTGTGATATTTTTTCTGTTCTCTTAAATCAAACCCAAAGCAACCGTAATGCCGATAAATACGATGGCTACCGTACAAGAAACAGCGATAACATTGTTGAACGAAGGACCGGCGGTGTCTTTAAGTGGGTCGCCTACAGTATCACCAAGCACTGCTGCTTTGTGCTGGTCGCTTCCTTTTCCACCGAGATTGCCGGCTTCAATGTATTTTTTTGCATTGTCCCACGCGCCGCCTGAGTTCAGCATAAATACAGCCATCGAGAATCCAACAATAATAATTCCTCCCAAATAACCCACAACGCCTGCTGCGCCAAGCAAAATTCCTGTAACGATTGGACCCAAAATTACCAAAGTGGCGGGTGCAATCATTTCACGCAAGGCACCACGTGTACAAATATCAACGCAGGTAGCATAATCGGCTTCAACGCCGGGTTTACCTTCGAGTAGTCCTTTAATTTCGCGGAACTGGCGTCGAACTTCTTCAACAATGCTTTGTGCTGCCCGCTGTACTGCCGACATACAAAGTGCAGCAAAAAGGAATATCACTGCTGCACCGGCAAAAAATCCAATCAATACCGGCGGATTAACAATGGAAAGATTAATCGATTCGCCTGCTTCCAACAATCCGGCTTTTATATATTTTTCATTGGCAATATTAACGTATGCAACAAGCAATGCCAATCCGGTGAACGAATTTGAAGCAATGGCGAATCCTTTTCCTGTTGCTGCTGTTGTATTTCCAAGCGAATCGAGTGCGTCTGTACGTTTGCGTACTTCTTCGGGCAAACCTGCCATTTGCGCAATTCCGCCTGCATTATCGGCAACCGGTCCGAAAGCGTCTGTAGCAAGAATTATCGCATTGGTAGCAAGCATCGCGACAGCCGCTAATCCGATTCCGTACAATCCGGCACTATAATTAATATCTGTAATGCTAAGTCCATCCCAACGGAAACCGCCCGAAACCATAAAACTGAGAATAGCCGCTCCGCCAACCACCAAAAGCGGTCCGAAAGCTGAGCGCATACCAAGCGACAAACCGCCAATCATGAGCGGCGCGCCGCCAAATTTGCTTGACTCTGCCAATTCGCGTGTAGGTTTGCTCGCATCAGAAGTATAATACTCGGTAAATAAGCTAACAATAAAACCGGCTAAAATTCCGAAAAGAACTGCGCCATAAAGCCCCCAAGCATTGGTCGGCATCGAATTGGCTGTCAGAACTCCTGTGTAGGCACATTCAACCGCTTTTGCATTGCTCGAAATCCACAATATTAATGGTAAAGTAGCCACCGCTGCAATTCCGCCGGCAATATAAACGCCTTTGCGTAAGGTGGTTAAAAGAGATTTTTGACTGATATGTTCGCCTGTGCGAACAAAGAATGTACCGATAATGGAAGCAAGAATACCCACCACAGATACCACAATCGGCAACATAAATCCGGCAACACCATATCCGGCAGCAAAACTGAGAGCAATCGTTGCGTAGAGTGCGTTCGAGTTCGATTCATGCAGGTCGGCACCCATTCCGGCTACATCGCCTACATTATCGCCCACATTGTCGGCAATTACTGCCGGATTTCGTGGATCATCTTCCGGTATTCCGGCTTCAATTTTACCCACCAAGTCGGCACCTACATCGGCTGCTTTGGTAAAAATTCCACCGCCTACGCGAGCAAAAACTGCTACAACAGCCACACCAATACCAAATGTTACCATTGTTTGCGCAATGGTTGAATAGTCGGCACCGAAACCGAATCGAAGCACTACATACCAAATTGAAATTTCGAGAATGGCAAGTCCGTTGATAATGAAGCCCATAAAAGAACCCGATGCAAAAGCCACGCGAAGTGCTTTATTCAAACTTTCAGAGGCGGCAAAAGCCGTGCGAGCATTGGCATAAGTCGAAATTTTCATGCCAATAAAACCGCAAAAGGCAGTAACCGTACCACCAGACAAAAACGCAAAAGGCGTAAACGGATTAACCAAATATCCAAGACCTAAGCCCAAAAAATAAGGGATGTACGCAAGTCCTAACAGAACTACAAACATCACCGCGATAAACTTCGCAACTGTACTGTACTGACGCTTCATAAAAGCGTTTGTGCCGGTGCGAATTGCCGCTGCAATTTTAACCATCGTTTCATTGCCTTCCGAGTGTTGGAAAACTTTACGTGCTTGCAGAATTGCGAATATTAACGCTGCTGCAGCACCAACATAACCTATCCAAAATAAATTTTCAACCATATAGTAATTTGTTTTTTAGTAAAAAATATGTTGTATCTCAAAAAAAATTCTCAGTAACCCGAACACACAAGATTTCACCAATCCGGTTTCGTTTAAATTTTCAAAAACAGCACAAAAGTAGTGATTTTGTTTTGGAAAAATCAAAACATTTTTAGATTTTTTTTGATTTTTTTTTGCTTTTTCTTCAGCAGTAAGTCAACCGCTTGATAATAAGCAGCAAACTAAATTTTTGAGTAATGCAAGAAAAAAAATCTGTGAGTTTCTTTAAAATCTTTCTCTTTCTCGCGTTTCTGCTTCATATTTTACTTCAATTTTCCGCTCGAATGCACCCGGTGGCGAGAGATAGACTCCATTTATTGCAAATCCGTTCTCTGTGATAATGTTAAACTTTATTCTGTCGGGCATAACGGTAAACGAGCCTCCGGTTATTAGTTTGCGTGCCGAAAAAGCAGGATTTGGCTCGTGATATGTGATTCGTGCGCCAATAATGTAGGTAGCATGGTCAACCGTAAAAAGTTCGCCCGGTGCAAAACTAAACGCAGAACCGAAATTTCCGGATCCTACCCTACCGGACACTTTGTACTCGCCGGCAAGCAATTCAAACAGCTTTCTTTCAGTTAATACGAAGTCATCCGGCACATCATTCAGAAAATCCAAACGGTATTTCGGCACAAAAAAATCTTCGATGAATAAAAACTGTCCGGGTGCGACAATCGCCGTTCCTTCTTCATTCAACATACCTTCCGAAAGAAAGGTAAAGGAAAAAACATAATACGGAATATGCGCATAGTATTGTCCAAAAAAACCAACTCCCATTACAGTAAAAACCGGATTTGCATTGTATTGATGTGGTTTGCGCGGTTCGCCATTACAGGAAATAAAAACAGGAAAAACAAAGCCAAGCATGGCAACAAACAAATTTTTTACAAGGATATTTTTTCTCATATTTACTCAAATTCAACTATACTAATTACAGGAAATTTAATTTTCAACCGTTTTCACACCAATCAGCCTGTCATGTCTTTCGCCCCAAGCGCGATGATACACAAAAATGGTGTATTCGTTTCGAGTTTGCCAAAAACTGCCGTCGATGCGCTCAACATTGGCGCGCTG
>Ga0209737_10003467_pt1 | contig 11002 bp, 12 predicted proteins | sample TergutCu122P3_FD_187284 | JGI IMG/M metagenome (GOLD analysis project Ga0209737, IMG submission 187284) | Cubitermes ugandensis P3 segment gut microbial communities from Kakamega Forest, Kenya - Cu122 P3 (SPAdes) (version 2) | ecosystem: Host-associated > Arthropoda: Insects > Digestive system...
CTCGTAAAAACTCTGAGGTAGTTTGGAAACGCTTCCGATCGGCATGTGATAAGTTCTTTGAAAACAAAGCCAACTATTTTTCTAACTCACAAAACATTGAAATTGAGAATTTACAAAAGAAAGAAAAATTGATTAAAAGAATTGAAGCGCACGTTTTTTCAGAAGATAAAAATGAAAATTTGGAAGCGATGAAAACCTTCCAGCGCGAATTTATGGAATTGGGACATGTGCCACGTAAGGATAAAGATGCTATATATGCCAAATTTAGAGAAACTGTGAACAAACGTTTCCAAGACTTGAAAATGACAATGGAGGATGTAAAACGTAGCAATTTCAAATCGAAAATTGATACTATATTAAATAATCCTAATGCGGACCACATTTTAGATAAAGAGCGCAGATTCTTATCCAACAAATTGCAACAGCTAAAAGATGATATTGCTTTGTGGGAAAACAATTTAGGGTTCTTCTCAAATTCTAAAAATGCTGATTTGTTGAAAGCAGAGTTCTCCAAAAAAATTGAAGCAGCGAAAGAGGAAGTAAAAGATTTAGAATATAAAATTAAAGTAATGGTGCAAAAGAAATAGTGCAAAAGCGCATTTTTTTGCCTCAATACTCATAACATGAAACCGTTGCAAATTCGTATTGACAAGTGGCTTTGGTGCGTACGTTTGTATAAAACACGCACTATGGCTACCGATGCGTGTAATGCGGGAAAAGTGAAAATGAACGGGGTAAACCTCAAACCATCCAAAGAGGTTAAAACAAACGAAGTGTACAATATTAAATTAGGACAATTAGACAAAACCGTGCAAGTGATTGATACCCCCAAAAGCAGGGTAAATGCTGCATTAGTGCCCAATTACTATCTTGACCTAACACCGGAGGAAGAGTACAACCGCGTAAAATCGCTACGTACCACTTTTGAATATCGAAACCACGGAGAAGGCAGACCAACAAAACGCGACAGGAGACAAATTGAGTATTTAAAAGATTATTTTACCCCGAGTAATTCAGATTAGGGTTATTCAGTAAATAAACTTACTGATGTACTAAGCGAAATCCACAGAGGCTGATAAGGGTATCGTCAGGTTCAATTCCCATACGCATTTTTACCCTACACCAAGAGTCAATACCTCCGTAATGCCCACCTCTAATAATTTTGCGAGTACCACTCATTGGACCCTGGGGGTCAGTTTGTGGAGCATAAGGATAATATCCGTACCAGTCGCTACACCATTCCCAAACGTTACCACTCATATCATAAATACCTAATTCATTCGCGTCTTTGCTACCCACTGGGTGCGGTTTTCCTCCACTATTGCGACTGTACCATGCTACTTTATCAATATTATTGCTACCACTGTATGTATGCCCGAAGCCCGTTAAACCTCCGCTTGCTGCATATTCCCACTCTGCTTCTGTAGGTAATCGGTAATTCTTACCGGTTAAATAATTTAATCTTGTTATAAATTCATTTACATCATTCCAATTTACCTTATGAATAGGAAGATTATCTCCTTTTGTTGCACTTGGATTATTACCCATTATAGATTTCCACACTCTTTGCGTGATTTGGTGTTTAGCTATATTAAAACTGCTTAAAGTTACTTGGTGGATAGGTTGTTCTAAGATGTTATAATCGGAGCCCATTAAAAAAGTACCTCCTTCTACAAACACCATTTCAGGATCAAATAAAACTACCCGAACAGTACATTCTGCCCTATAACTACCATCTTCTGTTTTAACAGTAATAATGACTGTTCCAACTTTATTTGCAGTAACTTTTACAGCAGAAACTCTACCATTGTTTGTAACAGACGCTATATCAGAATTGCTACTTGACCAATGTAATGTTTTATTAGCTGCATTTTCAGGATATACGGTTGCTATTAAAGTTTCAATTTCTCCAACATAAAGGGTAATGTTGTCTTTATTAAGGGTTACGCCAGTAACTTGTTGTTCCTTGCTACAAGCAGCAACTATACCTAACGCCAAAACAGCAATAGAAATGATATACAGAAATAATCCTTTCATAATACGTTTTTTATTTCTTAATATCCTGTCATTTCAATATTTACTTCTTTTCTGTCGTTACGCAAAAGAGTAACCTCTACTTCTTTGGTTTTATAACCCATACAAATTACTGAAATAATAAAATCCATAGTATTGTTTCTAAGATTTATGTTATTAAACTCGTAGTATCCGTCACTTTCTGTTATTACCCAATCCACACCAGAACTTATTGAAACTGTTACTCCTTCTATTGGTTCATGGGTTTTACTGTCGCTTACCACTCCGTAAACAGATGCTGTGCGTTCTTTTTTGCATGTGAAGCATAAAAAACAAATCGCAATCAATAAAAGGAATGCTATTTTTTTCACAATAACCACTTTGTTAAATATTTATTTTATTGCAAGATGCACTTAGCTGCTTGAGAAAGCTGCTTTTGAACAGGGCCGGAAAGATTTTTATCGTAAGTCTTCGCTTCAATATTCAAGCGATAGAAAGTGGGAGGACTTTTTGCCATTTTTTGCAATGATAATTCGTCAATTTCATATTTTGCAATGTAGGTTGAATAAATGAGATTTTGATTTGCTTGTTGTGTTGGGCGAAATTCTGCCTGAGAATAAGCTGTAATTGTTTCGTCGTTAGCTAATTTAACAACAAATGGATCACCTATTGAAATAAATTCTCTCGCATTTCCTGCTACCATAATTTCTATTTCAATAAAATAAGTATCTCCAATTCTACTAATACCTATAAAACGATGAAACGGTTTACTAGTAATCATCCATTGTGCTTCCACAACGAATTTAGTGCCTTTTGTTACTTCACCAGTAATTGGGTCTTTTTTTTCGTATTTAAATTTACATTTTTGGGCAGATAACTGCACTGTACACAAAAAGAGGAATATGATTCCTAAGGATAAAATTTTTAAAACTAGTTTCATTTTTTTAATAATTAATTGTGAATAAATATGTTTCTTTTCTTTAATTCAGAGTGCAAAAGTAGTTTTTTTTCAACATTGATGAAATGTAATTATGAGAAAAAAACGGAATTGAGTATTTAAAAGATTATTTTACCCCAACAATGTAATAGTTTTTCTTTCCTCGCTGAACCAAAATATATTTTTCATTTAGGAGTGAACCGTGATTAATGACATGATTGTCAGAAACTTTCTCTTTGTTAATAGAAACGCCGTTTTCTTTCAATGTTCTTCGGGCTTCGCCTTTGGATGAAAAAATTTGTGTAAGGTCTGTTAAAAAGTCTATAATGTTTACTCCCTCTGCAATAGCATTTTTTTCAATTTCTACTTGGGGTACACCTTCAAAAACAGATAGGAAAGTTTTTTCGGGAAGTGCGGAAAGCGACTCTGCCGTTCCTTTTCCAAATAAAATTTCCGATGCGCTCACAGCAGCGTGGTATTCGGCTTCGGAATGTACGCAACATGTTAAATCTTGTGCTAATGTTTTTTGTAGCAATCGCAGATGTGGTGCTTCATTGTGTTTTCGTTCCAATTGCTCAATTTCTTCTTTCCTTAGTAGGGTAAAAATGCGGATATATCTTTTAGAATCTTCGTCGGAGCAGTTGAGCCAAAATTGGTAGAATTGGTAGGGAGAGGTTTTTTCGGGGTCTAACCAAATGTTTCCTTGTTCTGTTTTTCCAAATTTTCCTCCATCGGCTTTCGTGATGAGTGGGCAGGTAATGGCAAATGCTTCGCCGCCTGCCTTTCTACGAATTAACTCAGTGCCGGTGGTAATGTTGCCCCACTGGTCGCTACCGCCCATTTGTAGCTTGCAACCGTAATTTTGGTAGAGAAACAGATAGTCGTAGCCCTGTACCAGTTGATAAGTAAATTCGGTAAACGACATCCCTTCTCCTTCTCCCGAAAGCCGTTTTTTTACCGAATCTTTAGCCATCATGTAATTTACGGTGAGATGTTTTCCAATATCTCGGATAAAACCAAGGAAAGAAAATTTCGACATCCAATCGTAGTTATTTACCAACATTGCTGCATTGGGCAGGTTTTCTTCAAAATTTAAGAATTTGGCCAATTGTTTTTTTATCCCTTCCTGATTTTTTTGTAACGTATTCACATCTAACAAATTTCGTTCCTGCGATTTTCCGGAGGGGTCTCCAATCATGCCGGTAGCGCCGCCCAGTAGGGCGATAGGTTTGTGGCCGCAAAGTTGCAAATGTTTCAACATCATTATACTTACCAAATGACCAATATGCAAGGAGTCGGCGGTTGGGTCAATGCCCACATAAGCTAAAGTCATCTCTTTTTGCAATTGTTCTTCGGTTCCGGGCATCGCATCGTGCAGCATGCCGCGCCATTTTAGTTCTTCTATAAAGTTCATCGTTTTCTATTTTTTAATCGTGCTCTTTCTGCTTCAACCTTTTCATGTTCAAGTAAAAACTGCGGAATCTTTTCTTTTGAGATACTTTTATTCAAGATAATTATTTTATCCTGATTGATAATGAAAAATTTTGGATTGCTGTTAATGCGATAAGCCTTTGTCCAATCCACATTGCCCTTTTTTCCTCCCACATTAATCCACGTAAATCCGTTGTCGCGAATATACTTTTTCCACCTCTCAATATCTTCTGTTTTGTTTACCGCATACACATCAAAATTAAGTTCTCCCATTCTTTCTAAAGAGTCCACTACAATTTTCATCTCTTTTGCTTCTTTGGTACAAGTGCCACAAGTATGGTCATAAAACCAAAGAATTCTATACTTTTTGGGCATATTATATGAGGAGAGCCATTCTCTCGTATTATCGGTTTGCGTGGTGTCGGGCAGAATCATCTCCACCGATTTATTGCCAATGAGTACGGGTTCAAGGTCTTCAATGCGCATTTGGTATCTTTTAATCAGGTCTTCATCCATCCAAACACACTTTCCTTTCAGTTGGTTGTTTTTAACTAAATGTACATAAACCGCATCATGCCCTATTGAATTACTATTTTCAAACTCGTAGGATAAGAAATGTATCATATTGCGATACATTAAGCTATCGGAGGCTGTTTTTTCCAACAAAATATCTAAATACTTATTTATTGTATCTACTTCTTGGCGCCAAAGCACTTTTTTAACATAGTCGTTCAGTTTTGGGTCAAAAGAGGGCATAAACAAAAATCTTCTGTCGGTTAAATCAAAATTATCCCAATAGTGATTCCAATAGTAAATAATCTGAAACGTAGAATCAATTGAGCCATCTTCATACACAGGCGGGTCGGGAATAGCTATCTCTCTATACGATTTTTGCAATTTTGAGAACAGGAATGTTGGATTTTTCTCAATAAACTCCATAATAAAATGTTCCATTTCTGTTTGCAGTTTTCGCAGCAATTCTACGTAGAAATCCAAACTGTCATTATTGTCTTGACTTTGAAACTCTTTTGCTTTGCTATTCCATTCACTTCTTTTCTTTTGAGATTCTGTTGTTTTTTGTTGGAAGTGTAGCATTTCAGTATTTTCGGGCGAACCTATTACAGAAAAATTTTTCACATTGCCCGTAGTGTCTATATTGTAGATAAAGTTTTGCTTTCCATCCAATATGAAAGTCAACAATTGGCGTTTTTTTCCGGACAACAACGAGTAAATTCCTTCGTCGTAGTTTCCTTCGAATGCAAATGTACATTTCCCCTTACTGTATGCGGAATCTCTTAGTAGAAATCTGTCTTTATAATGAATTACCAGCAACATTTTGTCATCATTGCAATCCCTAACATTGAATACCAATTTATGCTTTGGTTCTGTTTTGGTTTTGGTTTTTTGGGCTGAAACAGAAGCTACTTGTAAAAAGCAGAAGGCAAAAAGCAGAAGGCAAATTTTATGAATTGCTTTTAATAGAGATTGAGTTATTGGCGAATTTTTCATAGCAGTTACCTTTTTACTAAAAATGTGGCGCGAAATTAAACAAAAAATAATCTATTTCCAATTTCCGCACAACCCCCTCAATATCACCGGCACCCATTGTTAGCAAAACTTCCGGTCTGTTTTTTTGCAAAAAAGCCCAGAGCTCTTCTTTCTTGATGAGCTTTTTGTTTTCTTTATTAATTAGCGATAAAAGATACTCCGATGTAATCCCTTCAATGGGCTTTTCACGCGCCGGATAGATGTCGAGCAAAATCACTTCATCTAATAACTCTAATGCGCGGGCAAACTCATTGGCAAAATCTCTTGTTCTTGAGTATAAATGAGGCTGAAAAACGCCTGTAAGTTTTTGGGTAGGGTAGCTGCTTTTAACCGCATTTAAGAACGCACTAATTTCTTCAGGATGGTGCGCGTAATCGTCAATAAAGACGAAATCATCCCCTTGAATGAGTATATCGTAGCGGCGTTTAACTCCCGAAAAACCTGCGAGATTGCGCCCCAAAGAAGTGAGGTCGAGCTCTATTCCCTTCCATTTAGCAAATTGATGACATACAGCAATTGCAGCAACAGCATTGAGAACGTTGTGCTTGCCAGGAACGTTAAGGGTAAGATGATGAGACGATGAGATGATGTGATGATGGGGGGCCGAATGTTGGGGCAGTTTAAACTCCAAACCAAAAGTTGTTTTTGTAGTATAATGTTGAATATTTGAAATTTGGTAGTGTGCCTTGTCCGAAAAGCCATACGTAACTTTGTTAGAATGAGCAATTTGTTCTGCTATTTCATCGTAAATAATCAAAGCCCCACCGGGTTGTATTTGGTTTGCAAATAGTTGAAAGGAAGTTAATAAATGTTGGTGCGATTGATACACATCGAGGTGGTCGGCATCCATAGAAGTAATGATAGCAACTTGTGGGTATAGTGTTAAAAATGAGCGGTCAAATTCGTCAGCTTCCACTATTACCGTATCAAAACCGTCTTCGCAAACAAAGTTACTGTCGAAGTTTTTGGCAACACCTCCGATGAAAGATAAGACCGGATGACCGTAAGAGTGTAAGAGTGTTGGGTTTGTTTCTGCTTTCTGCTTTCTGCTTTCTGCTTTCTGCACAAGTAATTGTGTTACCATTGCGGTCGTTGTTGTTTTCCCATGTGTGCCGGCAATAGCAATGGTGGGATAATCTTGGCAAATCGTTCCCAAAATTTGCGCACGTTTAACCATCAGCGTATTCGACCTAACAAAATACTGATACTCTTCATGGTTTTGGGGGATTGCAGGCGTATAAACCACGATATCAAGTTTTTTAGGAATTTTATTCACATCTTCTTCAAAGTGAATTTGTGCACCCTCAGCCACAAGTTGCTTGGTAATTTCTGTTTCTGTAAGGTCGTAGCCATACACTTGTTTGCCCTGAAGTAAGAAAAAACGCGCAATAGCACTCATACCTATACCGCCAATACCAAGAAAATAAATCGAATCTATCTTATCTAATTTCATGATTTACAATCAATTTTGCTGCTCTTTCGGAGGCACCTGAATACCCCAAAACATGATGCAACTGCTCATAATCTTTTTTCATATTTTCAAGAAATTGCCCCTCATTAACAATTTTATCAAGCTCTTCTTTTATTTTTTTTGGGTTACATTCATTTTGAATTAGCTCTGTTACCACAAGTTTATCAAGAATAAGATTTACTAACGAAATATACTTAATATTTCTACCCACGAGTGTTTTAGCAATATAAAAAGAGAGTTTGCTGCCCTTATAGCAAACTACTTGCGGTATTTTCCATAATGCCGTTTCTAAAGTTGCAGTACCGGAAGTAACAACTGCCGCTTTAGCATATTGCAGCAAAGCATACGTATTTCCCTCTACCAAAGTAATTTTTTTATCTTTTATGTGAGATTGATATAATGAGTAGGGCTGCCATTTTACTTTCGACATTACAAACTGGAAGTTTGGAAATAATTCAGCCATTTGCACCATAACCGGAATCATTTTATTAAGTTCTTGTCTTCTGCTTCCCGGCAACATTGCAATGATGGGACGGTCGTCTAATTGATATTGATTTTTGAAGGTTTGCAGGTTAATCTTACTATTTTCATCTTGTATTATATCCAATAAAGGATGCCCAACATAATGTGCTTCATAATTATATTTTGCATAAAAATCTTTTTCAAAAGGAAGAATTGTGATGAGCGTGTCCACCTCTCTTTTTATTTTGTGTACGCGGTTTTTTTTCCATGCCCAAATTTGCGGAGACACGTAGTAAACCACTCTAATATTATGGCTTTTTGCAAATGCTGCAATGCGAAGATTAAATCCGGGGTAATCAATTAAAACTATCACGTCCGGTTCGTAAAGCAAAATGTCCACTTTACAAATTTTGATGTTTATCAAGATGGTTCGTAAATTCATGAGTACTTCCCAAAACCCCATGAAAGCGAGTTCGTTATAGTGTTTTACTAGGTCTCCGCCTTGTGCTTCCATCCGCTCGCCGCCCCAACAACGAAAATCGGCATTTGCATCGTTTCTCTTAATTGATTTCATTAAGTAAGAGCCCAACAAATCGCCCGACGCTTCACCTGCAATAATGTAATATTTCATTAATAAGGTTTTTAATTTTGCGAAAATAAATTTTATTTCTGATTTACTCTTAGCGCAAAAAATACTCAGCAGGGCAAAATCATTAAAAATTCCTTTCACAATTTCACCAATCTGCACTCGTAGCGAGCTACTGCTTTACCACTTTTACCACTTCATTATTCACACGCACAAAGTAGATGCCGCTTGGGAGGTGGGAAATGTCCGTACTGCCAAATATTTTTCTTAGCACTAAAAAAAAAGATTTAACCAGAATATGGTTATCTTTCAAAAGATGAGCAAAAAAGAATTACTTTTGTTTCTTTAAACTCAAGGATGAATAAACAACCCTCTAAACAAGAATTAGTATCTGATTTTGAGTATCTTCAATTAAAGAGACGTATTTCAGAACTTGAAAAACAGTTACAGGAAAGCGAGATGAAAAGCATTGCCTGGCAGACAATGATAGAGATTGCCGAACGCGAACTGAATATCAGTATTAAAAAAAAGTTCAATACCAAACCATTCAAGAAATGAGAGACGGACACGAGTATTTCAGTTTATCTACTTTTTGTAAATGGTTTGGTATAAGTCGTCAAGCCTGGTATCAACACGAATGGAACTTATCAAAGGATATTTTTCAATATGGTCTTTTATTGGAAGAAGTTAAAAAGATTCGTAAACGCCATCAGCGCATGGGAGTGAGAAAATTACATGAATTACTTCGTTCTTTTATGCAGGAAAACATGATTAAAATAGGCAGAGATGCCTTGTTTGATTTTCTTTCTGCTCATGGAATGCTAGTGCGCACTCGAAAACGTCATATCAGGACTACTTGCTCACATCACTGGCTAAAAAAGTATCCCAATTTGACTGTTGATTTTATTCCAACAGAGCCTAACAAACTATGGGTAAGTGATATTACATATTGGAAAACAGGCGATATGTGTTTGTATATTAGCCTAATTACTGATGCCTATTCTCGTAAAATAGTAGGTTATCATGCGGGAGAGAGTTTGCACAGTTGTGAGAGTGTTAAAGCGTTGAAAATGGCTTTGCGAGAACTAAGAGACTCGTTCCAAAGCCATTTTCAACTTATCCATCACTCTGACAGAGGCGTTCAGTATTGCTCATCTTCTTACGTAAATTTGTTAAAAAAGCAGCAAATAGATATTAGCATGACTCAAAACGGAGACCCATTAGAAAATGCCATTGCTGAAAGAGTCAACGGAATTATTAAAGATGAATACTTGCTTAATTATCAATGTAATAATATCGAAGATGCCAGAAAAAAATTAGCTATGGCTGTATGGCTCTATAATAACGAAAGACCACACGGCAGTATTGGAAATCTTACACCCGAAATTGTTCACAGTCAATACCGGTTCTTACAAATTATCTCCCACAGGTTTGGACTTAAATCCATTGTACCGTGCTCTCCCGTCCTGTAAAGGCCGGTTTGTTATCGGCTATACGAATATAGTAGAAGATAGTTACACGCCAATAACGCGTTTAAGCTATACTCCTTACTTATCTGTTGAACCTCTGCAAGAGGAATCTTCCAAACGTCCAAATCCTTGGATATCGAGTGAAAATAAAACAAATGAACTCGCTGTTTATCAGCGTGCAAACAAAATTATTGACTCACTCAATAACGTTGCGCTTGTTTCTTTCAAGTCTCAAGTCAACGAAAAACTGAACCGCCCAATTGCTATGCGTAGCGATGTTATTGGTTCTCTCAAACGTGCTGCCACCTTTCTCAACGAATTTCAGGGCTGTCCACGTATTCTAATCGTTTGTTCCGATTTTAAGGACACATACGGTCAATCAATGGTATTAGACCCTACTATTAACCTATTTATTGTTGGCAGTAATGTCAATCCTAAAGATGTAAAGGCAGCAACAGGGGTTGAAAAATCCGGTTACCGCCTATTTGAATCATACGAAGAAACTATAAATGAAATAATTTACAAATACATGTCAAACCCCTTAAAATAAAAGATTATGAAAAAAACATTATTACCATTTTTAGTAGCCCAATTGTTGGCTACAAAGAAAAAAATTACTGATTTGACAAGCGATTTTATCCGTTTAGTCAGAATTCAATTAGAAAATGCTGAGCGTATAAAAGAACATGAGGAAATGAGTGTAGGATGGTACTCTTACAGCAATCTGCAAAAAGTCAGATGGATGCTCGTACTGTTCGTTGTTGTTCCCATTCTTATTATTGTTGACTACGCATCCCTAACTCTCTTTATTGATTATCTTCAATACGCCGTCAACAGCATCGTCATTGGAAATGTATTAAGAGCCATAGGTATAATAATATTTTTCACATTGGAATTAGGTATATGCTTCGCTATTATCAGGCTTAATGAGCATCTTGAGGAGAATCCAATTATTATCCCTTAAATCCGCAAGCAAAAAAAAATAAAGTTTAAGGAAAATATACAAGTGATTTTATCAAGTAAAAAATATGATTTTTTTAAAAAAATGTACAGAAAAATCGATATTTTTTTGATTTTTTCAAGTT
>Ga0209737_10003468_pt1 | contig 11000 bp, 2 predicted proteins | sample TergutCu122P3_FD_187284 | JGI IMG/M metagenome (GOLD analysis project Ga0209737, IMG submission 187284) | Cubitermes ugandensis P3 segment gut microbial communities from Kakamega Forest, Kenya - Cu122 P3 (SPAdes) (version 2) | ecosystem: Host-associated > Arthropoda: Insects > Digestive system >...
CTGAATTCATATTGTCCGCTTCCGCCGGTAACAAATACCTGAATAGAGCCGTTGTTTTGTCCGCAAGTAGCCGCTTCATATACTTTAACAGTACCCACCATCATCGGAGTAGTAACTTCGCGACCAATGGTTATTTGGTTCACTTCATACAAACAATCGTTGGCATCTTTCACTTCAACGCGGTAAGTTCCTGCGTGCAAGCCTGTTATGATTGCAGAGGTGGCGTTGGCATCAAATTTATGCCAGGTAATTCCATCGTAACTGTATTCATAATCAACTGCTCCGCCGGTTACGTTTAAGGTAATTGTTCCGCCGATTACAGTGTTGTTGCAAGAGAAGATTTCATTTGTAGCTTCAAAATTGAATGCTAAACCACCGTTTCCGTTGGTAATATTAACTTCTTTAACCACTTCTTTACAAGCATCCCATACTTTTAAGTAGTGAACACCTGCGCTTAAACCGGAAATGGTAATTACGTTGGTATTGTTGTTTGTTTCAACTGCATAACCATCTAACTGATAGAAGTATGCATCAACGAACTGCGTAACTTTGAAAGAAACTGCACCGGTAGTAAATCCACACTCGGTATCTTTTTCGTCAGTAATTTCAACTGCTAATAGAGAAGCAGCAGAATTGATGCGAACTTCGCCGCTGGAGGCTGTACATTTGCCACCATCTTCTACTTTCACTACATAAACGCCGGCAGTAAGTCCGGTAATTGTTCCTGTAAAGTTTTGTTGTAGAACATTATCCAAGAAATATTTGTAAGGCGCAACACCTCCGGTAACGGTTACATAGATTTCGCCGTCATCTTCCGTACAATCGGAAGCATCTTTTTTAGTTACAGCGATACTCAGGTCGGTAGTTTTGTTATGTAATTCCACATTGTTAATGGCAACTGCATCACAATCATAATCTGCATCTTTAACATAAATGGTGTAAATACCTGCGGCTAAGCCGGTTATAATTCCATTAGTATAGGGTGCAAAAGTGTTTCCATCTGTGCTATACTCATAATTTCCGCTTCCGCCGGTAGCAAATACTTGAATACTACCGTTTGACAATCCGCAGGTAGGTTCTTCAGCAGTAAATACTGTTCCCACGTGAAGTTTGCTTTGAATTTCGCGACCAATGGTAATTTGGTTCACTTCATACATACAGTTGTTTTTATCCATCACTTCCACGCGGTAAGTTCCTGCGTGAAGTTCGGAGATAACTACGGTGTTATTGTTTCCGTTAAAATCTTCCCACACGCCGCCGTTGTAGCGGTATTTGAAAGGAGCAGTTCCGGTAACAACATCCAGGCTGATGCTTCCGCCTTTTAATTCGCCGTCGCAAGCCAATAGTTCATTTGTAGTTTCAAAATTAAATGCTAAACCGCCGTTTCCGTTATTAATAACAAACGGTTTGGTAATCTCTTTACAGTCGTCCCATACTTTCAAATAATGAACACCTGCGCCCAAGCCGGTAATCAAAATCGGGTCTTGTGATGTTTCTTTCACTACGGGGTAACCATCAATTTGGTAGAAATATTCGCCATCACTTTCAACAGTGAAAGTAACGGTTCCGGTAGTAAATCCGCATTCGGTATCTTCAACAACTACATCGTTTACTGCAAGTTTAGAAGCATCGGAGGTAATACGTACTTCTTCGCTGGAGACTATACATCCGTTTCCGTCTGTTACTTTTACTACATAAGCACCTGCGGAAAGTCCGTCAACAACTCCATTTACAGGGGTTTTTGGGGCATTATTTACAAAATAGTTATAAATGGGGGTTCCGCCGGTAACAGAAATATACAATTCTCCTGTTAATGAAGAACAGTCAGAGGCTTTGTTTGCAGTTACGGCAATACTTAAATCGGTATTTTTGTTATACAACACAAAATTGGTAACAGATACGTCATCACACTCATATTTTGCATCTTTTACATAAATAGTGTAAGCACCTGCTTGTAAGCCGGTTATAACTCCATTCGTATATGTTGCATAATTAGTTCCATCTGTACTGAACAAATATTCTCCGCTTCCGCCGGTTGCAAATACCTGAATGCTACCAGGTTGTCCGCAAGTAGGTTCTTCATAAGCATAGATAGTTCCCACATTAATCGGCTCGTAAATATCACGACCAATCTTAATTTGGTTCGCTTCATACATACAGGTATCAAAATCTCTTACCTGTACACGGTAAATTCCTGAATGTAATTCGTCAATGGTAATTTGAGTAACATTTGCGCCAAATTCAATCCAGTTAATTCCGTCGTAACTGTATTCATAGTCGGGTTGTCCACCGGTTACTTTTAAAGTAATAGAACCGCCGGTTAAATTATTATTACAATCCAGAATTTCATTTACTGTTTCGTAAGTAAAGGCAATTGCGCCGGATTGGTTAGTGATAACAATCTCTCTTTCAACTTCTTTACAATCATCCCACACTTTCAGGTAATGAACGCCCGCGCTTAAATCGGTAATTGTGATGGTAGCGGCTGGGTTTTCAGTTACGTGAACCATCGGAAATCCATCCACCTGATAGTAGAAATCAGTAGAACCGGTTACGTCAAACTTAACTCTACCGGTGTTTTCCTTACAAACTGTATGTTTATCAACTTCGTAATTATCAATAGCAAGATTAGATTCGCCTGAGTTGATTCTCACTGTTCCGCTTGAAGCCACACATTTATTATTATCTTCCACAGTAACTACATAAACGCCTGCGGGACGTTCAATAATTCCGTTTACAACGGGTTCAACAACACCGTTTACCTTGAATGTATAAATAGGTTCGCCGCCGGTAACAGAAATATGCAACATTCCGTCTTCAGTTTCGCAATCTGATGCGTCTGTTGCGGTAACAGCAATGTTCAGGTTAGTTTCTCCATTATGCAATACGATGTCTGAAACAGAGGTAGCCGGACAGGTGGTTTGCACCTTGTCTTGCACATAAATGGTATAAGTACCTGCTGCCAATTCATCAATGATATTATTATTGTATTCCTTATAGGTAACGCCATCCAAACTAAACTCGTAGTTTCCGCTACCACCGGTAACAAACACTTGAATTTCGCCGTTATTACCTTTACAAAGAGGTTCGGTAAGTGTATATACCGTTCCGATATTCAAAGCAATACAATCTTTCGTTTCAAACCAAACCTTGTTTCCAACACTCTGGAACAGGTTGGAGGTTTCAAAAGAGTACTGTTTATAAGCCCACGCATAATAAATTTGATGGGAAAGTAAGCCCGTTAGAGCCACACTATATTCTTCATAATCTTGATAGGTAGCGTTATCTCCTACAATTTTGATAATAAGGTCAACATTGCCACTCGGGGTGCTTATGGTATAGACACCTGAAGAGACATCCGCAAGCATTGGAATAGGATAAGGAACATTATTCACGAATAATGTGTTTGAAAATTCATCGATTGCGAGTTCTACATCGCTTAAAGAATAGATGAATCCATATTTTTTCACGGAGTCGTGTCTAAGTTTTCCGTGATATGCAAGAACAGAACCGGTAGTGTCGAGAATTGCATCTGAAACGGGTAATTTTTCTGCGCCATCGCGGAAATTACCCCATAAAGTAGCCACAGTGGGTCCAATGCCATCAGCTTCTTTCGTGGTTACTGTAGAGCCTGAGCGATACAAAAAGAGGTCGGGGTTTATAATTTTATCTTCAAAAACCGTAAAGCCAACATCTCTATACCATAAATACAAACCGTCGTAACCGAATTTCGGTTGGAAGTGGTTACTACCGATAGAGGTAGTTTTCACGGCGATACCAATGTTTTCATTTTCAAGAGGTTCGCCTACATTTAATTTAAGGAAAGTAAATTCCAGAATGTTTTTCACTTGCCCCGAATCTACTTGAAATAGATGGGTTGTGGTAGGTCCTGAATGCGCCACATCATACCAGATGGCATTCATTTTGGTGTGTCCGGAAACAATGTTCGATAGAATCGATGTTCCCTTTTGTTTGTGCGACCCCCAAATATCCCAGCCAAGTGCCGTTATTTCCGGGGATTTTTTAGCAGTATGACCCTGCTGGTCATTAAAGGGGATTCCCCCCTGACCGCCTTGGTCTGCGAGTTCCAGCACTTCGGGGTCGTAGAAGAAAGCAAAACTGATAGCGTCTGCTTTCATATAACCCACTGCGCTGAGTTTCATCGTTACCGTGGTTGGGGTTTCATAAATTGAAGCCATCACACGGGTTAAAGGCGTTCCGATGAGGGTTCCATTACCCTTGTCGGTAACATAGCCTGTTTCATCGTAATTTTGCTGCGCCCTGAGCAGCCAGGGAGTACAGCAAAACAAAAACACTAAAAATAGTGTACAAACGCGTTTCGCATTTGTTTGAAATGAAAATGCTTTTTTCATAAAAATAAAATTTAATTGGTTAAAAAAATGGTTTAAGTGATAATTATTCATTGCTAATAATTTTTATGGGTTTAGGGTTGTTCAAAACATTCAAAAGTGTCTTCATACAGCAACCAATGGAAGCCGAGATAGAATTTAAGAATCGAGAGGTCGGTCATATCCACTCTCAAATCTCCATTGATGTCATATTTTGGGTTGTAGCCGGAGAAGTCGCGGTCGTAGCGGGAAATATTTTCCAAAATTTTGCTCAGTGTATTCTCATCCACTGTAAAATTTTCGTTAAAATAGCCCGGCACCAACTCCCGATGTTCTATCAGATATTTCTCTTCGCTGATGTTAATTTTGGCAAATCTTGGGAAATATCCCTCTTTGGTTAATACCAAAATATATTCTCCCTGCAAAATATTGTCAAAAGAGTAGCGACCAATATTCGATTCGGGAAGTTCATTCTCTTGCAGGAAAGTGTTGTTTCTCTCTTGCGAAGCAGTTCGTATTTGTCCCCAATTAATGGGCGTTCCGGGGTTGCTTGTGCGTCCCAAATAGCCCGGGTATTTTGGGGTATTGGGAATAAAGGTTGAACCGTTGTAATAGACTGCTGTATCGGTATATATCGGGGTTGCGGATAAAATACCCGTCGGTCCCTGCGACAATAACTCTATATCGTACAAACTTGCCACCACGTGGAACAAAGTGTCGAACTCTACTTCTCCGTAGTGGTTAAATGGGAAGACCGTGCCGCTTACCCAGGCTTTCGTACAGGCTACCATAATCATTTTCTGGGAGAGTACCGTTGTGGGAAACGGACAAGTGGCATTGGTAGTCATCTCGCAGGTAATAATATCGCCTACTTGAGGAATATACGCAAATTTGTAGTTTGTTTCTCCCTGAATATTGATGCCGTTCTTTTTCCACTGATAAGTAGGTGCGTCGCCGCCATTCGTAGGGTTGGCCACAAAGGTAATCATTTTACCCAGACAAAACTCTACTTCAACAGATTCATATTCAATAGTTAACATATTTGATGAAGGTTCAACGATTGAAGCAAATGCTTTATCCGTACTGCTCAATGTGATTAACACAGCAGAATTACTTTCGCTATTTGGCAAGGCTGTTACCTGAAAAGAGACGCTATTCGAGCCGGCCGGAATGGTCAGCGTGGCGGGCATAGAAGAAAAAGCATCCATATCGCCGTAATAGGTCAGATTAATGGTTACATCCTCTGCGGCGGTAGCATTATCCGGAAATTTTATAGTATATGTTTTAGTCTCGCCCTGAAAAATCCGCGTGGGTTTGTTATCCGTCAAACTTACGGTAGTTGGAACGGTAAGTACAGCGGGAGCCCCCAAAGGAAACGTATGTGCAATATCTATTACCACATTGTTATCAATCTGCCATTGCCCCGCGTGTGTAATTTTTATCGGAACATTAACAGTGGCGCTTCCAAGTGCAGCAACCTCTGCATCAATAATTTCGTAATACTCGTTTTCGGGCACACAAGTTTCGGTTTCTCCAGTAAATCCTGAAGAAGAACAGCCGCTTTCATCAATATGCAATCCTTCAAAATCAACCCGAAAACCCACATCGTCTAAAATAGTATTGCTGTAACTTTTGTATTTTAAGTTTAGGTTAACTATTTCTCCGATTTGTGCCGAATAGTTTTTTTCGTTGTTCCAATAATAATTCAACTCCCCTTCTAATGAGGTGGTAAAAGTTAATCCTGTTTTAATTTCAGTAATCTCTCCGGCAGGAATGTTGTCATAACCAACTCCTTGCGCATTATCATCACCTTTATTACTTGATATAACATTGGCATAAGGTCCAAAAAGTAACTTGTATTGTTGGTTGTCGTTGTCTAATTTGGGACCGACATCGGTACCGTCGCCGGGTGTTAATTGAAGTATATTATAACTGTGTCCGGCTCTGTATGGCATAGCCGAAAATGCCCTGTCGAAATTTCGCCCCATGGTATAATAGGCAATTATCGCGTTGCCTGATGCATTATTTCTTGCCCCCACGAGCCGCAAAGATTGGACTTGCTCGGTGGTCAAATAACGTGATTCTCTGTTCTGGCTATTATTTAAGCCAAAAATATCCGGCATTACAAATGCAAATCCGGCATCATCCGCAGCAAGGAAAGTGTCGAATCCGTAAGCAAAAGAGATTGGCGTATCGAGTGGAATATTCGTAGCATCAATGATGGCATCTTTGGTAAAGAACTCCGGAGTATTCGTATTATATGATATTTTAATAGTTACGGAAAACTTATTGTCATTGAAATTTCCATTAAATCGTTTGGTTACTTCCTGTTCAGGTCCAACCGTAACGGCGGTTCCTACATCTTCAATAACGTCAAATTTGTGAAGGGTTGTAGTATGAAGAATGGTTCCCGAAGCGGTCTTCCCCCCACTGGATGAGTAGATTTTGTCTCCTATTTTAATTGAAAATATGGTAGTAGTAGATTTGTCATAGAATTGCTGTACCCATTCTTTCTTAGCAGCTGAATATCGGGTTACATAAAAACAACCACCCTTGAACACTTCAATTTTTATTTGGCCGTCAACCGGTTGACCACCCAAAGTAACGTAAGAGTCCGTCTGTGCGTAAAGCGTTGTTGATAAAAAACAAACGTTCAATACTATTGCTATAATTAAAGATATATGTTTCATTAGTCTCTATTTTTGAATAATTTATAAACTAAGTGCAATTCTATGTTATCCTGCGTGTACCATATTTTCAGGAGTTCATTTTCAATGATATATGTAAACATTCGGGGCAACTCATTGTTCATAGTAATAATCAGTACTCCGTCATCTGCCGTATAAGAACCTTTCACATTCAGATTTCCTCCCGAAACAAATATCTCTTCTGTACTGCTTACGCCTACCTGGTCATTAAAAAAATATAATTGGGTAAACATATTTCTTGGAAGATTTTCCTTATCTGCCAGCAAACTTTCCAAATAATGTATTTCGGGAACTCCTTGCTTGGTTATTTCTATGGTTTCCAACTCCCATGTTCCCCATAAATGTCTGTGTTCGGTTTGTGCTTGTAAATTGGTTGTTGTAAACAATACCAACAACACCGTGAAAAGGGTTTTTAATTTTTTTTGCAATAAATTTTTCATTTTCGTATCTTTTATATTAATTTTTGAATTAAGAAGTTAAGGAGTTAAAGGAGTTAAGGAGTTATTATTCAATGGTTATAATTACAGACGGTTTCAATATCGGGTTTACGGTTATGGGTACTGCTTTGCGTCCGGTGGTGTTGTTTTCTCCCACACAATAGTTATCGCCTTCCACCGACACATAGAATGTTGTGCTTTGAGTCAGGGCGTTTGTGGTAAATGTGTTTCCGGTGTGGAGAACCGTTGTGGTGGCTTCGTCTTCATACCATTTAAAGGTAAGTGCGCCGGTTAGTGATGGAGCACTCGCTTTCAGCGTTGTGTTTTCGCCGCTGCAAAGGTTGTTTGTGCCGCTCACGGTAATCATACTGCCGGTAGTTTTCGGTTTTACGATTATGGTAAACGATTTCACTGCTCCCTTACAGCCTGCCGAAGAGAATGGCGTTACAGTAATTTGGGCAGTTATCGGCGAATTGCCGCTATTGGTTGTTATAAATGCAGGGATGTTTCCTTTGCCGCTCGCCGCAAGTCCGATATTGGTTTTATTGTTTGTCCACGTACAATCATCCGCACTGACGTTGCTACCGGTAAAATTGAAAGGCGTATAACCCTCTCCTACACAAAGGGTTTGACTAACCAAAATATCCAATGTCGGTAACGGATTTACGACAAAAGTGAGCGTATTAGAAACGACAGTGTTTGGGAAAGCATCGGGATGGTTAGAGGTTAAGGTACAGGTAATTTTATCGCCGTTTACCGGAGCATAAGTATATGTAGCCAAATTTGTTCCTTTGTTGACTCCATTTACTTTCCATTGGTAAACTGGGGTTGTTCCTCCATTTTCAACCGTAGCGGTAAAAGTAACTGATGTGTTGCTACACACCGGTGATTGGAGATTGGAAGAGATGGTAATGACAGGCAATACAAGGGCACTTGTATCAAAGGCTACAATATTGCTTTCACTCATAACCCCAACAGAAACAAGTGTTCCCACAGGTGTTGTGCCAAGACTTACGGTATTTGTAGTACCTGAAATTAAAGCCTGAAAGTTGTTTGCCAAATTGTATGTATTGAATACTTTTTCCGCTGCATTTGATGCAGGAAGTGTTATGACAGCATCCGTACTTATTGAAGGACTATCAGCCCTTGGCATTATCCTTGTAAAATCAATGTCATTACTCTTTCCTGTTTCTGTTTGCCAGATAAAATATGGATATGTAGTTTTATTTAAAGCAGGTCCCCAAGGTGCATTACGCCAAATGTTACTTTCAAGTTCGGTTATATCTTTTGTTGATATTCCGATAGTATTCAAATGACCGCCTTGTCCTGCGGGAACGCCGGATGTTATGGTGTCGAAATAAACATTCGTAATTGCTACTATACCGCTCCATTTGAAATCACAGAAACCTATGGCTCCTTTAGCGCCCGGTGTTACCATTCGTCCTGCATTATAAGCGTTGGATAGAGAGGTAATCTCGGATTGCTGATAACCGTTGCTATATAATCCGATTATACCGCCGCTATTGATGCCTGTAACACTGCCGAGATTATATACATTACTAACCTCGCCTATCTGATGATTTCCAACAATACCGCCGGCCATGGAACCTGAAATATCTCCGAGATTATAAACATTGTTAACAACAGCGTGTATCTTATTCCAGTTATCTCCGCCATCACACACATATCCTGCAATTCCGCCTGCGCAGCCTTCTTCGCTGTCAGTGGCGGTTATGGTGCCCGTGTTATAGCAGTTTTCAATGGTTCCGCCGCTGAAAGCGCCCACAATACCGCCCACAATATTTCCGGCAGTAACCGATACGGTGTTAACGTAATCCTTTATAGTGGCATTCATTAAAAATCCGAATGCGCCTCCATAACTGTCGGTTTGGTCCAAGTAACTACTGTTTACCTTAATATTTCCGGAATTTTTAATCCAAACATTTCCGTCCAGATTATTTAATCCGCTGAATGTTATATTCTCTTCTGCTATATAACAGCCCACAATACCGCCAACATTTCTACTCCCACCATAAATATCAGCTTTGTTTTCAAGTATGGTACCGGGCGTAATTGCCACATCCCAAATATCTCCAACAACACCGCCCGTATTTCCGCTACCCATAACAACGACTTCGTTGACAAACGTTCCTGTCATTGTTCCTTTTCTAAATTGTCCGACAATACCGCCGGTTTCATCTTTTCCTTTTATCACAACATTTCCGCCGGGGATTCCTTTAACGGTAATATTTTCAATAATTGAACTACTACTGTTCATTACACCCACAGCAGCACCTGAATATGCTTTTGAATGTAGAATATTATGTGTTGCAATGAGCCCTGATTGCGAAGACAAATCGTAAGGTTTTCCCAATACCAATGTCATATCGTGAATGTATCCGTTTCCATCAACAATCGAAAACAATCCAACAGACATAGATGCGTTAACCATCCATAAACCTGTAATTGTCTTTTCGTTGCCGTCAAATTCAGAGGTAAAAGGTTTGTTGTTGTTATGGTTAAATCCTAAATAAGTTCCAATCGGAATAAATCCGGTAGCATCCCAGCCGTGCATTGGCGAACCGGCTACAGGAAGCGTATGGGTGCCGAAATTTGACGCTACTGTTACGCCCTCGTATCCGTACCAGCCATAAGCCGCATCTGTTCCCACCCACGGACAATCGGGGTTGTTATAGGCGTCGCCATAAGTGGAAGGCTGTCCGGGTATGCCTATATCTTGCATTAAAACAAATGTTGTATAACCTTCAGCCTGTTTCTGCATTACTTTCGACAGGTCGTCCCAATTCCAGATTTCAAAAGGAGGAAAGTATGGGCTGCCACCTACATAGTTAATATCATAGTTGTTGTAAGCATATTGAAACGGGGCACCCATTGATATGGAAGCTGGGGCTACATTTCCTGATGTACAGTGGAGTAAGATGTCAGCATGAGTAACACCGAGATAGTTGCCCTGATTTGAACTGCTGAGAAGGTATGCGTTTTGCGCGCTGTTTCCGCTGAAAATTACCTGGTTTCCTACTTCAATATTTAGGGGCTTGGTTAAGTATATGGCACCGCCTTCTCCTGCGGGTGCCGTGTTGTTCATTATTTTACCGCCGGTTAATGTCAAAAGCTCTTCAGTCGCATACACGCCGCCGCCATTGCCGTTCATTGCCGTGTTGTGAGATATTTCACCGCCGGACATAGCAAATGCTCCTAAAGGAAACACATATACACCTCCGCCATGGGTGGTAGCAGTATTCCCGCTGATTTTACCGCCGGACATAATAAGATTACCAAAGGTTTCATATTCGATTGAGCTCCTTGAGCCAACATATATCCCCCCCCCTCTTGTTACGGCAGTGTTGTTTTCAATAGTACCACCCGACAAGTAAAAATCGCCACTGATATAAACTCCGGCACCTCTGTCGTCGGTATAGTTTTCGGATATGGTGCCGCCCGACATATTGAACCGACCTGTGCTGTTAACACCCCCTCCGGTACTT
>Ga0209737_10003469_pt1 | contig 10997 bp, 8 predicted proteins | sample TergutCu122P3_FD_187284 | JGI IMG/M metagenome (GOLD analysis project Ga0209737, IMG submission 187284) | Cubitermes ugandensis P3 segment gut microbial communities from Kakamega Forest, Kenya - Cu122 P3 (SPAdes) (version 2) | ecosystem: Host-associated > Arthropoda: Insects > Digestive system >...
TCAAATGCATAGATAGCCAAAGCAATTTACATAAAGTAAAACACTCAAATATTTATTCATTTCACTACATTTCAAATATTGATAAATATCAGCTGAATAAACAAGCTGCATTCAAAAACAAGTTTGACAAAAGAATACTGATGTAACAACTGTATATTTGTAATTTATGATGTATTAAAATAAGGGTCACAACTAATACACACAAAATGATATAAGCAGTTTGTGATAAAGTTTTTATCCTCCGGATGTTTATATAAACAAGCATCAAGGAACTTGACTGGTTTCATTGGAGAGCTTGGGTTCAGATGTACACCATGTTCTTATTGTCATCATCAGTTCCTACTTCAAAACAAGATGACAAATACTAAGAAATTGGAGGCCGCCTTGTCATCCTAAAAATCTGTCCAAAGTAAATAACATATATACATATACGATAAGCACTGATATGTGCAAAAATTTCATTACATAATATTCTGAAAGCTAAACAGATGTGTGATTTTGAAAATATTACAATTATAATGTACACATTTTTCAAATAAACATCTTACATTTTGAACTACAATCATGCTTGAATCATATTTTTGCTTTCATAGGAACTGTATTTACTGAATTTGTTTACCCTGTCTTTGGTGTTTCATGACTGAGATGTGTGAATTTCAGCACTTTTTTTTTTTTTTTTTTTGGCTCCTTACATAGTGTACAAATTTCAAACCAATGGAATAGCAGTGTGCATAAAAATGAAAATGATTAATGATATTCACTAACAGACATTATTTAAAACTTCAGACAATGTAACTTATGCTATCTAATCCCAAGTTCTTCAACAATTTAATATTGATCAAATCAAAAAATTATCAGAATGAAGAATATTAATGTATATATCACATTCCTAAAATTTCTTCAGTGTGTTTGTACTGAAATATATAACGTACAAAATGTTGGAAATAAATACTTACACTGATCCAGTTCTGGAATGATAGCACAGTACAGAAAAGGGCTGTAATGCTGACACTTTCTGAACATGACTTATCTCACCATACCAACTCCATATCACTTCCCTTCCCCCAACTCTGAGACCAATCAGCCCTTCTCATACATATATTCTTTTCATTACCCACTGGCTCAATGTCCTAATGGTGGAAACATATGATAAATACTGGCAAGTGCCCTAAGGTCACCACTTCACCTTGAAGATGAAAAAAGTAGTCACTGAAACATTGGCAATACAGCCTACTTTTACAAGATGCCATCACCCAAAAACAGGACAAATATTAGCAGCATTAAACTGCCATAAAAGCCTGAAATCATCTAAAAATCTACCTACGTAAATTATTTCTGGAATGATCAAAAGCAGAAAAAATCTGCAGCACATAGTTTGCGTCCAAGTGTCATGTATGTCAACAATTAAGCTCTCTGCTTATAATACTTAGGTTCTGTTATGCATTACTCAATACAATATGTTCGTTGCAACATTACTTCAGTTGGATGTGATCAAAACTTCACACAGTTTGCTTGTACTCTTATGCAGATCAAACAAATTCAGCACTCTGACTACCTGCTTGTTATGTTGTATAAATGTAGGTAATAAACCTTCGGTCACTCTCTTCGTAAGTCGTATTAACTCCATCTCTCTTCTAAAAAGAAAAAAATCTATTGTAAACACACATTTGTATTACCAAATGCAGAACTTCTCAAACATAAAGAAAACATAATCGCCATTATTTAAAATCCCACAAGTTAGCACAAATTACAAACAGCAAGACAAGTTTATCACATACAAACATCCACAGAATATTATAAATTACATCTAAGTTACAAATTGTGAATAGTATCATTCAGACATTATAATAAATTACAGTTTCCTGTGCATTAATTTCTATAAATAGAATAGATGAATGTGATTACCATAAAAATGCACTGTCCATGTCATGCATGTAATGTCTTGCATACATACACACACAAAACACATTTCTGTAAAGTAAAATCACATGAGATGCTATAAAAAAAATATTCGTCATACTGTATTGTTATTCTTGCCTTTGTACCTCAGTGTTAAGGCAGTAATTAGGTTTGGCAACTCTTATCTTGGTTATCATGCATAAATGTTTCATGTAAGCAGGCACAGTTTACCAAGTTTAAGTAAAATGTGTGCAAGATGACGATGTCAATTCTGTATGGGTTTGAGGAAAGAGTATACCTATGTGGGTGCAGAATTATGTGAATAATCAGCACCTCTGAGATTACTTCATTTCTTTGAATCCATCTGCCCTAAACATGGCAAATGCTGCTAATAAAATTTCACACCAAACTGTCAGAAACAAGTACCAAACATAAATTTTCTTCACATGTTTATATGGAAGAAGTCTGGCTTAAATCTGTTCTACATAATATTTTCTGTTCTTCAGCCCAACTCGTATCATACAGAAAGTAAGAGCCTACTTTCCCATTACAAAAACTTCCAGGCCTGCAAATCTGGTATTGTTATTGTCACATTTCGATACTATAAATAATTTATAATGAAAAAGTTACATGCAGTATAAACACTTCATTATTTCAGCCACATGTGCAATTTTATTGCTCAGAACTGTAAATATGCTGTGCGATTTCAGGCTTCCACCGCGAAGTAGATGAAAACTGCGCTCTTCTGGGTTATTATGCAGAGAGTAGTGGTAATTTCCTACCAATGTTTCAGGACAACCTATCGGTCCCATCTTCAGGGTTTAAGAATCCAAAAGTAAGCCTGTGGGGATTCTTGAACACTGAAGACGGGACCCATAGGTTGTCCCAAAACATCGGTAGGAAATTACCACTACTCCCTGCGTAATAACCCAGAAAAGCACAGTTCTCTTCTGTAAATATTTTGATCACCACCACCACAACCACCATCATCATCATCATCCTTATCACTCTTCTCTGGTCAGTATTTGCCCTCCATGCATAAACTGTCCCGCTTGATACATTACTGCTGTATGTTTGATTTGTAGGGGTGCTGATACGTTTAGGAAACAAACTACTACTCTTAATCAGATTTTACATCAGTAGATGTAGTTTTGTGGATTGCCAAGTATACTAGCATTCTGCATGTATCATATGCCAAAGAATGAGTACACTCACACTACACAGCAATTTCTTAAATGTTTTATGGTACCATTAGCTTTAGAGAGATCACAGCCATTTTCATAATATTTGTAGTATCAGAATGGTCTTCATCTGTCTATAATAAACTTTGGCCCTTGTCACTGGTACTTGCATTATTATGTGGCACATTTTGTACTAACAGTTTTTGTGGACTATAAGATTGCACTCCAGAAAGCCAGCTGAAGTGCTGTTATGTTGGAGGAATGGTATAACTCATATGCAGATCACTGTCTATAGCACATAAAAATCGGTTTATTTTCTATGGTCTAATGCTACTTCATTGACATTTGTATTAGTACTTGAGAATTCTGTAAGGTGCATGTACACAGAACAATGTATACTTTTTGTTCCCTTCTAATGGTTGGTTTGAAGGTACTTGTTGAATCTGAGACTGTGAATAGATGCTGCATTCATCTTCTCTCTGTTCATGTACGTATGTCTCAGAAAATAGCATTCTATTATGCAGACAAATATGAATTTCAGTATGCAGACTTGGCCGCAAGTAGTAAAAATAGTCTGCGGCCCAGTGAAATTTCATACATATTAGAAAGTGATGAATTTGTAAAAAAAAATTGAGATTCTGATGGCAGTGAACGTCAAACACAGATGAAAGCAGTGATACTGATACACATACGCTACACCTTACAGATGTGTTATTATTATAATTCTCCAGCTCTAGCAAAATTTCTCAACGTGTTACACTCCTTGTGTGGGCACCATCAACATAAACAGGAAAGTAATGAAATCGATAGAAGTGAGCTACAGAAGGACAAGATCATTGCACCACATAGTGCTCCAGTTTGGATCATTTAAATGGAGCAACAAAAGGCATGTGCTGCTGATATCCATATCCACATGATAATGAAGAGGGCAAAACACAAACAGAAGCCTGTGTATGTCAGATTAATTTTAACCAAGACATGGTTGGTGCTGATAAGAAATATCAGCTGCTGCAAATGTGCCTAGCTGGAGGAAAGTAATGAACAAGTGGTACAGTAGATTTTTCAGAAGGTCACTCAGTACCACAGTCCTCATTTCTGTGAAGAATTTAGGATGCAAGCTTGACCACCTAATATTCAGAATGGATTTTACCCAGGATTTATGGGTAAAATATTCCATACAGTGTCAAATACTGGTGCCGTAGGCGATGAGAATACTGTAATGCGACTGAAAGAACAGCACATTCCCAAAAGAATACCTCCAACAGAAAATGAATGAGAACCAATGAGATGGTTTGTGGTCTGCAGCAAGCATGGTAAGAGAAAAGAAGATATGTAAGCTTCCACATAAATAGCTACTATGACTGCAATTACAAGTATTGTTTACCTACATAATAATCCTGAGACATCATAAACACTGCAAATTATGTAACAAAAGGACAGTAAACAGACAAACTCTTAAAGTGTGCATGTGAAGTTAAAGCAATTTGGCATCATTTTTCTTTCCATAGAACACATTACTTCTAATCTCACAAATCCATTTCATTCAAGACAGTAAGTCACTTTAAATATTAAGAAATTCTAATCTTTATGTACCATACCCAATTCCAGTTTTAAAACATTTCTGTACACCTAACACAAAGCAACTTCTCCACAGGCAGTCACTTTAACTGACGACTTTTTATGAAGTTCATAAATGCTGGGCAGGTTATGTTCCCATCAGTTTAATACTAAAAATTATGTACAACCTCTGAATTCTGTAATTCCCCGGTATACAGGATCTACCCTATCGAGCACATATCACACAGAAGTAATGAGGTCTACAGTATCTGCAACCATACAATCTTAGGCATGGCAGTGAAAATGAAAAACCAAGTACGGTTACTTAAAACTCTCAGCAGTATTAAGGTGGATATAAACCGTAAGTACTATTCTAAACTGTGTCCTTCATAAATAAACTTATGTAAGTAGATTTCTATCGAGCATAAAAAATACTGATAAAACGAATGATTCGTTCATATACTCGGTTAAACTTTCAACCCAGTCACGTAACTTGCATTATTAAATGTGAGATGTCTTGCTCTTATGGTCATTTATAATGACTATAAGACTAGTTATCCAGCAGAACAACTAGGAAGACTAGTATGAGAGAGGGACATGCTTCAAATATTTCCAACTCACAGTATGATACATAGTGGCAACAAACAGAATGTAGTAAGTATGCATGACTAGAATGTGTTACAGCTCTATTTTATGGCCATCACCTTCACACATTCTGAAAATAATCCTACAGAATTAATAATTTAGCTATAGTGAGTTTTGTCCATTTTCAGATGGTGCTTGTTTTTGGTGATATCTGTAGAGAGACTGGAGGGGCACATGTAGAAGCTCAACCAGTTGAGGGAAGTTTGGTTCTGTAACAGAAAATTCTACATTACTTCATCATATATTGTTGGATTTCTTTGACAACCAAGTAGACTCTGTCTGAATCCTAACATTGTACATTAGACACTACAAATGTTTTAAAATTATTCTATAATGCTGATATACGAGGTTTGTAAAGTGGTTACTATAGGCACCAGTATCAACAGCGAAGTTACATGATATTCCAATACACGTATCAGGAACTTTTCACCCTCTAAATATGTACAAGGTGGTATCCAAAATTTTCTGGACTGGTACCGTCATCTACACAGCAGTTGTGGTAGCGTGAAGCACCGGTAGGTGGTAGGACTACCATGTCTAGTGAGTCAGTGTGCCAAGTTGCACGTAACTGGGTGGACGTGGACAGTTTTCACACGCATTTATTTGGAGTCGTGTACGTGTCCTGTGGTGATTTCCACGGTGGATCAGAGAAACGAACAGCGATTGTGCATCAAATTTTGTGCCAATCTTGAGAGAAGTGCTAGGGAGACCCTCACAATGATTCAACAAGCCTTCAGGGATCAAAGCTTGAGTCGTGCGCAGGTGTTTCAATGGCATGCCCAGTTCAAGACCAGTCGCACATCAGTTGAAGATGATGAAAACACAGGGAGACCCACAAGCTGCACAACTCCTTAAACTGTTGGACAAATTCAAGAGCTCATCCGTCAGGATCGACGTCGGACTATTCACAACATGGCTGAGGAGGTGGGAATTGGTTATGGGACATGCCAACGGGTTCTGATGGAAGGATTGGGCATGTACTGTGTCACAGCCAAATTTGCGCCCAGGATCCTGACAGCTGACCAGAAGCAGCAGCACGTCAACGTCTGCACTGAACTTCGTCAGCTAACCTCTGATGATGAAACCTTCTTGTCCAGGGTCATCACTGGTGATGAGAGCTGGGTTTATGGTTACGACCCTGCGACAAAGCAACAATCCTCCCAGTGGAAAAGCCCCATGTCACCAAGGCCAAAAAAGGGCAGACAGGTGAAAAGCAATGTCAAGAGCATGATCAACACTTTCTTTGATGTCAAGGGGACTGTGCACAAAGAATTTGTCCCAACAGGCCAAACTGTGAATTCCGGGTTCTACTGCTAAGTTTTGCGGAGACTGTGTGAAAAAGTGCGAAGACATCGTCCCCAACTTTAGCGAGAACAGACCTGGCTGTTTCACCACGACAACGCCCCGTCTCACACTTCCGTCCTCACCCAGCAGTCTCTGGTGAAAAACAAAATGGCTGTCATTCCCCACCCACCCCCTGATTTCTTCCTATTTCCAAAAATGAAACTGAAGCTGAACAGATGCCGGTTTGATACCAATGAATAGATACAGGCCAAATCGCAGAGTGCGCTTGACACTCTGATAAAAAAGGACTTCCAGGAAGTGTTCCAAAAATGGAGGAGAGGGTGGGCCCGGTGTCTATATGCAGGAAGGAACTACTTCGAGGGTGACAGCAGCCGATAGGCCTTATGGTGAGTTTTACGATTTTTACAGCATCAGTCCGGAAAATTTTGGATACCACCTTGTAAATATTACTAAACAATAAAAATTGGACTACAAGGTCTTGAAAAAGTTCATGAGTTGTATAATAAATACCTCTCAAAGAATAGAAGGATTTTAATACTGTTAAATTGCACAGCTTGTTATCTTATTCACTAATGTGAGCTTTCTGGAGCCCTTGATCTTGAAATATGTGACCTGCTGCTGACATCACTAGATGAAACTGATGAAATCATCAGCACAGGAACTTCAAATGGTGTGGCTTCTATCAAGTGTGATATGAGAGTACCTATAGTAACTTCAGTGTGTTTGTTTCAATAGACAGCATAATTAAGAAAAAGTTATGATTGGTAAAAATCCTGCATGCAAATATGTGTATAACTGCAATTACATGAGACAGATAATAATGCAGAATATGAAAACAAGCAACGTTCAGTGTTACATGATTAAAAACTTACAAATGCAGGATGTGTCAAACTTCCGTACTGCTTGGTTAAAAGAGGTTTAAGATACAAAGAATGTGGGGTCACACACCACGTGTGCATGCACGTGTGCGCACGCACATACACAAACAAACACACATGCACACACAGACGAGGATCCCTCCGTAAGTCGCAGCAACAACTGTGTTGGGGGAGAGGGGCAAAAATGTGGTAACATGGGAAATGGAATATATATGTTTGACAGCATGTGGCATGTATTTATGTTACCATCATGTTGCATGTATTTATGTTACCATCAAATGGGGATACATGTACAAGAATGCATACACATATCATATGAAAGAATCATGTTGGTGACCATAAAATGGAACCGCATTCATACAAGAGAACAGAATTTTGGCATTGCAGAAATACATAGGAGTGCCATGTAGTGACATGAAGCATTGGGTGAGCACATAAAACTGAAACAAATAGTTGCAAAGTTGATGCAGAGTGTAAACTGCTGAAATATGTGCAGTAGATATTCCATGTCCTTTCACACAGATCTGTCAGTGGCCATAGCTGAACAACATGGATGAATACATTGGACTGTGAAGGAATCAAAGCATACAGAGATTTCTTGGTTACACTGCTCTGAAATTTGATGTACAGTGTCCAAGGTTGTTGTGGGTGAGGTTGAAACTGTTTTGTAATTTGATTTGGTGAAGAGCAGCACAAACGAGCTGGAAAGAGGAGTACAGAAACCACAGTAGCGCCCAGTCTACACTGCGCAGTAAATACACACGCACATAGCATGAACATGGCATGCATCTAGTGTGCAGTGTTTTTCAGACTTATTACATCCTCCAAAACACTGTCACACAACGGACAATGCACAAGTCACTTTATTGCTCCCCAGAGGTAATTCCAATTTCATGGCACAGTATTTCAAATCGAACATATTCAATGGGTTTTGTAAGCAAGTCTGCCAGTTGTTTTCTTCCACATTAATATCATGTTGCTTAGCACTTTCATAACAGGGCACTTGTTTTGATGACCAAGATGTTCATGCCATATTTGCAAGGTTTCTGCTTGCATTGCCAGGTGGACCTCTGCAGCATGTCGTGGAATACACACCCGAATCGCCAATACATACAGGTCATTAATGAGCTTACCCAATGCTGCAACAGTTCCATCACCTCTGCAAATAACAACTTCTTTTTCATTCAAGGTTGTGCTGTAGCCGTTTTGGGCGGCTGCCTTGACAGAGAATAGATGTGTGCCGGCATCTGGCATGTACCAAACGTTTTCAGTGTTGCATCAGGCCACATGCTGTTGTGAAACAACTGGACGTTTATCACTTTGACCGTAGGCTTGCATCAGCACATTTTTCTTGCCAAGCACAAACATTTCAGGATTGGCAAATTCTGTGTATGACAAAATAATGTTTCTTCAGCGGAATGTGCCATGTCACACCGCTATCACAGTACCAGCTGTCTGCATCCACACTGCTTGCTCTTGAAGCCCCCATTACATGCACTGGGAACACATCAGCATTCTTCTTTGCAGCCAATTTACCCCCTGTCCCCTGCATGCCGTTGCTTTTGAGGACACTCCGCAGCCCAGTGACCAAGTTGTTTGCACTTGTTGCAAGGAAATTTCTATTTTATGCAGTTAGCTCCCCTTTTAATGGATTTACTAGAATTCACTTTCATAGAATTTGACTTCTTCTCGTCATTTTCATGTGCAATGAGTGCCGTAGCTTCAGCCAATGCCAATTTGTCAGCTCGCAACTCAATTGCACACAGCTTCTCAATGAGCAAATTCACCATTGTGTGCTAGTAGGAATGGTATCCCAAACATCCTTGAAACTGTCTTATTCCTTACCAAGTGTGGACAAAATTCATCCAGTCAGCATATGTTCAGACAGTGTATTTTCACTGTGCTTCGCCAATTCATCGTTTAGGTCGACAAACAGTTCTTGTAGCTTAACGACATGCATGTTAATGTCCTCCTGGCAGTCACATTGTGCTTGGAAGAATGAGCACATTAAGCCGCTGCGTATTACTGAGTTCAAATCATGCACATTACTTGTCCCAAATGTCTTTAGCACTGGTGCAAGTCAACAGAAGCTCTGCAACAGACTTGCTTAGTGTGCATGCAATAATTCCTGCAGCTTTGGCATCATCTTGTTGCCACTCAGTTAGTTCCTTTTTCTGCTGAGGCTGTGCATCGGCAGGCAGGACAGGGCACTTTCGAGATCCATCAGTGATGCCTTCTAGGCAATGGGCATGCAAAAGCATTAAAATCTGCCATTTCCATTTAGGCCAATCATCAGGACCTATGAGCTTTTCAATTTCCACTTTGAAATCACTGGTAGTAGACATGCTGAGGTTAATTTCGTCACTTCACATTACTGGCACAATCACTATTACATTTACTATTTCACAGCACTGTTTCAAACCAAAATCTCACGTACCTGGGCCCATAACCTGTTGTGGGTGAGGTCGAAACTGTTTTGTGATGTGATTTGGTGAAGAGCAGCACAAACGAGTTGAAAAGAGTACAGAAACCACAGCAGTGTCCAGTCTACACTGTGCAGTAAATACACGCACATAGCGCAAACATGGCATGCATCTAGTGTGCAGTGTTTTTAAGAATTATTAAAGGTGTTACTGTGTTTTATCCCGTTTCATACTATCATACTGTGAATGCACAGTATTATACATCATTTCTGCTCTGCCACATATCACACCCCTAGAAGAATACTGTCACAACTCAAAATTTGGCATTTTTTAATTATTGGTATAGAAAGAAACATTTGCAGATGCACTTCTAACAGGTTTAGTGTCATAACGTAGTTTGCAAAACTCGCCACTGGAGAGCAGTTGTATCATCGCTGCACTCATAGTAAATTATAGCACTTCCTTTAACAGCTTCTCCTGAAAAATCACAGATTTTGAGTTGTGACACTGTTCTTCTAGGGGTGCAATATATTGTGCAGTTAGGGAGACAGATGCAGAACTAACTGAATATGCTGTCATTCTATATGAAGATACAGCCCACTTAGCAGACATTGTTAAACATTTTCTGGCATTTTGGGTGCGAACTGTTACAACACCCTCCCTATTCTCCCAGCCTCAGTCCACCTGACCATGACCTCATTACCAAAGTGAAGCAGCTATTGCATGAGGACCAATTTGCCAACAGAGAAGACATTTTAACATTTGTTTGGCACAACACAGCACAGATGAGCATGTCAGGAGATGCCAATATTATTCACTACTTTTCCCATCAGTGGCAGTGAATCATAGCCAACCTTAAAAATTACTTTTAAGGTTCTTACCAGTGTGTACAAGTAGTCTGTATTGTACTCTTTGCTCCATGTTCACTATGTATGCCACAATAAAACAATAAAACCACGATTCTGATTGCACATGGTTTGCTTGCCTCTACTGGTGGCTATGCTATGCTATACATATACATCCCATCTGATGGTAAAATTTACAGGCACATGCCACAAGCTTTAAAATGTATATACTCCATTTCCCACACTGCAACATTTTTGCCCCCC
>Ga0209737_10003470_pt1 | contig 10997 bp, 10 predicted proteins | sample TergutCu122P3_FD_187284 | JGI IMG/M metagenome (GOLD analysis project Ga0209737, IMG submission 187284) | Cubitermes ugandensis P3 segment gut microbial communities from Kakamega Forest, Kenya - Cu122 P3 (SPAdes) (version 2) | ecosystem: Host-associated > Arthropoda: Insects > Digestive system...
TCAGAGGGCGCAAAGCCAAGCCCGTCGAGCAGCGCCGCCGCACGCGATCTGGCCGCATAAGCGCCGATCTCCTGCAATCTTGCATGCAATTCGGCGATACGTACGCCCTCATGGGCCGCCTCGGCTTGAGTCAGATCGGCTTCGATGCACCGCAGCTCAGCGTCGCCGTCGAGCACATACTCGATGGCGGCTCGAGGCAACCCTGGCGTCTCTTGCGCAACATGGGCAATCGTCCAGGCGGACGGCCATTGCACATCGCCCCGATCCGGGAGCAACTGGCCGCGCAAAAGTGCAAAAAGGCTTGATTTACCGCTGCCGTTAGCGCCGGTCAGGCCGATTTTCCAGCCAGGGAACAACTGGAGAGAAGCCCCGTCGATCAAGACACGAGCGCCTCTTGTAAGGCGCAAATTGCAAAAACGAATCACGCTTGAAGTCGCAGAGGTTGAGAAAGGGCGCTATTCTACGCATATCTCAATCACGCATTGTGCGGGTTACGCATGCCTGCCCATCTTCTCTCTCCCGTTCCTTTTCTCCATTCGCTCTCCCGCCACGTCCTTGTCGCCGGTGCATGCCTTGCCATGGCGGCGTTCCCGGCAAGCGCTACCCATGAGAGCGACCCCTCGCCCGATCCCGCCAAGCATATCAAGCAATTGCGCGACGAAGCCGGAACATTGCGCGCGCAGGCCGAAACCAGCTATCAAACAGCCAAGTCGGCGTGCCAGAAACGTTTTTTCGTCACCAGTTGCATCGATGACGCCAAGGCTGAACGCCTGACCGTCATCCGCCGCGCCCGCGAACTCGAAGCCCAGGCGCACCAGATCGATCTTGCGGAACGCCGCCGCCGGGCCGACGAAGTAGCGAAAAAAGCCGAGGAACACGGCAGCGGTCCCCGCCCGACAGAGGCTTCTCTTCCGAGCGCCGATCAAGAAATAGCGAAACCGCGCCCCGAAATAGTAACGATAACGTCTCCTCACCGCATTACCCGCCCGAGCGCGTCCAGCAACGGCGCCAGCGAGCGGGCCAAGGCGGCTCGCCGGGCGGAAGCCGCCCAGCGCGACCGGGAACGTTACGATGCCCGAATCCGCGAACTCGAAGAAAAAAAGGCGCGCGATGCGGACGGGCGTTGATCGCGGTTCAATCGATCACGCGCACCTTGACCGGCTCAGGAAATTCCAACCGCGCCCGTAGCGCACGAGTGACCTCCACTTGCCCGTCGGCCGCCACCCGGAGCGCGTGCTCGATTTCAAAATGGCGAATCTGCTCGCGCCAGGCGTTTCCCGCCAGATAAGCAGGCTTACTCGCTGCATCCGACAAGGCCCCGACATGCGGGCGAGGGGTCACCAGCACCGTCATTGCCTGCGTATCATGTGCCGGCTCGAAGGTGCGCGGGTCGAGAATATGGGAATAGCGAACGCCGTCCAATTCGAAATAGCGCTGGTAGTCCCCCGACGTGCCGATAGCTTCACCGTCGTAGAGCGGCATCGTCGCCATGACCCCAGGCTGGCGCGGATGCTGGATACCAACCCGCCAGGGCTGTTTGCCCTTGCTCCCCAGGGCCATGATGTTGCCGCCGACGTTGATGAGCGCACTCTGGATACCCCGTTCGCGCAGGATGGCTGCAGCAAGATCCAACGCGTAACCCTTGGCATAGCCTCCGAGGTCGATTCTCACCGCCGGATTGCGGCTGGAGACGAGTCTGCCTTCGATCACAAGCTCGCTCATGCGTGGCCGCGCGATCTTGAGTGCGACAAGCGCTGCCGGATCGGGCCGTGCCGGCTCGAAGGTATCCGTGTGAAACCCCCATAGCTCGACCAAAGCCCCAATCGCGGGATCAAACAGGCCGCCCCCAGTCTCGGATAAAGATTGCGCATGACGCAGCATCTCAGCCAGTTCGGGCGACACTTCGCGGGATCGGCCCTGTGCCAACGCCTCGTTGAGCGCGGTCAGTTCCGATGGCTTCCAGGCGTGATACGTACCGTGCAAACGATCGAATTCCCGCAACACGGCAGCTATCGCAGCATCGGCAAGCCTGGGGTCATCCGTATAGAGAGCGACATCTACCCGCGTGCCAAAAACGTAGCCCTCGCGCTGAAAAACCCGTTCCCGCTCGCACCCGGCGAGAAAGCACGCACAACAACAGATCAGGAGCGCAAAAACAAATCCGGCAAGACCGCCGCGCCCGCCGCCTGCCCCTATCGGTCGCACAAACGCTCCAGCGTTTCGATCACCTGCTCCGCAACATCAAACCTTTGCTGCGCGGCAATCTCGACCATGCAGGTCGGGCTGGTGACATTGATTTCGGTCAGATGCCCGTCGATGATGTCGAGCCCGACGATCAGCAGCCCGCGCGCCCATAGAATAGGCGCCAGGAAACGGGCGATTTCCCATTCGCGCACGGACAGCGGCATCGCCACGCCGCGCCCGCCGGCGGCAAGGTTGGCGCGGGTTTCTCCCTCGCGGGGAATGCGCGCCAGCGCGTAAGGCGCGACTTCGCCGCCGATGATGAGCACGCGCTTGTCCCCATCGCGGATACCCGGCAGGTAACGCTGCGCCATGATCGTGCGCGTGCCATGTTGCGTGAGGGTTTCGACAATCACATTACGGTTGGGGTCATAGGAGACGACGCGGAAAACCTGACTGCCGCCCATGCCATCGAGCGGTTTGAGCACAACATCGCCAATCTCATCGATGAACGCATGCAGGCAACCGGGATCGCGCGCCACCAGCGTATCGGGAACAGGAATGCTTTGCGAAAACTCAGCAATCGCCAGCTTTTCGGAATGATCCCGCACGGCGCGCGGGTTATTGAACACGCATGCGCCGGCGACGATGGCGCGTTCGAGCAGCCAGGTCGCCGTGAGATACTCAAAATCGAAAGGCGGATCCTGGCGCATCAACACCGTGTCGAACTCGGAAAGCGTACGGGTTTCCGGTTCGCCCTCTGTGTACCAATTGTGATCGTCGGCGCGCAGAGTAAGCGGTACGGCGCGCGCCGCAACAACCCCTTCGCGCCAAAAGAGATCCTCGCGCCGGATCGCCCAGGTATCGTGCCCGTGTGCGGCCGCAGCGCGCATCATTGCCACGCTGGAGTCCTTGTACGCCTTGAGCTCAGGCAAGGGATCGACGATGAATGCAAAATCGAGCGCCGTCATGACTGGCATCCCTCAGGCCGTGGATACGGATTCGGAGAGACGATGACAGTCATAGCTACCGTCCGCATTACCGGGTTTAGATAACATTTCTTCGATTTCAACCGAGGCCGCGAGCAAAGCCAGCCGCGCAACCACGCCATAAGTATAGAGTCTGTTAGGCACGGCATCCGGTTCCTGATGGCAATCGGGAATGCTGCCGGGGGTATCGAAAGCCAGCGGCCGAAATTCCATGCCCGCCGCGTTAAGATTTTCATCGCTGCCGCGCGCCGTGTGTACACGGTAAAAACCACCGACGACGTAGTGATCCATCATGTAGACGACCGGCTCGGCCGCCGCGTTGCCAACGGTCTCGAACGTACGCACACCTTCCTGGATGATGACCTCCCCGACGACCAGCCCTTCCTTGACCACCGCCATTTTGTTGCGCTGACGGCGGTTGAGCCCGATGACTTCGGAAGCATCCTTCACCATCATCACACCCATGCCGTAAGTGCCCACATTGGCCTTGACCGCAACGAAGGGATCGTCCTCGATCCCTCGCTCACGGTATTCGCGGCGGATGTCGGCGAGCAACGCATCGACCTGTTCGGCCAGACATTGTTCGCCCGCGCGCTCCTGGAAGTTGATGCCACTGCACACACGGAACGCCGGGCTGATACGCCAAGGATCGATGCCGATTTTCTCCGAGAATAACCGAACCACCCTTTCATACACCGCCGCGTGACGCGACTTGCGCCGCGCGTGCCAGCCCGCATGCAACGGCGGAATCAGATACTGTTCGTCCAGCCCCTGCAAAATGGCGGGCACGCCACCGGAAAGATCGTTGTTGAGCAAGATAGCGCAAGGATCAAACCCGTCCAGACCGAGGCGGCCTGCCTTACGCACCAGCGGTTCCAGCACCAGATGGCTGCCGTCGGGAAGCATCAGGGCAGTCGGCGTAGTCACCTCCGGCAGCAGGCTGCCCAACCTGACTTCCAGCCCGGTCAGGCGCAGGATGTCCGCCAACCGCGCCACGTTCTCCAGATAGAACCGATTACGAGTATGGTTCTCGGGAATCAGCAGCAAGCGGCAGGCGCTGGCGCTGGCGCTCATGCGTTCCACCGCCGCCTGCGCGGCCTGCACGCACAGCGGCAGAAACATGGGATCGAGATTATTGAATCCGCCAGGAAACAGATTCATATCGACTGGCGCAAGCTTGAACCCGGCATTGCGCAAATCGACCGAACCGTAGAACGGCGGGACGTATTCACGCCATTGCTCGCGGAACCATCGCTCGATCATAGAACTGTGATCGAGGAACTGACGCTCCAATTCAAGCAAAGGTCCAGAAGCCGCAGGGGTAAAACAGGAGATCATGAAACCATTCCGTTCGGGCTGCGCCCGAAAAAACTTCCGCTTTTGTTTACAGGCAGATAAATATCATGACATATCTATCATGAGCAAGGCGCTTCCTGCCCTGAAAAATCACGCAACAAGGCCGCTGCAATCAGGCCATTGAGCAAACCGAACAGCACGGCCGCCCCACCGAACAGGGGTGCAAGATAAAACACGCCGTCGTGGGGAATCAACCATAAGCGGGCCAAGACGAGTTGCGCGCCAATATGGGCAAAGGCGGCAAAAATGCTGTGACTGACCGGGCCGAACCATTGCTTCGGCAAGCGTATCGCCCCGGCCAGCGCCAGCAGGCTTGCCAGCGCCCCGGCCAGACTCAGAAAAAACCCCGGCGCGAGAAATTGCCCCAGAAGCAAGCTGGCGGCAAATACTCTCAGAAGCGACACCCACGCCGCTTCGCGCCAACCCCAGCGCACCAGTACCGCCAGGATGACGATATTGGCAAGCCCTGGCTTCACTCCCGGCAACGGCAGCGGAATTGCCGCTTCGGCCACGGTCAGCGCAATAGCCGCCGCCACGTAACGCGCCACCCTTTCGTCCTCAGCGGTCGATACCAATTCAATAACTGAGCGAGTCATAGTCCACTCCCTGCCCGGTGAGCGTCAGGCTGACTTCGTTAGGCGCGCAAATCGCCACCGCACCCGTGCGGGCGAGCCACCCCTGACGCACGCAATACTGTCGCGGGCCGGGGTCCGATGCAACGCGAGCACGGCCCGGCTCGATCTCGATCACCGTCACGCCCAACGGCCCCGGCACATCGATGCGACGAGGACGAGACAAATCGGCCTGCGTAAACACCCTGCCGGAAGCGCGCACGACCACGCTATCGGGCGTGCCGTCGCGCCAGAACTGAAACCCTGCAACGACACATATCGCAACGCCGCCCAAGACAACCCCCCAGTCGCCGGGGCGCAACAGCTCACGCCACACGCTCATCGAATACGGCATCAGCTTTGCGCCGGGGGAGCAGCCTCTTCCCGCCGAGTCACCATGCGATGGCGGAGAAGGACGTGAACATTGGCGCGGAACATTTCGCCCAGGCGCTCGGCAATGTAGACCGAGCGATGCTGCCCCCCCGTGCACCCGATGGCAACGGTCAGGTAACTGCGATTGTCGCGCATGAAACTTGGCAGCCAGGCGGCAACGAACGCTCGGATGTCCTGCACCATGCGGTCAACCTCGGGCTGCGTCTCGAAGTAAGCGATGACTTCCGGGTCGAACCCGGTGAGCGGGCGCAAGCGCGGATCGTAGTGAGGATTGGGCAAGCAACGCACATCGAACACCATGTCGGCATCGAGCGGAACGCCGTACTTGAAGCCAAAGGACTGGAACATCAAGATCAAGCCCTCGCCCAGCTTGGCTTCGATGAAATCCTTTATCCTGGCGCGCAGAGTATTGGGGCGTATATCGCTGGTGTCGATGCGATGCCCGAGGATAGAAATATCATCGAGCATGTCCCGCTCGCGCCGAATGGCCTCTTCGAGTGAGACCCCCTCCCCGGCCAAGGGATGACGGCGGCGGGTCTCGGAAAAGCGGGCAATCAACGTATCATCGCGCGAATCGAGAAAAATGAAGCGCAGGTCTTCGACAAGCTCGTACAGGAACTTCATCTGTCCAGGCAGCGCCGCGATGCTTTCCCCGGAACGCACATCGACTGCCACCGCGCAGCGCGCATAACCGGCGCTACGCAAAGCCCCCACCAATTGCGGTAACAGCATGGCCGGCAAGTTGTCGACAACGTAATACCCGGCATCTTCCAACACCTTGAGCGCGACGCTCTTACCTGAACCAGAAAGGCCGCTGATGAGGATGAGTTGCATGGGAGAAAACATTAGAATGCTGTTGATGGCAATATATCACCGGGTCTCGGAAAGCAGGCATGTTCCTGAAACAACTTTAGAACAGTTTGGACTCAAGCGTTTATCCATACGCTTTTTGAACTGTAAGTCTCCACCCGCAGGGATGCGCCCCTGAATCTGTCGTCTCTACCCCACTAGCCGCCCTTGAATTTAGTAATGCGTGTGAAATATTGCACACTCCTTAATATGTTGTGATTTTGTCACAATACGTTTCGGCGTATTGTGTTGCGCCCGCTATGTATGTAGATTGGGCGCTCCACTATTTTTATCAAGGAGCCATTATGCTTCGTTTCTTTCGTTTCCTGATTCTGGCGTTAGCGCTATGCCCTGCGGCCGCAATGGCCTCAAAAGTCGACGTCAACACCGCCAGCGTATCAGCCTTACAATATGTTTACGGTCTCAACTTGCACAAAGCCCATGCTATTGTCGGATACCGCGAAACCCACGGGCGTTTTAACAGCATCAACGATCTGATCAGAGTTCCCGGCATCAACAAAAGGGTTTTGCACAAGATTAGTCCGTATATCACCGTCAGCTCGCCACCCAAGGCCAAGCCCAAACCGGCTCCAGCGCCACAGGTTCACCATCATCATTATCACCACCAACAATAAAAGAATATCGCACAACCCTTCTTGCACAAAATAGACCCCCAAATGATGGCTTCATCTCCATCGTTTGGGGGTTTTTGTTTTTGTAGGGGCGAATAATTATTCGCCCCTACAGGAGGAAAAAAAACAGGATGTAATTCCCAAAAAAATAGCGTAACCCAACAAAGGGGTTACGCTATTTCTATCTGGGGTCACGCCTCGCGCGACCCCGGCGCCTGGACGGCGCCGATGCCGGGATCAACGACCCAGCGACTTCTTGTTGACTTCAACCAAAACAGGCGCGTCAGCCGGGCACATATCTGCCGGGTCGACAGTGTTACGGTCCTGCCCGAGGTCTTTGCCTGTGGGCAAATCCTCGCGTACAACACCCAGGGTGCGCATCAGTTGGCCCATTCCTGCCAAAGTGCGAGCTTGCGCAATCAACAGGTTATAACGCGCGTTCGTATAGGAGCGCTGAGAAACGAAGAACTCATTCTCAGTGTCGAGCAGGTCGAGCAGCGTACGTTTCTGAACTTCAAACTGCTGACGGAACGCATCACGCGCCTTGCCGGTCATCAGATGATGCCGCTCAAGATAACCTAACTGCTCAGTCAGGCTGTGAATATCCTGATAAGCAATCGATAAGGTCTGACGCAGGTCGCGACAGGCTTTTTCGCGCAAATCCTTGGACTGATTGATTTCCTCGCCCGCTTGACGGACACGCGCCAAGTCGGAACCGCCACGGAAGAGGTTGACATTCATCCGCAACTCGACCGTGCTCTCGCGCCTGTTGCCCTTAAGCCCACTCGCATTGGTATCAGGGTCTATGTTGTTGATATTGCGATCATATCCCGTCTGCGCACGCAGGCTGAGCTTGGGATGGAAATTGGAACGCGCCACATCCCGATTGGACAGGCTGGCACGCACGCTTTCAATCGTGGCATTGAACGCCGGATTATTCACATAAGCCGTGTTCAAGGCGGCAACGACGTTTTCCGGCAATTGCACGTTGCTGAAATCGTTTGCAAGCGGCGGCATCACATCAGGCGGCAATTCACCGACCAGGCGGTGATAACGCGCACTGACATCATGCAGGTTCGAAAGCTCCGTCAGCAGGTTGGATTCGGCCAGAGCCAGCCGGCCGTTTGCCTGATCGAGGTCTACCCGCTGAGTCACCCCCGCCGAAGCACGGTCACTGATGCGTTCATTGAGCTGCTTATGGGCAGCGTAGTTTGCCTTGGCATGCTCGACCAGTTCGCGCTGCCGCTGAACATCGGCATAAGCCTTCACGACTTCGAGACTGGTTTCTTCCGAAGTGCTCAGCAACTCGTAGTAGCGCACGAGACGGGTATAGTCCAGGCGCTTGAACTCACTGTGCGTGGCAAAACCATCGTAGACCATCTGGTTGAGACTCAACCCGAGTCCGCCAAAGTTCCAATCATCCTTGGATTGCTTGGGATCCTTGCGCCATTTGTGCCCATATCCGGCATTCAGGTCAACCTGCGGGAAATACCCGCCGCGAGCGACATCCCTCTCTGCTGTCGCGGCCAGATACCCATGCCAGCGCGCCTGAACATCAGGGTTACTGACTACGGCCTTGCGCACCGCATCCAACAACGCCCCTCTGGACGCCTCGGCAACTTCCTGCGCAAACAAGGATCCGGACGAGACTTGCAGGGCGGAGGCAACCGCCAGACAGACCAATGTCTTCATCCTGTTCATGTTGTTTTCTCCTGACTACAAGTGGTTAAAAATCTTCTCTGGACATCCACTGCTACGAACCCAAACTCACTCCGTAGCCAGACTCCCGTTAACTTTCAGTGTACACCCTATCCAGCCGCAGTGTAACCAGTTTCTTAGCTTAGATAGGTAGTTTTGCTGTTAATACAACACATTCCGTGTAAACACCTGGAACAAAGACCCAACGGCATACTCTTATTGCATCAAAATTGCATCAAAATGTTAACACGTATACATACATATCGCCCAAAACAGCCCTTAAATACTGTAGTTACACTTATGATGTATATGATATTCTGCCCTAACGCAAGGTCACTTGGTTGTTGGTACAACGTCCAGTTGCATCAAAACAACATATGGTTGTATCAGAGCAACATGCGGTTGGCTCAAATCCGTATACATGACTACTAAGTGTATCAAAAACCGCTGCAACTCTTTGTTTTCTGGCAGTATTGACATTATAAATTCTTTGCCATGCGTATGAGGCATACACCATCGCTTGGCATTGGGATAGGATGAAGATGCAAAACTCATTGGGCTGCTATCTCTATCTATTAAAAAGTGGCTACAACAGCGATTCAAGGGCAAATTTGCAGTGCTCTTGCCCGTTCCCAGCGCTCTCCACCCTCTATCTGGGCGGTGTGGATGGGCAGGCTCGGCATGATTTTTCTCTTCAGCCTGTCAAGCGCCGTTGACGCGCGCACCGATTTCGACCGCATGGAGCAACTGGCTGCAACAGAATACGGACAACCCGCCGTCGTCACACTCAAAGCTTGGCGCGCCATGATCGAGAAAAACCGGACAGAGCCCGATCCCACCAAGCTCGAACACGCCAACGCTTTCGTCAACGACCGCATCTCCTACGCAAGTGATATGAGCGTATGGGGAGTAGAGGATTACTGGGCAACGCCGTTGGAGCTTTTTGGCAAAGGAAAGGGCGACTGCGAGGACTACGCCATCGCCAAATACATCACCCTGCGCCTGATGGATATTCCCGTGCAGAAATTGCGCCTGGTCTATGTGCGCGCGCGCATAGGACCCCAACAAACCATGGCGCACATGGTGCTGAGTTACTTCGAAACGCCCACATCCGTTCCGTTGATTCTGGATAACCAGATCGACGCGATCCTTCCGGCCACGCGTCGCGGCGATCTTTTCCCGGTGTTCAGCTTCAACCATGAAGGTCTCTGGATGGAAGGAGAACGAACCTCGTCCGGCGACCCCACGGCGCGGTTATCCCGCTGGCGCGACGTACTGCAACGTATGCGCCGCGAAGGAATCGATCCGTCCTGGACAAAGCTCAGCGCCCGGTCGCTGATGTCATGGAAAAACCCGAAATTCCGCCCGACGTTGCGAAAGACACCCCGGCCCAGGCCGTTGTCGCAAGTCACGACAAAACATCAAGCCCGAGTCAGTCTGGAAACGAAAAATCCCGCCCCCGCGCGCATCGTTTCCGGAAAACCGAAGACGAATCTGGAAACGAAAAAAACTGCCCCCACACGCATCGTTTCTGGAAAATCGAAGACGAACCTGAAAACGAAAAAGACCGCCTCCACGCGTATCGTTTCCGGGAAATCGAAAACAAAAACAGTAAAACACCGGCCACCATCGCGGAAAAGACGATGAACATCTACCCATCCTGTCCTTCATTCCGCGTCCTCGGCTCTTTTCGGGAGATTCGGCCATGTCTCTGATCAAACAACTCTGGATCGCCATTGCAGCCGTCACCCTGCTCTCTTTTGGCGGCAGCCTGACGGTGAGCACACTCAACGCGCGTCAACATCTTGAGCAGCAACTCAACATCAAGAATTCTGACAACGCCACCGTCCTGGCGCTCGCCGTGTCGTTTCTGCTGTATGACAACAGCCATCCCGAAAAAGCAAAAACAGCCAGTGCAGACGACGACCTCGAAGGCATTGTCACTACGATGCTCGCCTCCCAGTTCGACACGGGCTACTACCGCCAGATTCGCCTCGTCGGACCAGACGACAGGGTGATTGCCGATTTTCATGCCGACGAGTCCATCGAACGAGTACCTGCCTGGTTCATAAACCTGGCATCCATCCAAGAATATCCTGGCGTAGCCCATGTACAAAACGGCTGGCAGCAGTTCGGCACGCTCACGCTGGAAAGCCACACCAGCTACGTGTATGCGGCGCTATGGGATAACACTCTCCAGTTGTTATGGTGGTTTCTGGTCACCGCAGTCATCGCAGGCCTGTTTGGCAGCCTTCTGCTGAACCGGATCACCGCGCCACTGCGCACCC
>Ga0209737_10003472_pt1 | contig 10993 bp, 13 predicted proteins | sample TergutCu122P3_FD_187284 | JGI IMG/M metagenome (GOLD analysis project Ga0209737, IMG submission 187284) | Cubitermes ugandensis P3 segment gut microbial communities from Kakamega Forest, Kenya - Cu122 P3 (SPAdes) (version 2) | ecosystem: Host-associated > Arthropoda: Insects > Digestive system...
ATTGTTACAAGCGGTAAATGTTATTGTCAGTGCGAGAATCAACAGTAATAACTTTTTCATAACGATAGTTTCCATTCGAATTATTCTATATCCTTATAATTGTACCACATTCCCGCAAAATTTTCAAGTAGGGCGGTGAAAAAAATGTCCATCGGCAGTATGCGTGAACGCATCACAATCCAACACAAAACCGTAATCACAGACGAAATCGGGCAGAAAATTGAAGTATGGGCGGATTTCCTTACCTGCCGAGCGTATACCAACGGACTGTCGGGTAAGGAATACTTCGAAGCCATGCGGGTGAACGCCGAAAACACAGTCGTATTCACAATCCGCTACGATAATCGACTGAACAACATCGACCCCATCAACTACCGTATTTTGTGGAACGGTAAAACCTACAATCTCGACAACACTGACAATATTTTCTACCGAAATATGTATCTGAAATTAAGGGGGCGATGCGATAATGGCGATTGATATATCCGGCATTTCCGCAGAGATTGCAAAAACACTTACTGATGAATACGCCGACGCACAGGACAAAATCAACATTGCCGCCGAGGAAGTCGCAGCCGAACTCGCAGCAAACCTGAAAGCTGACATTCCAAAAAATACCGGAAAATACTCCAAGGGTTGGAAAGTCACCCGTGACGGAAACACGTTTATCACTCACAATAAAACACGTCCTACGCTCACCCACTTGTTGGAAAACGGTCATCTCACAAGGAGCGGCAGACGTGTTGCCGGCAAGCCGCATATTGCTCCGAACGAGCAGAAAGCCAATGCCGCATTCGAGGAAAAAGTCCGTGAAATCTTAGGCGGTGATACATCATGAGCCTTGCGGAACTTCACCAACTACTGTTGACTTTGGAAATTCCTGTTGCTTATGACCATTTCAAGACGGAGCAGAAACCGCCTTTTATCGCATATCGGGTACTGCGTGAAGACTTCAATACAGCCGATTCTAAGACCGCTTTTCGGACGGCGAATATTGAACTTTCGTACTGCTCTGACTTGCGGAATATTCCGTTTGAGCGACGACTTGAACAGCTTTTAGAATCCCGCCTTATCACTTTTGATAAGGCTTTTTTGTATCTCGACAAGCAGGAAATGTATCAAGTGAATTACTATTTTTGTATGTTAGGAGTTGACTAATATGGCACAGAAAATCAAAAAGACCATCACCCGAGTCGGGTATGCACTCATGAACACCGGCGAATTAACGGGTGTAATCACCTACGAACCGCCCGTGTGGTTCGTCAGCACGGAAGCGGGCGGACGAGAGTATTCCGCCGAGCCGAACGGCGAATTAAAGGAAATTTACGCTGACGGAGTTGTCGTTTACAGCACCGAGGAAAATAATGGCTACGACATCAATCTTACGCTTCTCGCAATCATTGATGACATTGACGAGTCGCTTCTCGGAAATGTGGTGACCACGGCGGGCGTCGCCGAATATGCAAGTCCGATTCCACGCCCGAAATTCGCACTGTTTATCTGCGAGGAGACCACGGACGGTGCCGGGCAAATCACGGTTTGGTACAACTGCCAAGTCTCGAAAAGACCAAAAACAGGCGGTAAAACCTCGGAAGGCTCGACCTTTGACGCGCAGTTTTTGGAACTCCCGATTGCCGCCCGTCCCCGCATAAATGACAAATTAATCCGCTACACAATTAAAGGAAAAACGCTGTTTACGAGTGTTCCGATGCCTGAAAATATGCCGCAGGAGGTGGAAGAATAATATGGAAAAGATGATAGAAATCGGCGATAAAAAAGTCGGATTCAAGGCAACGGGCGGACTGCCGTACCGCTACAAATGTCAGTTCAACCGTGAGGTTTTAAGCGACCTCATGGAGTATGAAAAATGCGTGTCGGACAGGGCGAGAACACAGATGAAGTCCGGCACAGGTAAGGTTAAAATCAGCCCCGCAGACTTCGATATGTCGAAGTTAAACATCGAAACGCTTTACAATATTTTGTGGTCGATGGCGAAGACCTACGACAATTCAATCCCGCCGCCCCTCGACTGGCTCGACACTTTTGACGTGTTTCCAGTGTTCGAAATATGGAGTCAGGTGCAGGATATTTTCTACGCAAATCTGAAGATTGACAGAAAAAACGCACCGGCGGCAGCGGCTCCGAACCGTCAGCAAAGACGTTCCTCACAACTGAAGAATTCATAGCGAATTGCGTTGCGAGGGGGCTTGCTGCCGCCGAAATGGATAATTTCAGCTACGGAATGTGTATCAATTTTTGTAAGGCTCACGACCGATTGGAGCGTATTCGCAGGGGCGAAACCGTACCCGACCCCGAACGCCAATATCGGGAATTAAAGGCACTTGAGCCGTATATCGAGGAGCAATATGCTCTCGGAAAAATCAAAAAGGAGAAGTACGACAGCTACAAAAAGTCGTTAGCGGATTGGGAGGTGGAGTAAATGTCAAAGGGTGGAATTAAGGGCATCACTATTGAGATTGCAGGCGATACCACAAATCTCCAAAAAGCCTTGCAAGACGTAAACACCGCCTCCCGAAATCTGACTTCCGAGCTGAAAGATGTCGATAAACTCCTCAAACTCGACCCCGGAAACGTGGTTCTGCTCAGGCAAAAACAGGATTTATTAGCTGAAAGTATTTCCAATACAAGGGATAAATTAAAGCGTCTCGAAGAGGCGGAAGCGGACGTTCAGAAGCAGTTTGCCGAGGGGAAAATCTCCGAGGAGCAGTACCGCTCGTTCACGCGGGAGCTTGAAAAGACTCGAGGAGAGCTGAATTCCCTTGAAAAATCCGCCGAAAACAACACCGACGCACTGGAAGATTTGGGAAAAGAGGAGGCAAACACTGCCAAAAACGCCGATAAGCTGTCCGGCGAATTAAAGGAAACCGGCAAGTCCGCCGATGACAGTAAATCCAAATTCGAGGTTCTCGGCGACGTCCTTAAAGGCGTCGGGGCGGTCATGGGAGTCACGATTGCGGCGGTCGGAACTGCCGCCGTTGCTACGGGAAAAAAGCTGTTCGACATGGCTTCGGACGCCGCCGCAGTGGGCGGTGAAATCAATAGAACCTCACAAAAACTGGGTTTGTCAAAACAGGGATTCCAAGAATGGGAATTTATTTTACGGAAGTCCGGCACATCAATTGACGTGATGGGTGCGGGCATGAAAACGCTCCAAAAAACGATGGGCGGACTGACCGAAGACGGAGATTCCGCGTCAAAAGCGTTCGCCGCAGTGGGCATCAGTTTCGATGAAATCAAGGGGAAATCGCCCGAGGAAGCTCTCGAAATGACCGTCAAGGCTCTCCAAGATTTGCCTGCCGGAGCCGACAGAACCGCCGCTTCACTGAAACTTTTCGGGAAAGCCGGAATGGAATTACAGCCACTCCTCAACAAGACTTCCGAGGAAACGGAGGAACTCCGCCAACGCGCTCACGACCTCGGACTGGTAATGTCTGACGAACAAATCGCCGCTTCGGGGAAATTTAACGGTGCGATGGGGAAAATCAAGGACACGATTGCGGGAGTGAAACTCCAGTTTGCAACAATGCTCTTGCCGTCATTCGCTGACGGAATGTCTGCAATGGTCGATTTTGCCAACGGAGTCGAGGGCGGCGAAGAGAAAATGCGAGCCGCAATTGACAACCTTGTCAGCGAAATCCAGACGAATTTACCACCGCTTTTGGAGCGAATTTCCGGCATGATTTCGGCACTTGTGACGGGACTTTCGGCGGCACTTCCGGGGATTGCCGGAGCGTTGGCGGACGTTCTGCCGATGATAATTAACACCCTCGCCGAGCTTGTTCCGTTGCTTGTGGACACGGTAATTACGGCAGTCCCGCCTGTAATTGAAGCGATTTTGTCGGCGATTCCGGCGCTTGTGGACGCCGCTGTTCTCATAGTAAACAAGCTGATTGACGCACTTTCGGATATGCTTCCGAAGCTGATTCCGGTTGCGATTGATGCAGTCATCACGATTGTAAAGGGGCTTATTTCCAATTTATCACCGTTGTTAGACGCCGCTTTGAAGCTGATAATCGCCCTCGCAAAAGGAATTCTTGACGCAATTCCGCAGTTAATCGCGGCACTGCCGGAAATCATTCTCGCAATAATCGACTTTATTTTGGGCGCAATTCCCATGATAATCGAAGCGGGAATCCTGCTTTTGACATCGCTTGTGGACGCACTTCCGGTTATAATTTCAGCGATTGTGGAAGTTATCCCCATCATCATTGACGGAATTCTGACCGCCGTTTTCGCCGCTTTGCCACTCATAATTGATGCCGGAATACAGTTATTGGTGTCACTTGTCGAAGCTCTGCCCACCATAATCACAGCGATTGTGGATGCAATTCCGCTCATAATTGACGGCATAATAACAGCCGTCATCGGAGCGATTCCGCTTTTGATTGACGCAGGAATTAACCTGTTAATCTCGCTCGTGAAAGCTCTGCCGCAGATTATTACGGCGATTGTTTCGGCAATTCCACAGATTATTTCCAGCGTTATAAATGCGGTTATCGGTGCAATTCCCTTATTAATCCAAGCCGGAATTGAGCTTTTTGTGTCGCTGATTAAGAATCTTCCGACCATAATTGTGGAAATTCTGAGAGCCGTTCCGCAGATTATCACATCGCTTGTCGGCGGATTTTCTGACGGAATCGGCAAGATGGTGGAGGTCGGCGGCAACATCGTCAAGGGGTTGTGGGAAGGCATCATGGCGATGGGACAATGGATTAAAGACAAGGTTTCGGACTTTTTCGGCGGCATTGTCGGCGGTGTTAAGGGGCTTCTCGGAATCAAATCGCCGTCCACGGTTTTTGCCGGAATCGGCGACAATATGGCGTTGGGACTTGGCGAGGGCTTCGAGGATGCGATGGAAGATGTTAACAGGGAAATTCAGAAGTCCATTCCTACCGATTTTGACGTTTCCACCAACCTCAATAACACCATGAACAGCCTGCAAAGCGTGGATTCATCGGGCTTTTCCGGAGTTTCCGAAATGGGCGGCGGTTATGAAATGATGTCAATTATTGTTACCCGTCTCGACATTATGACCGAACTTTTGACTGGAATTCTCGGTGCAAGCGGGCATGATATTTATCTTGATAACGGCGTTTTGGTCGGGGAATTAGCACCCGCTATGGATACGAGTTTAGGCGATTTACAGCTTATGAAAGGCAGGTGATTTCATGGATGCGTTCACCGGGATAATCATGCATGATAGGCACAGTTTCTATGATTTTCACGCCTTTCTAAGCCGCGCCGAAATCGGATATCCGAAGGAAATTAAAATCAAGGAGCGTGTTCCATACAGCAACAAAATATACGATTTTAGCTACCTTTACGGCGAAAAGTGCTACGAAGAACGCACCCTCAAATTCGAGTTTATGATGAACGATTGGGGCGGGATTGTTCTGCACCATCACGTTTCGGAGTTTGTAAATTGGCTACAATCCGGCAAGGGTAAAAAGCCGCTGATTTACACGAAAACTCCCGAATACCACTTTATGGCGGAGTGTTCTGAGGCGACAGTTGAGTATCCGATTTCGAGTGTTGCCAAGATTACAGCTACTTTTACGGCTGACCCATTTCGGATTCCAAATGAACCTGATTCAGGACTGGAAGAGGTGATTTAAATGTATACTGTTACAATTATAAACGGCGATGTTTCGGCGATTCTCAACGAGGTAAACGTGCGGTCGCCGTGCCGAATTTACAACGCTGAAATTGTGCAGACAATCAATAAAGTCCACACATTCAGCTTTACTATTAATATTATACATCCCGAATACGGAAATGTCAAGGAAAAGCGTACTCGTATCAAAATCACAAACGGCGATAAAATCATCTTTGACGGGTATTGCCTAAAAATACAAGAATTCATGGACGGCACAGGCAAATTTTATAAAAAGGTCGTGTGTGAGTCGGCGATTGGCTACCTCTACGACAGCGTTCAAATGTACTGGACTATCCACTCCGAGACATTCGCTTTCGTGCAGTTCATCGAACATTTTCTGTCAATCCACAACGCCCAAGTTGAGGATTACAAGCGGATTTACATTGGCACAATCATTAATGAAAAGCCCACCTACAACAGTTTTACGATTCAATACGGCAAAAGTTATGATGTCTTGAAATACATCACCGACCGCTACGGCGGGGAATTTCAGGTGCGTTCCGGCGAGGACGGGAAACTGTATTTCGACTATTCTACCGAGGGAATTCTGCCGTCTGAAAACAAAATTCCGATACAACTTGCACACAATTTGCAGAGCCTTGAAAGTTTCCTTGACGGCTCTCAGGTCGTGACTATGCTGTTTCCTTACGGTGCGAAAATCAGCGAAGACTCGCAGGTTAGGCATGACATCGGTTCCGTCAACGGCGGTCAATTATTCGTTACTGCCGAGGACGGCGGCGCGGCTTTAGAGCGTTACGGACAAATCGGCGAGGTGCAAATATTCGATGAAGTTACCGACCCTGCAGTGTTGAAAAGCTACGGTCAGCGGTGTGTAAACGAGAAAAGTTTGGTCACCACAAGCTACAGAATTTCTGCGCTCGACCTTGCAACAATCGGACTTGAAATTGAGATGTTCCAACTCGGCGGTTTGTGTCAGCTTATCAATCCTATTATGGAAATTGACAGGGAAATCCGGGTAATCAAGCTGACAATCGACATTAACGCTCCGCAAAAATCAAGTATCGAAGTCGGCAACATCACGCAGTCGATTTCCTCAATGACAGCGGATGCGGCAAGTCTGAAAAGCACGGTAAACGGTCTGACCGCCCGGCTCCCCGAAATTCAAAAGCAGACGCTCGAACAAGCGAATCAAAATACTGCGGCGGCTATTGCGGAACTCGGCGATGTTATCACCGCTGAGGGACTTACAGGTCTGTTGCAAATTTATGCCACTTTGTCGTATTTGCAGAACAATTATTCGACCACAAGTGCGATTAATGCTCTGCTTGCCGACCTTGCTACAAAGGTTTATGTCACCGAGGAATTGACAGATTATATCAAAAAAGATGACGAGATTGACGGCGAAAAAGTCAGCGTTGACGGTGGTAATTTAACCGATATGTTAGCTGAAATAGTCGGCAGAATAGCGGATTTAGAGGAGCGGTTGCCGACTGACGAACCGCCCGAAACAGAACCGCCAATCGAAGAGCCGGAGGAATAATCCCATGTTATATGAAGATTTAAAGTCCATAAAAAACGGAGTAATTCACCCCGACGGTTCGGAAACAACCTTTGACGGGACTGTCATCAAACCGCCATCCGCCGCAGGAGTTATGCTTTACAACTCTATGATGTCTATGAAAAACGGTATGTTGAATCCCGATGGCTCGGAAACCGTGATTCCGTTCGGAGGTGTTCCGCCGCCCTGCCCAGAGGGCAGGCTGTTTCACGGCGATTCTCTTGTACCCATGACAGTCGGTGAACTGTTAGAAATATTTAGTAAAATTGAAGGAGTATGATTTTATGTCTACACAAAAATTTATCACACCTGAACTGTTTGAATTAGCGGTTCAAAAATTAGTCGCAGTCTCAAAAATGCTTGACGATAACCGTATTGAAACGGTCATCGACAGCAAAAGCAACAACCAAAAATCGGCGAGCGCAAAGGCTGTTTTCGACTTTGTAACCTCACAAATTGCCGGACTTTCCACCGCAAAAGTTGAAATGAAAGTCGTGTCGAAACTCCCGACAACGGGCGAAACATTGACGATTTACCTCGTCCCCTGTACTCATGATGCCAATGAAAATGATGTTCCCGACCACGGCGAATACGATATGCACGTATGGGTTTCCGGCAAGTGGATTCACCTCGGCACAACCGAAATCGACCTCACGAATTACTGGTCGAAGGACGAAATCACACCGATTTCGGCGGGCGAAGTCCAGTCAATGATTGACGTATCAATCGCCAATGCTCTCGCCGGACTTGACCTCGGCGGCGGGACAGTCACTCCTCCCGGAACTCCTCAAAACAGCCAATATCAGATGACGAGTGCAGCTTACAATTCTTGGGGCGGCGGTATGGGCGATATCAAGGTGTTCTTCGGCTCGGCTGATTTCGCGGCGATGAGTATGGCGAACTTTTCCGTGTCCGCAAACGGAGCGTTCACTGTGGGAGCGATTTACAAAAACAGCGGCCCCGACAGGTTTGAAATCCACTTCTCGGGTGTTAAATCGGGAACGCCGCTCACTTTGACATTCCTTTACAGCGGGGAAAAATGCGGCGAGTACACGTTTACGCCGAATTAAAGAAGTGACGTTATGTCAACAAAAGAGTATAACATCCGTCTGATTGGCGGGAATTCGCCGCTTATTTTGGCAACTGTGAAAAAAGGCGGCGAACCTGTGCCGCCCAAGGATTACGGCGTTGAAATGTACATCGCACGGCACGGAAACACCCTCGATGACAGTCCGAAAAACGGCTGTATCGCTAAGTTTTACTACGACCGCTCGCTTCGAAAGTTGCGGGCGGTTATTCCAAAAAAGCAGTCGCTTGAAATGGCCGGGCATTTCGTATATCACTATGGCGTCACGACTCCGAATGGAACGGAATTTAGACCTGAATACGGGACTTTTAATGTAATTCAAGGCATGGAAAGGAGCTGATTTTCATTGGCATATTTTGACGTAGACCTTAATTTGTTAGACGGGCTGTCCGTTGACAGCGGCGGAGTCGGTTCGCTGAACCGCTTATGGCTGACAAAAGTTGTGTTAAACGGCGACTGCACTGATATGGTAACCGCCGTATTAATTGGTTTTGACGGTTCTAAAAAGTATCTCACGGGCAATTTTGACGAGAAAGATTTGTCAACTTCTTACAGCTTTTCATACCACGACCCGCAAGTCCCCGCAGATACACAGTATCTCTATTTGACGGTGCAGACTCCCGCCGAAATTCAGTCGGACGGACTTGACGATACCGCAATTTTTAGGCGATTCAAGTTCCCCGACGACCTCCCGATTGTCTGCGGGGGCGGCGGTCAGCTTGCCGGGAATAAGCACGAAATCGTCACATTTAACGGTGCGGATTGGGCGGAACAGTCGGGGATTTATGCCGAAACGCTCACCGAATCGGACGGCACTTTCAGCAATAAAATCAGCGGAACTTCCGGCGGGAAAACGAAATCTCAACTTCTGATTGCGGGTGACAGGAATACAAGTCTCGGCGATACGCATTTTTTGGCAATGTCGGGAAAATCCCGGTTTACTATGCACGGTTCGGCGGCGGGAAGCCCCGGATTTGATATGCGCGACAACGCCGGAATCGTTATGGCAAGCGGCTCTTTCCTGAATATGGAACACGGCTCAACCGTGATGTTGCACGGAAAAGTTCACTTTAATTGCAGCGGCGGCGACACGGCAATGGGCGGACAAGACTACGGTGATGTCGACAAAAATGGTGCGTCAATTTTCAATCTGCACGGCAACAGTCATCTCGAAATGACGGGCAGGGCGGGTTTGGTGATGCACGGAAGGTCGTACATTCAACTTTCGGGAAGCCCTGTTGTGTCGATTCACGACAAAGCGGTTATTAATATGAATGCGACCGCACACCTAAATTTGCACGATGACTGCGATGTTTCGCTCACGAAAGACCAGTTGATGTTGGCGGGTGCGAAACAGCCGTTCGGCGGTTCGACTTCGCCCGAAAACCCGACTGCGAACCCGTTTTTTGCGGTTGACGGGAGTGCAACCGTGATGTTCGGCGGCAGCCGCCCCGGTAAAACATGGGTGAAAATCGGCACGAATAACGGAAATGTTCAGGTGCATCTGCTCAACGACTGTTTCCTGCAAATGACAGGAGCAGCACATTCCGAAATGCACAACGGCTCGGTTTTTATTATGAAAGGTGTGCTGAATAAGCCGTATTTGGACGGAATTGCACAGAGTTTGTATAACGCACAGCTTCCGAAACCCACTACTTTGTGGAAAGATTTGTCTGACAAAGCGAAACTTCCGTGGTATGAATTGGCAGACGGCAGACCTGCTGAAAAGCCTGTTGACAGCCCGATTGTGGAAATTCTCGACAATGCGGAAGTGCGGCTTTCGGGGAATATTTCTGTCACTGGCAACAATGACGGGCTGTTTGTGAACGGCGAAAAAGTCGCTACTGTGGCGGATATTAACACATTAATCCAAAGAATAACCGACCTTGAAACACTTGTTCAGGGGCTGATTTAGGGAGGAAAATATGAACGCATACAATTTCAGCGGCAGTGACGGCGGCGGTGATATGCCGTCTTTGGAAACAGCAAATATCGGTTATACGGACGGTGTTTCGCCCGTGCCGCCGAGGATTCCGACTGTGAAACCGACCGAAAAAATCAAGGGTTTCACTTACGGATACATGGCAAACCGAGGCGAAATCCGCAGTCCACGAGGCATAAAATCGCAGGATTTGCTCTATGAATTAGGCAATAACTGGGTGTGTCTTGCGGTCGCAAATTATCAAAAAGCGTTCTATTCGACAGAGATAAAATGGGATTTTACCCGAACTCCTACAGACCGCGACATCGCTTTTTTCGTTGAGAAAGCACACTCCAAAGCTGTCAAAGTCTGCCTGAAACCCATGCTCAACTCGGATGACAATATGTGGCGGGCGCATATCGGATTTCCCGACCTCAACATGGACGAAATGGACGGTTACTGGCAAAAATGGTTCAAAAGTTACACCGACTATATGCTCCATTACGCTGAACTCGCCGAGGAATTAGGCTGTGAAATGCTCTGTATTGGCTGTGAAATGATTGCCACGGAGCATAAAACCGACTACTGGCTGGATTTGATTGGGAAAATCCGAAACGTGTATCATGGCAAACTCGTCTACAACACGAATCACAGTCGCGAGGACGCTGTATCGTGGTTTGATGTGCTTGATTTCCTCGGAACTTCGGCGTATTACACGGTCGGCGAGTGCGGTTCGGATAAAGCGACTATGACCGCCGCATGGGAAAATGTCCGCAAACGTATGAACGG
>Ga0209737_10003473_pt1 | contig 10991 bp, 7 predicted proteins | sample TergutCu122P3_FD_187284 | JGI IMG/M metagenome (GOLD analysis project Ga0209737, IMG submission 187284) | Cubitermes ugandensis P3 segment gut microbial communities from Kakamega Forest, Kenya - Cu122 P3 (SPAdes) (version 2) | ecosystem: Host-associated > Arthropoda: Insects > Digestive system >...
ATTACTGCGGAAAAGCCGAATGCTGCTGCTGAACGGATTAGGGTGCCGACGTTTCCGGGGTCTTGAATGTCTTCGAGCAGGAGGATATTGCCGGTGGGCGGGTTTTCTGCGGGCGACCGGAGGCGGTCGCCCCTACAAGGGATTTCGGCGATGGCGATTACTCCGTTGGGGGATTTGCTGTCGGTTATTTTTTCTAACTGCTTGTGGTTTATATATCTTATCGGTGTTTTAGTCTCAAAAGGCAGCGGTTCAACCGCCGTTAGAATTTCGAGCAGTTTTACGTTTTTGGATTGCGAAAACTGTTCGACTTGACGAATGCCCTCGATTATGAACGCCGAATATTCCTTTCGCCCTTTTGCCGTTAAGAGGGCTTGGTAATATTTTATCGGCAGTTCGTTTTTCATAGCAAATGCACTCCGTTATCCAAGTAAATTATCTGCCCGGTTAAATTTTCACAACTAACTAATAATTCAATAGTTAGCGCGATATTATTGTCTGAAATTTCGGCACTCAAAACTTCTTTTTGCTTTGCGTGCGTATTTGACGGGGTTTCTATGGTTTCAAGCATTCCCAGCGCTATTGCATTTACGCGGACAAGCGGCGCAAACAGGACTGCCGACTGTTTTGTGATTTCTTCTAAAAGCAATTTTGAAATGCGGTAGTTTTGGTAATTTTTGTTGAATCTGTAAATGTTTCCGTCCAAAATGTTTATTACGTTTCCGCAGTGGGCGGTTTTTGCTAATTGTGAAGTTAATTCGGCGGGGAAAAAAGAGTTCATTTGCGCCATTTTCATTAGATGGTTGGTGTTTCTCAAATTTCCTTTTTCAAAAAATGCCGCGCAATTTATCAAACAGTCAATATCTTCAGGAATTTCAGGGAGATCTTGCTCAAAATCCATTTCGAAAACGTAAGTGGAATTTGCGTGCTGCGGGTTGTTTTTTAGAAAATCAAAGATTTTTTCCTTGTTTTTTGAGCAATGAGCAAAAACCTCAAAGTTCAAATCCAAAAGAATTTCGAGAATTTTCAAGCCGATTTTTCCGCTTGCACCCGTTAGAAAGGCGCGCCGGCGGCGGAAATTTATGCTTTTTTTAATATTTTCTGTCTGCGAATTCAACCCAACCGCCCGCATTTACCAACGCTTCATCGAACTTACTCAAATTAAACGAGATAGTCAATTTTTCGTTGAAAATTAATTTGTGATTTTGCATATCTACTTTACATTCGACCTTTTCATTCGCCAACTCAAAAATTTTTGCGATGTCTTCCTTTGGCAGTTCAATCGCGAGCATTCCGCCGTTGAACATGTTTTGACGGAAAATCCGCGCAAAATTTTCGGCGATAACCACAAAAATATCATTAACCTCAAACGCCCACGGAGCGTGTTCGCGGGAACTTCCGCAGCCGAAATTCGCTCTCGTTACAACAACTTTCGCGTTTTTGAGCGCATCGCCTTTGGGGTCGAAGCCGTCGAGTTTCAAATCCTCGAGCAGATATGGTTTTAACGCTTCTTTGGTAACTTCCGTCAAATATTTTGCCGGAATTATTTCGTCCGTGTTAATGTCGCTTCTGTCTAAAAACAGAACCTGTCCGCCAAAATTCTTCATAAAAATCCTTTCAAATGTCTAATTTGATGCAAAAATAACATTTGCCCGAAATAAAATGCGGTGGCATTTAGTATTTTCCCGCAAAAAAGGAGCAAAATAATGGATTTACATTTTCCCAATTACCCGTACAGCAAAATTTTGGGCTGGTCGAACTCGCGATACGATTTGTTTGGTATCTGCAAACGAAAATATCTTTATTCCTATTACCCGAATGCGTTTGGGCGGCAGGCGGATAAAATTAAGGAATTGAAAAACTTAACAACAATCGCCCTTGAAATCGGTAATTTGTATCACGATGTTATGGAAGTTTTTTTAGAACGTTTGCAAAAAAGCGATAATCCGATTGACGAAAAAAAATTATTTGCTTTTATTGACAAGTTGTGCGCCGACAAACTGCCGAACAAGGCGTTTTTTGAAAATTATTACAAAACGGCAACGGTGAATATCGGCGAAATCGGCTCGAAAGTTAAATTATGCGTTGAGAATTTTTTGGATTCGCCGATTTTTGACTGGCTGGTCTCAACGAAAATGGAAGACAGGCAAAACTGGCTTGTTGAAGCGGGCAGTAAAATGAATGGTACGAAGTACTTCGGCGAAACGCGAATTAACGGCTTAAAAGCATACTGCAAAATGGACTTTATTTTCGTTATTGATGACAAAATTTATATTATTGATTGGAAAACAGGCAAAAAAGACGAAAGCAAACATACAAAGCAACTTTTGGCTTATGCTCTTGCGGCGAAAGGACTTAATGCGAAAATTTCTGCGGAAAAAATATTTCCGAGAGCGGTTTTTATAAACGGAATTTACGAAGAAATGGGCGTTGAAATTACCGACGATAGATTGACGGGTTTTGTTGAAGTGGTCAAAAAAGAAACCGCTGAAATGCAGAGTTTTTGCTCTAATATCGAAGAAAATATTCCGTTGCCGATTGAAAATTTTGAGAAATGCGGGAAAGAAAATGTTTGCAGATTTTGCGAGTTTAGGGAATTGTGTGATTGAAAAAATGCTCTTTCTGCCTTCATTGTGAGACAGCGTTAACCGTCCCTAATCGAAACATTTGGTGTCCGCTCAAATAACGCAAGCTTTCCGAAGGGCAATACGGCATTTTTTGTTATCTGAAGTCGAACTCCTATTATTAAATTGTTCGGTAAGGCTCTCGTAACGAAAGCAGAAAGAGCAACAAAATCCACCGGAAAATAATTTATGCAAAAGCAGAGCGCGGATTAAAAACAAATATTTTGAAAAAGATTACATTTTTTACAAAGCAAAATATTATTTTAGGGCGAAAAATAAAATAATTAAGGAGAAATTATGGAAGCGATTTCAAAAGAAGAGTTAAAATCGGCAAGAGAGCGAATTGATTCGCTGAGGGGGTATCTTTGACATTGAAAGCCGTTTGGAAAATATAAACGAACTCGAAAAACAATCGCAGTCGGCGGATTTTTGGAATGACGTAAACGCCGCACAGAAAATTCTCAAAACAATAAAAAACGAAAAGGATATTGTCGAACCCTGGCAAAATTTGAAGGCGGATTTCGACAATTTGGAAGAGTTATTTGAGTTTGCCGAAGCCGAAAATGACGAAGAAATGTTGAAACAAATCACGGAGCATTTTTGTAACACGAGAAAAAGCATAGAACATTTGGAATTTGTGCGCAAACTTTCGGGCGAAGACGACAAATGCGACGCAATTTTGACAATTCACAGCGGTGCAGGCGGCACGGAAAGTTGCGATTGGGCGGATATTCTTTACAGAATGTATTCACGATGGATTGAGCGGCACAAGTATAAATCCGAGATTTTGGAATATTCGGAAGGCGACGAGGCGGGGATAAAAAGTGTTTCGATAGAGGTAAAAGGCGACTATTTATACGGGCATTTGAAAGCCGAAGTGGGGGTTCACAGATTGGTGCGGATTTCGCCCTTTGACAGCAATGCACGGAGGCATACATCGTTTGCGAGCGTTTATGTTTATCCGATTTTTGAGGATGTGGACGACTACGAAATTGCCGAGAAAGATATTCGCACGGACACTTATCGGGCAAGCGGTGCGGGCGGGCAGCACGTGAATAAAACGGACTCCGCAGTGCGGATGACGCATATCCCGACGAATATTGTGGTGCAGTGCCAGAATGAGCGTTCGCAGATAAAAAACAGAGACGCCTGCCTGAAAATGTTGAAAGCACGGGTGCGTCAGCATTACAAGGAAGAAGAGGAAAAAAAACGAGCCGACAAACTTGAAGACAAGAAAAAAATAGAGTGGGGAAGCCAAATTCGCAGTTATGTTTTACATCCGTATAATATGGTGAAAGACCACAGGACGGACTTTGAGACATCGAACACGGCGGCGGTTTTGGACGGAGATATTGATGGTTTTATTGAGAAATATCTATTAGAATTTGCGTAACGGAGCAGGAAAATGAATATCAAAAACAAAAACGATACCAACGCCCGTATCGGCGAGTTTATTTTGGAAATTGGTGATATGCAAAATGTCAGCGGTATTTTCGACTCTTTGACAAAACGTCTTTACGAACTGACGAGTTTTAACAAAATGGTATATCTGATGCTTTCGCCCGATGTCGCGGAGTTGAAGGTTCTGTTTTCGCACGGTTATTCGCACGAGGAAATGCCGCAGTTTTTCTTTGATATTTTTGAAGACCCCGACCAAAACATACTTTCGGCGATTTTCGAGAAAAAAACGGCTGTCGTCAAAAACGGGATTAGTGCGATAAACGATTTGTCGATTCGGCTTGACCTTGACAATTATGTTATGATTCCTATGGTTTTGCGCTCGGAAGGTGAAGAAAACACGGAAACTCCCTTAATAAAAGAAAAAGAGGTTTTGAAGTCAATGAAGTTTCTGCTTGCGGGAGTTTTTGTTTTCGGCTGCGGCGACGAACAGGACGAATCGAAAATCAAATACGAAATATCGCTCGCGGAGAAATTTATTCGGCTGACGGGAATGATTATCAAAGACATTTTGATTTTGGAGAATTTTCGGCTGACGGCGGAAAAAAACAAAAAAGAATTGGAAGCGGCGCGGACGATACAGGAAAAACTTCTTCCTGAAAAACTGCCACAAAATGATATTTTGCAGGCGTTTGCGTTTTATATTCCCGTCGAGGAGGTCAGCGGCGATTATTATGATTTGTTTATGTTGTCGGAGGGCGTTTATGCGGTGTTTATCGCCGATGTTTCCGGGCATGGCGTTAGTGCGGCGCTTATTATGTCGGCGGCTAAAATTTTGCTTAAAACTATCGCATCAGCGAACTTACCGCCTGCTCAAACGCTTCGCAAAGTGAACGAAGAACTTGTAAATCACATTCCCGCGAATCGTTTTATGACGGCTTTTTATGCGATAATCGACACCAACAGCCGCAAAATGACTTACACTTGCGCAGGACATTGTCCGATTCTGCTTTTCAACAAGCAAAGCAAGGAATACCTGCAATTTCAAAGCGACGGATTTTCTTTAGGAATGTTCCCCGAACTCGATTTGCCGAATCACGAATATTACTACAAAAAGAACGAAAACCGCTTGGTTTTATACACCGACGGCATTGTCGATTGCTTTAACAAGGAAAAAACGCAATTCAGTTTGATACGCCTGAAATCAATAATAGCCAAAACGCTGGAAATGTCCGGGGACAAGGTTGTTTCGGAAGTTATGGAAAGCGTGCGAAATTTCATGGGCACCCGCTCTTCGGAAGACGATTTAACGCTTTTGGTTGTTGATTTTTGAGGGTTTTTAACAAAAACAAGAAGAGCAAAAAATGCTGAAAAACTACCGAAATCCCCACTAAACACTTGACTTTTGCGCCGGCATTCAGTATCTTTACTGCGCGGAAGGGCTGAATAAATTAAAACGGCGAACGGAGTTGTGAATGTTTATTGAATTAAATATGGCTTATATGGTAGCATTTTTGTTTTTCCTGACGGCTGCCGGATACATATACACGGCGGTTTTCTCAATAATCAATGACCCCAAGTCAAAACTGCGCAGGGAATGCTTTACTGCCGTATTGTTTATTGTTTCGGCGTGTTTGTTCTACGGACTTATGACGATAGCGGAAAATGAGACGCTACGGCGAGTGTTCTGGGGTATCGCCTTTGTCTCGTATCTGCTCTTTCTGCCTTTGTGGATTCGCTTCTCCTCCAATATGATAGAAATAAGAAGCACAATAATAAAGCATATCCTTCGCTGGGGACTTATTGCCGTAACCGCGGTAGTTTCTCTGCTGTGTCTGTTGTCAAGAGAGGTGAGTTTCGTTTTAACGCCTTTGGGCAATCAATTCACCTACTACGGCAGTTCGACTTTTGTGATGCTTAGCATATATGTGTTTATCATCAGCGTAATTGTTTTCATCGTGCATATAAGGTGGTGGCGTGAGTCGAAGATAAAAAGAGAGGAACAGCAGCAGTATTGGTTTGTTGTTTTAACTTTCTTGTTTGCACCCCTCGGATTCTCAACGGACTTTGTGATACCGGTATTTACAAACATTACGGTAACACCGCTTGTTTCGGTGCTTCTTTTCCCCGCTTCTCTTCGGTTGTTTTTATCAATGAGAACAAATAGAACCCTTAGTATTACCGCACCTAACGTTACCAACTTTATTTTCAAGTCGGTATCTACGCCAACTCTGGTGCTTGACCGCAACAATTATATCTGCCTTGCCAACGACGCCGCGCTTAACTACTTAGGCGATGACATAGTAGGAATAAACATTTTGGAATTCGACTTCACTGACGAAGAGAAAGCGCTCTTTTCCAACGAAAACTTTGACGGCAAGACGGCAAAAATTCACGCGATTACGGGCGTGCGAACCTGCGACATATCGCTTACCGTAGAGAAAGACAAATACGGCGACACTCTCTGTAAAATCGTGATGCTGAAAGACATAACAAAGAGAGAATACAAGAGCAACCTGCAAAAGTTAGTAAACAGCATAGCGGCTTTGCTCCTGAATACCGACATAGTTGTCTTTGAGGACAAACTCACTCAATGCGCGCAAGCGATAGATAACGTAGTCGGCTTGGACGGTCTGTCTATATGGCGCAGTTTGTCCGACGGCTTGCACGCGACACAGATGTATTACTGGGACAAGGAAACGGGCGGCTCGTCCATACCGGAGGAAGGTCTCGACTACATAGACATAAAAAAAGACATGCCGCAGACGGCGGAACTTTTTGAGAAAGGCGAAAGCTTCAACGGTCCGGTAAGTTTATTGATTGAAGAAGAGTTGTTGAAAATGTTCGGCTTAGTATCAATGTTTGCCGTACCGATATTCATCAACAACAAGTTCTGGGGTGCTGTTTTGTTTGAAGACAAGAAACGGGAACGCTACTTCGATGAAACCTGCATGGGAATGATGCATTCGGTCGCCTTGCTGCTCGCAAACAGCGCAATACGCAACGAAATGGTAGAAAACCTTCGCAGCACGACGGAAGCATCGGTCAAGGCGGAGTTTGCAAGCAAGACGAAATCCTCGTTTCTTGCAAACATGAGCCACGAAATAAGAACGCCAATGAACACGATTATCGGCATTACCGAAATTCTGATGCAGGAAGAGAAACTTCCCGAGAAGATAGAAGACGGCTTGGACAAGATATTTGCCGCGTCGAACCTGCTTCTCGGCATAATCAATGACATCCTGGACTTCTCAAAGATAGAAGCGGGAAAGCTGGAGGTCCTGGAATACAAGTACGAAGTTGCGAGTTTGATTACCGACTCCGTTCATCTTAACGTGATGAAAATAGAAAGCAAACCAATAGAGTTTGAACTTCAAATAGACGAGAACATTCCCTGCTGTTTGATAGGCGACGAACTTCGCATAAAGCAGATACTGAACAATCTGCTATCCAACGCATTCAAATATACCGATGCCGGCAAGGTAGTTCTCGCCATATCCTGCAACAAGGCGAAAGACAACGTCGTTATTCTTAAGTTGGACGTTAATGATACCGGACACGGTATGACTCCGGAGCAGGTTGAAAAGTTGTATGAAGAGTATTCAAGATTCGGCGATGATAGCGCCACGGAAGGCGCAGGACTGGGGCTATCAATAACGCAACGCCTCGTGGCACTTATGAACGGTGTGATAAGCGTTGATAGCGAACCCGGCAAGGGCTCGTCGTTCAGAGTCCTTCTTCCGCAGACAGTGGCTGACGAATGTGTTCTGGGCAAGGAGTTGGCGGAGAACCTGCAATTCTTCAAGGTAAGCCAAAAAGGAAGAAACAGGCGTAAAGTCACGCGAAACCCAATGCCGTACGGAAGCGTCCTCGTAGTCGATGATGTAGTAACAAACATACATGTTGCCGTGGGTCTTATGAAACTTTACAAGCTGCAAATCGACACCGCATCAAGCGGCTTCGAGGCAATAGAGAAGATAGAAAGCGGCAAATCCTACGACATAGTGTTCATGGACCACATGATGCCGAAAATGAACGGGATAGAGACGGTAAAACGTTTGCGTGGCTTAGGTTACGCTAAGCCCATTGTGGCGCTAACCGCAAATGCCGTAGTAGGGCAGTCGGAAATCTTCCTGCAAAACGGCTTCGACTCGTTTATATCAAAACCCATAGATGTGCGCCAGTTAGACGCGATTCTCAATAAATACATCCGTGACAAGCAGCCGGCGGAACCTATTGATACCGCCGTCAAAAAAATCATCGGTGACGACTGCGATACCGCCGCGCAGAAAATCGCAACACGCATGCTAAGCACCAAAATCGACGGCTTGAACCTCTTCGGCGGCTTGGAGCGATGCGAGGGCGACAGTGTGCTGTATCTGAAAGTCCTGCGCTCCTTCACGGAAAACATTCCGGATATGCTCGACTCCATGAAAACCGTAGATAAAACCACACTCGCCGACTACGAAGTAACCGTTCACGGCATCAAGGGCGCAAGTTTCGACATCTCCGCCGAAGATGTAGGTAAAGATGCCAAGGCGCTGGAGTTCGCCGCCAAAGACGCTAACTTGGACTACATTATAGCAAACAACGAGGCATTTCACGTAAAAGCAAGAAAACTCATATCGGACATCGAGAGTATGATTTCGACAATAGACACAGAGAATCCCAAGCCCAAAAAAGACAAGCCGGAAAGCGCTCTACTGTCGAAACTCCACGCCGCCTGCCGGGACTTCAGCGTTGACGCAGCAGACGCAGCAATGTCGGAGATAGAGAAATATCAATACACAGCGGACGACGGACTTGTTTCCTTCCTGCGTGAAAGGATTGATATGATGGATTTTGAACAGATAGCCGAGAAACTTTCCGGCTATGAACCATAGGAGGTTACTATATGAATGCAGAACTTCTTGATGAAAAGGAACGTAAAAGAATTATTTATGTCGATGATGCGAACTTTAGTTTGATTTCGGTAAAAAACCGCCTCAAGGAACATTACGAGGTTTATACCGCGCAGTCCGCAGACCGCCTTTTTCTTATCCTTGAAAAAATCTTTCCGAGTTTGATTATCTTAGATATTAACATGCCCGGGCAAAACGGCTTCGACATCATCAAAAAACTTAAGGCAGACGAGAGGTATTTCGACATACCGGTCATATTTCTGACAAGCAACAACGACCGGGAAAGCGTAATAAAGTGCTTCCGCCTCGGTGCCTGCGACTATTTAACCAAGCCCTTCAACGACACGCAACTTATGGAGCGGATAGAACTTCAAATAAATCCCGACACGCGCCGAAAATCCTGGACTGAGGAAACTATACGCAAAACAATCATTTGCGTTGACGACATCAATTACAGTTTAATCTCGCTGAAAGGGCGGTTGAAAGAGCACTACGACATTTTCACGGCAAACTCAGTAAGCAGAATGTATGAAATCCTCGAACGAATCACGCCGGACTTAATCCTTTTAGATATAAATATGCCGGGAATGAACGGCTATGAGGCAATTGAAAAGCTAAAGTCGGACATTCGCTATTCGGGAATACCGGTTATCTTTCTGACAAGCGAAGACGGAAAGGCAAGCATGCTAAAATGCTTCAGTTTGGGCGCCGCCGACTATGTCGTTAAGCCATTTACCAACGCCGACCTTATCAGGCGCATCGAATACCACGTAAACCCCAAGAAGCCCATCTTGCCGGACAATAGCGAAACGCAAAGCGACAAAGCGTGCATTCTTGCCGTAGATGAGTCCTTCGGAACACTAAGCACAACACAGCACGTATTTAACGACGACTACAGCGGTCCGCTTTCGGCAATGATGCAAAAAAAGTTCGCCGTTTACTATGCGCTCCGCGACGAATACGAAGTATGCTTGCTGTCAAAACCCGACGAAGTAAAAGGTTTTTTAGAGCAGAAGCAGCCCAATCTATTCCTGTTGGACGCAAACACGCTCGTATCCGACAAGTTCGACCTAATATCTCTAATACGAAAATTCCCCGAACACAAAGATACGCCGATTATTATCCTAACCTCCGCCGAAACCGTAAAATACAGCGACAGCGGAGCCTGCGACATAATCTTAAAACCCTTCACCCCGGAAATCCTGCGAGAGAAGGTGGCGAAGTACATATAGTTTCTATCGTTTTACGCCCAACCTTGCGGAGTAAGTATAAACTCTGCCGCTTCGGTCTTTCACTTCCGCGATAACCAAATACGTCCCGTTAGCGACAATTCGTCCGGCGGTGTTGCGTAAGTCCCACGATACGTTATCGCGTGTCGTTGTTGTTGAAAACACGGTGTTGCCTGTTATGTCGTAAACTACAACATTTGTGTTTGCGGCACGTTCATTGTTCGGAAGAACAACACTGATTTCGGCATTTTCCGAAACTATGCTGTTGGCAAATCTTATGCCGTGACGACTGTCTTGCTTTTTCGACCGAAATATTGAAGCACTACCACCGTCCCATTTCGCATAGAGCGTTGTGTCTCTCGAAACTCTGTCGGTAGCAAAATCCCATTGCTCTGTAAGTTCTGCGTTTTTATACCACCCTGCAAAAACATAACCCTCTTTGGTCGGAACAGGCGGCGGAGTAATTGTACTTGCGTCTCCGACAACTCCGACAACATACGCCGCCGAGCCGTTATTTTTTTCATATCTTATCTTTTTCAACTCAAAGGAATGTGAATTGAAGGCAACGCGGAAGCCCAAATGGCTGTTGGCAATCGACGGGTCGTAGCCGATGCGAAAGACAACTCGGCAAAACAACCCAAAATCCTGCCAACTGCCGCCGCGCAACACGCGATTGTATATGAATGTTTCTGTCGCTGTCCATTCCCAAACGTTACCGCTCATATCATAAATACCTAATTCATTTGGTGCTTTTGTTCCGACAGAATATGTTTCCCAGTTGGAATTGCCACTCCACCAAGCAACCGCATTCAAATCATCACTGCCGCTGTAAAGATAGTTAT
>Ga0209737_10003474_pt1 | contig 10990 bp, 4 predicted proteins | sample TergutCu122P3_FD_187284 | JGI IMG/M metagenome (GOLD analysis project Ga0209737, IMG submission 187284) | Cubitermes ugandensis P3 segment gut microbial communities from Kakamega Forest, Kenya - Cu122 P3 (SPAdes) (version 2) | ecosystem: Host-associated > Arthropoda: Insects > Digestive system >...
GGAACAAATAGGGTTCCAGGTAATCAGAGACGAGGTGATGTAAATAGAGCAATAGAGAAGTATGGGACGATAAGACAGGGTGAAAGACCTCCTTATGATGGAAGAATTAGACAAGGCACGATCCGACCAAATAGTCCTGAATCTATAGGTAATAATGCCTTAACAAACTCAGAAATACGAGAAGTAAGAAAACTGCTAGAAGACGGAGTAAGAAATAAACAGTTTCCTATAGAAATGCAAAGAATTTTAAATGATGTTTTAAATGGAAAACGACCTGCTATGTCTGAGGAATATAGATGTAAAGTACACAGACAATTAGATGAATTAAGTAGAACAAATCCTCAACAATTAAATCCAGTAGTTCTAAGAAAACTACAAGCTACGTTACAACACTAATGAGTAGACCAATACCCGCTAAGCGAAATATGAAATATCATTGTGTTTTTTGTAAACACGTTCACAGGGAAGAAGCAGAGCGAATGTGGATTCTTCGTAAAAAAAGTCAGAGGGAGATAGCTGAGTTTTTAGGGATAGGTACATCAGCAGTTTGTCGTCATTTGAGATATCATGTCAAAGCTGATACTGTGCCAATAAGTTATGATAAAATCGAGGTAGAAGCTAAGAGTTTGTCAGTATTTCCTACATTTGTAGAGAATGATGTTCTCACTGTCAAAGAAAAGATAGTAAAAAGATTACATGAGATAGATGAACTGGTACATTATTTGTCAACATTACACGAAGACGAAATGAGTATCTCTGTCAAAGTCGATAAATTGATCGCATGTTTTAGAGAGTCCCGTATGACTATAGAAACAATGGCAAAAATATGTGAGATACAACAGGAACAGCGTAAAGTGGATGGTACATTGAATAAGCTGGAAATAGAAGTTGTTTATTTGTGTGAACGATGTGGTCGTAAGGATAGGGATCAGGGGACTGTGGACAGGGGTTAGGTATATGCTCGCTTCGCTCGCAAATTATTTTTTAGACAGGATTAACAGGATTAACGGGATTTCGGATATACGATTTGATTTCGGATTTTGGATGTCGGATTTCGGATTTTTTTATTTTCTCGCAAAGTCGCAGTGTTTTCGCTAAGGCGCAGAGAATAATAGGTTTATATTTCTAATTGTTTTTAGACAGGATTAACAGGATTATCAGGATTTTAGATATATGATGTCGGATTTATGTCTTTATCATCGAATTACGCGAATTACACAAATTTAGAATGATATTTTTAATTGTGAATTTCTGATTTGCTATTAAAATAAACAAACCTGGAGTGAGTAAGAAGCCACATGTTTGTAACTTCCAAGATAAGTGGGGGAGAGGGGAATACTGTTTCATTAAAGTTAAGAGGTAAAGAGTTTGCCTTCTGTGCAAGATTAGAGTTGTGCTTTAAAAATACAAAACAAATCACAGTTCTTCAAACCAAATTTATCTGCCTCACGAACTCAGAAAAAATAAGGCTAGTGTCTTAACAGTGAAACTAGCTTCACAACAAATGATTTCCAAAGAAGCCACTGGAAAGATCTTGCAATGTGACCAGTGCTGCCTTTAAAACAGCTCACATTCTTGCCAAAAATAGAAAGTTATTTGAAGACGGTGAATGGTGAATTAATAAAAGAAGTCCTCAATTCTGGCACTGAACCTCTATTTGATGGCTTTTCAAGTAAACAAGAGATAATGTGTTATAAATAATTTTCAGCAGTCAGCAAGTACAGTTACAAGAAGAGTTAAAAGTATTTCTAGTGACCTTCAAAAATAGCTAAACAGTGACAAGAAGAGATGTCCTTGATATGTGCTGCAAACAAATCAATCTTTGGATTTATAAGACAAAGCTAAGTTTGCAAATATGATTAGAATGATTTTCCAAGACTATATGGCCAAAGAGGAAATGATGACAATTCTGCTGCTGAAAGGAAAACAAGGGAAAAAGGAATTTAACAGGCATTTAAAAGTTGTTTCTACAAAAGACATACCATTAAATAAGCTGTCTTTGATTATTACTGATACAGCTCCGGCTATGATTGGCAGCAGAAACAGACTCATTACACTGTGCCAGAATAATGAATCATTGCCTAAAATTTATCTCACATCATAAGTGTTATAAACCTGAAGTTCTCTGCTCTTAATTCCTTCCATTTCAGCATGTTTTGGATACAGTGACAAAAATCTCCATCACAGCAGCACAACAGTAACATGGGCTTTTCACTGGAGCATGTTGAAGCTGAGTACTCTGATCATTATCACAACACAGAAGTAAGGTGCCTAAATAAAGGTAATATAATGGGAAATCTCATAAATCTGAATGATAAAGTCACAACATTTCTCAAATCCAAGAATGAAGTTGTTGATTCCTTGAATGACTATTCACTGTTAACATATTTGGCCTTTCTTACTGACATCACCCAAAAACTTAAATACAGTAGAATTCCTTTAATACAGAATACTTTGGCAGCTGAGTATAACAGACCCAAGCCCAAAAGTACACCTGATACTGAAAAGAATTTAGAAAACATAGACAAGGATATTAGTTAGGTGTGCAATGCACATATAGGACCAGCAACAAAAATTACCTATAATAACTTATTTCATTATATATACCATTTAATAATCCTGAATATCTGATAATTTGGCACATGTCTAGTCTTGTGAGTGCCACATAAAATTAATTCTACTGTATTTTGAACTTTGAGCTTCAAGGCAGGAATAATTATGTGGAATACATGATTAGTGCAATACAGGCATTGAGACGTAAATTATTACTTTGGAAGTCATATCATGAATATGAAAAATGCTGACACATTTCCCACATATGACAAAAATTATCAAGGAAAATGATTCTGATTACAAGTTCCATATTGGACATTTAAAAGAGCTGAGCCACGTATTCATGTCTTCATGAAACCTAGCCTGTTATGATGTTTTATGGAAATCCACTCAAAACTCTTAATGTCAGTTTCATTGCCAAAGCTAGCAACACTATTTGCAAAGCAGAAGTTGAAGAGTTGGAACTAGAAATATCGGGACTACAGCACTTAACCCTACAAGGATATAATTTAGGTGAAACTTTCTGGGAATCAGCAGACCACACATGGCCTCCTGAAGCTTGCTAGAAAGTCTGCAATCAAGGTTACGGCATACTTTGGATCAACCAATTCATGTGAATCAGTGTTCTTCATAATAAACATTGCAGAAACAAAGTACAGATTTCATCTATCTGATGCTAACCTTGGTGGCTCATTAAATACTGCAATGTCAAATTATAATCCTGATTCACAAAGGATCAATACCAACTTGTTGTGCTATACTGTACTAAATGTAACTTTACTGTATTTTAGTCATAATTTACTACAACATCAATTTTGGTCATAAGTGACAACTCTTAATAGTTACATTGAAACAAATGCTGCATATACTGTAGAAGTCTCCCTGAAGATGGCCTATTAAGTAGGGCTTACACATTTCAGAGAACTAACCAACAAATAAATATATAGTGCAATAAGTCGGTATTGATCCCATGTGAATGTAATATCATTGCACAGAAACTGTACAGTGTTAAATTTATAGTCGAGACTTTTAGAAAATTATAAGTGAAATGTAGTGCCATGCCTTGCATTAACAATCTCATAACTGATCAGTAACTAATTTAAATGTTTGTATTCCATTCTCCCTTTGACTATTCACTGCTTACTTGTTAAACTACTTTTTGTACATTGTCATGTCATTAAATGAAAAGTTCATTGTATGATGGGATTTCATTATGTATTTTTCACTAATTATTATTAAACTACTTTTTGCATTTTATCATTTCACTAATAGTTTATTGTATGCTAAGATATGATTATTTATTTTTTTATTAAATACAGATTATTACATACCTACATGCACCAGCAGGGCCATACAGTTTGGTGACTCCTTGCTAAGCTACGGTTTACTTAACCTTGAATGTCCAAATAGAATACACTGTGCCAGTAATTTAAATGTCCTCGATATTGTCCTATTAGTCTACTGTACTTCATGTTGAAAATGATAGAAAAATAAGTGAAAAGGAAAAGATGATTATAGTACCATCCACAAGGAACAGAGATTTTATGGACCTAAAGGAATGAACCCTCTCTGGACACACATTACAGCTGACTACTGAGGTCAAATACCGTGGACTTATTCTGGATAAGAGACTGACATGCAATGCAAAGCTGAAAAATGTGTTGAATATAGCCTAAAGGGTGTTTTGGACCTTTAAGGGCAAGTACAGTAAAACCTGGGGTCTGATATTCAAGGTGATGCAATGGATCTACACCATGGTGATCAAACCTGTATTTTCCCATGTTTCCACAGTTTGGTGATCGAAAGTCAGATACAGTATCAGCATGATGAAGCTCAGTAAGTTACAGAGATTTAGCCTGTCTGGCTACAACACGGGCAATGAAGACAATCCCAACAGCTGCAACAGAGGTCCTCCTCTTTATTTGATGACTAAGGTCCAGGCGGGAATCTACAGACTTAATGAGTGGAGACCTAAATCCACTAACCTAAGTTATACCAAAAATCTCTGGATATGGAGCACAAACCCATCCTACAGATGGGGTCTGTCATGATGTTACTGAGATATGGACACCACTAGTCATTCATGGTCTTATTCCCTGACAAGTGTGAACAACAGAACAGGTTCTACCCAGACAACAAAGGGGGCCTGGTCTGGTACACAGATGGGTCCAAAACTAATAAAAACATTGGTGCTGGGGTGTACAGATGGAGCTTGAGAAGGGGACACAGCTTCAGTCTTGGGCTCCACACCATGGTATTCTAGGCTGAAATATACGCCCTTAAGGTTTGTTTAATGGAGAAGGTTGAAAACGGTTATTACACAGGCAGGAATATCTATATTATTTCTGACAGTCAGGCAGCCATCAAGGATCTTTAGAGCTTCCAGATAAATTCCAAATTAGTCTGGGATTGCCATCAATCACTTGTGAAACTGGCAAAATGTAAAAGAATCCAACTGGTAAGGGTTCCAGGACACACGGGAATTGATGGAAATGAAACAGCTGACCAATTTAGCCACAGAAGTCTCCTCACATTCCTTCATAGGACCTGAGCCTGCACTTGGTATATATGCAAAGGCTGCCAGGTCTGTATGAGCAGGAAACATGAGAAACGTTTGCAGTCCATACGTGGACAAAGACAGGCTAAGAGTTTTCTTAGAAAACCCTCTGCATAAAGAGCTGGGGAAATGCTCAGTCTCAGCAAAAACCAGCTAAGAATAGTGACAAGGTTGCTAACAGGACGCTGTTGTTTAAAAGGACATTTATTTAAACTGGGGCTGGTAAACAGTCCTAAATGTGACAGATGCAAGCAGGCATTTGAAATGTCCTCACATGTACATTGTGACCATGAAGCTTTGGCCACATTTTGATTCAGGCACCTGAGTCATCATTTTATAAAACCTAGTAACTTTGAGGACATCACTGTCAGCAGGCTACTGCACTTTGTTCAAGGTGTAGGGCTGTTGAATACATGAGCTAAAGGGTTGCACAAGAGTTCAATTACAGTCAAAGTGCATGGGTAACTGTAGTTCCCACCCTTCTGTATTCTATGCTATTCTACTCTAATTGTCCTAAAAGGAAGAAAAGGAAAAGTGTCCACCATGCCAGGACATATTAAAATCTGCAAATACAAATACAGGTCTCTTTGTCGTACTACTTGCCTAAAAGGCTTGAAAAGGTATAAAAGTTTGTCTGAAAATTAAATCTAGTTATGAGGGGTAATTTTCTTTCTTATGCACCGATGATTATTGCATGACTCACAAATTATGTACAGATGTCTCCAAGTGTCCATTTGTATTTCCAGTCTCCTCGAAGTGGCAAAACAAAACAAATACATATATAAAGGCTCTTCCAACAAGTCTCTGTTCTTTCACAAAACCTTTTGTCAGAGCCACACCACCTGCATCCCCATTATTTCGTCAAGAATGCACTACTGAAATATATAATTTCAGTAATAACAATGGCTTTATAATGCTTATGTCTGTGTAGTCAACTTTTCCAGTTTAGTGTCAGCTGGTCCTCAGAAATGCAGTTTGGTGTGATATACCACAGAACAAGGGGTATCACACTACCCCATGTGACATTCTGAACACTTTTATTATTGTTGCTCTGTTTATAGTGGACCATGCACAGCACTCAATCCTCTTCGCTTCCAAAAGCCAGTGTTTGTTTCTTGTGTCAAGCCTGTTTAATTGGCTGATGGAAGGTCTTGTCTTTCTTTCCTTGTGGTCCAAGTTTCAGGCACCCTCCCTATCTTTTGTATATGTCCCTCACCTTCAGTCTGAACAGTTCGTGTGGTAACTCCGTATCACAAAAGGTGCGATTGATAGTACTGTTGAGAATGGTAAATAACAGAATGTTGAAAAATAGCTTCTTTATCCATTTTGAGGGCTGCCTGATAATGAAGCAAGGTTCATCATGCATTCAGATTTGTCCCCTTACCCCATGTTTATTATGGCCTCATAATATGGCCAGTCTGACCTTCCATGCTCATAACAGAAATTAACCTCTGCTCGTAGTAAAAGCATGTTTGTCAGTATGTTTCCATTTCATTTGTATTTACAGTCCATGGCTGTCAAGGTACAGTTCACCCTTGTTTCTATGTCACACTGTTTCAGTTTCATTTTCTGTCCAATACCCTTATCCATCATTTTACTATTTGGCCTAACAGACCCACAGCAGATCCCTGTCTCAATATGTCATCATCATCATCATCACCACCATCATAAACACCAAGGATTGGACCCTTTGATCTGTTCCGTCTCCAGGGTTATAGTTGCTCTCTCGAACGTTTTTTAGGTCGTCCAATTGATCTTCTTCCTTGTGGTCTGTAGTTGTAGGATTTTAGAGGAATTCGGTTTTGTGGCATTCTTTGTATGTGTAGAAGCCATTTCTTTCTGTATTCGTCTATCTTGTCTAGTATGCTTGTAATCCGTAATTCTTTGCGTATGGAGTTGTTTGTTTTGTGGTCATAGAGGGTGTAGCCTGCCAGAGGTCTCAATAATTTCATTTCAGCTGCTTCAATTCTTTGCCTCTGCGAGGCTGTCAAAGTCCAGTTTTCTGACCCATATAAAAATGTAAACCATCAAATTAACTCTGGAGATGAGCTGTCTATGTAAAATTTGTCCCATATTTTCAATCCAGTTACCATTGCATCAGTAGCTACCAACGAGAGAGCTGTGTGTTTTCTATCTTTGCCTGAATACACAGTCTTATTGTACACAGGCCAACATGTCCTAGAATAACACAGCTTATAATCTTTATGCCAAAACTTGTATGTTTCTTCAGTATACCATGTTTGAAAATGACTCTGCCTTCATAAAGCACAACAATTTCTACCGTTAGATGTCCAGTTGGGCTGTAATACTGGGTTTATGAATCAGTGAGTTTGTATTTTCAACAGCCGGTCGAATTTTTCATATCTGTCAGGGTTCATTTTGGTTGTCACTGAAGTGCAAAAACCTGAGTACAGGAAAGATTTTGCCTTGTCATAGCATTCTAATGTTTCATAGTGCTTCAGATTCTACAACTGGTTGTGTTACATCACACCACTACTTCACCATTCTAACGCACATGAATGAACACCAGCAGTGTATACATCTCACGTATGACTGCCATACATATTTCACCACTCTGATTAAACAAAGTGAATTGGTGAGCAGAAAACAGGCATACAACATGAAACAACAGTACTCAAAAGTCACACACAAATCCTTACAGCACAAGGAAGTATATCTGCTTTTGGTGCCATATCCCAGTAAACACTTCAAGGAAGGTTTGTTTGGTCTTCCCCCACCCCCCTCCTGATTTTGAGACTGAATATGAACTCTTGCCCTTAGCACTCCGTTAAGTGGTTGTTTTAAGAACCATATACAGTTACTGACCAACACAACTTGTTACATGCACATAGTCACCTCCAAATTTTGTAGCATGGTGTATTCGACTGACATAAGCGGATATTTGAAATGAACTTCTCCATAAACTAAAATATAAAATGAAAATGAACAAATTTAAAAAGGATAATGAACTAAGACAAAAACAAGTCACTACTGTGCACTTAACACTAACACTATTCTTTATTTTGGTGTACTGTACTGACTGAAGCTAATTTAATGGAATATATCCTGTTGTGTTTGTGGATCAAAAACAAATCGCTACTGTCCATCAAACACGACTACTATTCTTTAATTTGGCATAAGAAAAGCTACAAATAAGTGGATTGTTTCAAAACTTAGGGAACAAGAAGGTGGTTTTATTCCTAAGAGTACATGTTTTATCTGAAATGTTTAGAATTAAAAATGAAGTACAAGGCATAGCATCCACAGGTGCATAAATGGCAATTTACAGCACAAGAAAATCCAACCATCAGCAACTACATTTGAGTTTAAATCTCTGTACTTTAAAGGTTAATGAAAGTACCAGTAGCTCAAGCTATGTGCCACTGAATGTTACAACCACTAATGAATAATGAATTGGAGATGATGTTAAAGGAAGGCATAATTTGAGACATTACCCTAGAATTTGGCTGGAGAGACAAGAAAAATACACACATCAAACTGAATATAATGTCTGGGTGTGAGATGAGGTTGGCACCTTTCAAATGCAACTAAGACATGCCACTGCTTGAGCCAAACCTTCACTCTGTAATCTTATTGCATTTTTTCAAATTCAATCCTTTCTTCATTTGTCACATTTATATTAGCATACTAACTATGCATATTAAAATAATTTTATGGGGATGATTAATTCTTACCTCTGATTGCATAGCAGTACAAGATTCTGAACAGCTGTAAGTGTGGATGCTTCATTCTGGCCTGTGATCAAGTGTCTGTCAACCACAACATGAACGCAATCAGGTTCACTGACTGCAAAGCTTGCTCCTCGGTCACGCACTGCATCTTCAGGTATGACCATAAAATCTGCGAAGTCTGGGAGTCGAGCAAGTTCAAACAGTGATGACTTGAAACAAAAGGAGGGTCTGACACTCACATGACATACTGACCAGTATGAGATGTAATTACTTGCAATTTGATACACAGGTATATAGGGCATATAAATGTTTTGGACAAGCTGCCTCCTTCTGGGTAGAAGAGTTTGTAAACTAATTCCATATATTTCTTTTATTCCTTTTACTCAATACATCATCTCTCAGGAATGTAAATGTTGTGTATTATCCAACAAACTACACAAACATGTTACCATCTTGATCCAGGCACCATACAATGTTTCAAGCATCAGCACAGGATGAACCTAGTGCAAATACCTGTGTCATTGATACTTGGGAAAGAATGTTGAACTGAAAATAAACTTTTGCAATTCATATATGTCACAGTAGCTGCTTGGAATTAAGTCATGCAGTCAACAAATGTGAACTGTTTTCATCAGTGCAGCTATGGGCATGAACTTAAAATCACTTAAACACCAGTACTGAGGAACAGGATGATGGAGTCCATGAGGAATGGATTCAGCTAGGCACTGAGATGGATGTCAACTTCAATTCTTAAATAGCTGTAGACAACAGAAACAGCATTTTCAACATCAATAGGTTATGTGATGATTAAGAGAGTGGCCAAAGCAGTAAACGAGAGGACGAGGAAGACAAGCATCAGCCCGATCCAGATGTTAGGTCATTCTTGTATAAAGACAGCATTTGCAAGCATGACAAACAGAACATTTTGAGGTTGGAAATGGCACTGTTGTCTTAAACATACAGTTTCAACTAGACATTTTTCAATTGCAGATTTCTTTGGGGAAAAAGAAGTGGTTTGCAAAGAGGTATTAACATAACATTTTGTTTATTATTTCTGTAGGCCTACTTACAAATGTATGATTTTCTTATGTTGTAGTTTCCTCATGTTTAGTGCTATCCTGTAAGTGTTACGTTCTGACATTGTTTTTTTTTTACTGTGCTTTCATGAATAATACATATGATACATAGAAATTTCACTGCACTAGTGATAGTTGATTTAAAATTATCATCATTTACAGATTTCTGAGGATAGTTCATGCGCAAACGTAGGTACAAAAGCAATGCCTCCTATTTTACTTAATGTGCTGCAGGGTAGATTTTTTTGCCTTACCCACTGGAACACAATATGGTCCAGCTCCACCAAGATCATGAGAACTCCAGGCAGTCACATGCAGTTAACACAGTAGCAGCAGTGCCAAATGGCAGATGCTGTGAACGTACATACCAGACAGAGACTGGTCACTTAATTTACTTGGGAAGGCTCCAGTCCAATAGAGATTCACAGACTCTGAGAAGTGTGCATGGTGAGGATGCCACAGATGTTAGCTCAGCTAGACACTGGGTCCATTGTTTCAACAGCAGTGAAATGGACAATGGTGACAAGGTCTGTAGCAGCTAATCAGCCATGGCAGCAATGACCCAAACCAACAACTAGGTTGATATGCTGATTGGGACGACCACTGCATCATGATACATGAACTGCATGCCACAACAGAGACTGGAAAAATGGCACATGGCTATCATCAGAGAACTTGGGTATAAGAAAGTTTGCACAAGGTGGGTGCCAAAAATGCCCACCTCAAACACCAAACAGCTTGAAACAACATCTGTGCAGAATTCTCCAGTGCAGTGAGAAGCATGGAGATGCTTCTCTGTCAAGAATAATTACTGGTGATGAAGCCCAGGTTCAGCCCTGCAACCCACTGACAAAAAGACAATCAATAGAATGGCACCACCAGTCATCACCACACACACAAAAAAAAATTCAAGGTACAGACTTCTGTGGCTAAAGTAATGGCTAGTGTCTTCTTGGAAAGTGAAGGAATCTTATTAGTTAAATTTGTGGAAAGAGGTGCCACAATCAATCCAGAGCAATATATGCAAACATAAAGAAGTTAAAACAATGAATTCAGAAGGTTAATCAAAACTGGAAGATGAATCAAGTCCTCTTCCTTCATGATAACACCAG
>Ga0209737_10003475_pt1 | contig 10990 bp, 6 predicted proteins | sample TergutCu122P3_FD_187284 | JGI IMG/M metagenome (GOLD analysis project Ga0209737, IMG submission 187284) | Cubitermes ugandensis P3 segment gut microbial communities from Kakamega Forest, Kenya - Cu122 P3 (SPAdes) (version 2) | ecosystem: Host-associated > Arthropoda: Insects > Digestive system >...
GTATGGAAAACGGAATACCTTCAGTCTACCTTACCTACACCTTTCAATTACCTGTCTCTCACTTGTTTTGTCATCGGATTCTCTGCACCATTGCTGTGGTTACTGTCATGCCTTCCCTCATCACAGCTGACTTTCAGTTTGTTGTCTAGATGCTTTAATTAAGTAACACCCTTCCTTCCCTCTTATTCCCATTAATGCCTTGAATAAAAACTTTTTTTCCCTTTTGGTGTCTTATTTTCAGTCTTATTTGCTTATAGTTACGTAGTTTCTTACGGAAGAATAGCGGGCGTGTCGTGGTAAGGTTATTCGTATCCGGTTGAATATGGCCTGGATAGGGGGTCCGTTTGCACGGTAATTGCTGAATTTTTTTTCTCAAAAGGTATTTGAACATCTCCAAGAAATTGAAGGTAAATGTAACAATTCGTGAAGGTTTTTGTTCCCTGTGTCAAAAAGTTCTAAGTGGGCAAATTGTGTTCATGTATCACACACATTGGGTGACGTAACGGAGGATGACGTAACGGAGGGTGACGTAACGGAGTATATAATGGTAGCTCATACACGAAAAGAGTGTATTTTTCTTTGAATATTTTTGTAGTGTAGCTTGTACCAGAACACTGTTCCTCTCCTTACCTTGAAGACATAAGTGCGAAGCCAGTCTAATGATTTTATGAATGTAATGAGTAAAATTAAGAGAATATGTTTGATAAATTTGTAGTATGGAGACTGTGTTACGAAAACAGTATCGGAAGTAGCATTTTGGACGTCATTAGGCCGTGAATATGACACAGTCAGTACCATTGTTATATGAATCCAACGTGTCTTCGAAATTAACACGTTGATGAATCTTCCGAGTTATTTTTGTGCATCGTAATATCCAGCTGTGTTGCGGGTATTAAGTGCTTCACGTCGTACGTTCCAGAGGCGTTAATGTTTTTGGGGAAGACTTTTACTAACGTTTTGGAACTCTGACGACACGATGCTTTGAGGAATTTCTGAAAGGGGTTGGATGAGTAGAAGGGTAGTTTTACACAAGAACGAACGAAATAAAAATGTATAGCGGTGGGGGGGAAAAAATAGCAAAAAAAAAGGGGGGAAGATAAATTAAAAGCTCCGTACGTTCTCGGTATCCTGATCCTCCTATTTTTGTCTTTACCAAAGGGATTCTGTACTGTGAAGTATTGTCTATATATTTGCTGGGACACGAACCCAACAAAAATAAATAAAAAGTTCGTTTTTAGCAGCAACGTTTCTGTGAGTGTGGTTTTATATACAGAGATGCGTATTCTTTCTGTTTCACTCTCATCGTATTCAGAGAGGGTGGTTTTTCCGAACATGAAAGGGGTGAAAGAATTTGGTGGTGTGGGCGCAATTGTGTCGATGGCCATGCGCACTTGAAATGAATCGGCCAGCACAAAGGCGACCTGAATCCCTCCTGCATCGTTTCATTACGTGTCCCTATATTACTCATCCTTTTCCCATCAGCTTCGCCTTTGTTACTTATGCAGTGTCCGTCACTGTTCTTTGTAATAATATTTTCGTAATAGTACTTGTGTTAGTGGTGCTAGTGGCAGACTGCTATTAAACTAGTCGATATGTTGCAGTAGTACACACTACCATATTCTTGGTCCTTGTATTCAGTAGCTTGTGTTCATAATCAAATCGCTAATTTCGCTTTGTCCCTGTACTGCCAACTCGGTGGCCAATGTTTAATCTGAGGCCAGTCCATAGGGGATTCAAGGTGGACAAATTAATACTGGGACAGGTTTTTATTTCACGTACTTCATCTTCCCGTATAATATTCATTCCACCGATGTTGCACACTCGTATTTCATTTATCTACCTACAATTATTTTAAAACATAACATTTCTACAGGGTCGTTACATAAAAATTTTCTTTGTCACTGTGGGTGTTTTAGGAAAGGGCTTGAGTCCAAATTTTATGCAACAGAGTGTTTTGTTATTTAAACGTCTGTGGCGTTACATCTGCACGTTGCTTATATTGTCAATTCAAGTCATAAGTCATTGTGGTCTATGTCAGTAGTATCCAAAGTGTGTTAAGCAGAACCTTAGAGTTTCACGGGTGACCTCGAGGGATTCCGCAAGCACAGCTGGTGTAAACTATTTTGACAAACTTAATCGCATTTTTCTCTATTCACATCTTTCTGCGTAATCGACTCGGATTTTAATGTCATTTTAAATCACCAATGAAAATTTAGTGTTCTTTAAATGCGCCTAATTATTTCATTTTGTAAAAATATTAAGTGCAATTTTAAAAAATGTTGTACAATTTTTGCAAACAAATACTACGTTTGTAAGTAGAGAGGTCTCGTGAAAATCCAGAATTAGCCACAAAATGTGTTAAGTGTTTGAAGATCTCTCCTCAATGTTGTGCTTCCTTTCCTCGCCCACATATAAAACCTCCGAAGTACTTCATTCGTGAGTGTTGAAAATTAACTGCTTTTCCATCACAGGAGTGTACTGATGTTGACAGTTCAGTTGCAAATAAATGCTGGCAGCAATAATAGGAAAGCTAAGGTTCGTGGTGAAAGGCGCGTGGGGGGTGTCATAAAGGGAATTAAGTATACCCGAATTGTAATAAAAATGATAAAGAAAAGACTGGGGCTGACGCAGAGATTATTCTGTTCGCTGATCAGAGCATGGCAGGTTTATCTACTGAAAGACTGTATCTGCCGCGAAATCTCGTGAGAGCTGCGGTGCTGCAGTACTGATGGAGATTCCTGATTGTAATTCTGCACGTTTAACACGGCTAGTCAGATAACCAGGTGTTACTGAAAATATTGTTAACATCGGAACGAAATCTCCAATGAAATACAAAAATTAATTTTATAAATAATATACTGTCAAAAATTGCCAAATTTTACGTCCATACCACTTAAAGTATTAGAGCTGATAAGGCGACAGTGTCAGGAATTATTGTGGTTTTAAACGTCGTGTTTTAGAAAAGTTGGCCGGGATAGCGCAGTCACTCTAGCTACTCCCTGCAGGTTGGACTGTCAGCAGATCGAATCCCTGTGGGGTGGAAATTGTCCTTACCAGTTCGGACCGGCCCTGGTGCACACACAACCTCTAGTACAATGGGCACTAGTTCTCTTTCCCGGGGGGGTAAAGCAGCGGAGCGTGGCGTTGATCACCCTCCAACATCTAGCGCTGAGGATAAAGAAAGAGTAGAGATCTATCCCTACTCCTCCTCTCGGCCTTCATGGCCTGTTCTAGGGTGAACGTTAACATGTGTTTGATGAAAGTCTACTTACATTGCGCGCGAGATCTTTAATCAACTATATGTATCATATCAGTCTCATACAGCACTAGTGTTATCGATTTTATTCACAGCTACATGTTTCGGCTGTAATTGAGAGCCATCATCAGGCCTTCTATATTTGTTTATACAGGAAACATTATACAGGCTACTGCTTAAGAAGGAGATCAACATTTTTAGAAGGCCTGATAATGGCTCGCAATTAGAGCCGAAGTATGTCGCCGTGAATAAAAACTAATGTTGTGTGTGAATGATTTCTACATATATTTGTAATTTTTAACACCAATGGGTATGTCTCATCTTTAAAAAGAGAGATTTTTGGGCGTTACAATGGAATAAGTTGTAAAACAGATGTTGGTGCAGTGTGAAAAAAAGACATCCGCCAGCTGTTCTGTATAATCAACATTTCTTCTTCCGTATCACTAATGCATCCACTTGAATCCTTAAATTAACATAAAGATGGAGGCAGTGTATTCCTTCGAAGCTTCGGGGAACTGAACAATTACACGATACACAAACCCAAGACAATATTCTTCTAAAAATTTAAATATTTTTTCTTCAGTAATAACACGTTTTGATTTTTTTAGGCATCCTCTAGAAGAGCACAAAATTGAAGCCTACAGAGCCATAGATTAAATTTTCGTTTCTGGTGGATGTGAATCTTTGACCTTCACCTACATGCGTATCTTACATTAGAGGAAGTGCATAACTTGCCATTGAGTAGAGGTAGGAGACCGGTAAAACTGCATAATGAGAAAACTCCTGAAATAAATGTACCTACAAGAGTTTAAAAGTTTATATTCTCCAAGTACTTAGGCCGTACATAGCAGTCCTTCTCACTAGTTACGGATACGAGTGCCAAGTGGCAGTGATTTTCAGGACTGCGCAGTTCTGAAACAGTGAAGAGGTGCCTGTTTTGCGGTAAGTATTGCAGCATTAGCCTTTGCCGATAGAACACTGCTTCGCGTGCCGGACACTGCTTAATCTGTCTTCAAAGATAGTGGTGTGAGTGTACAGTAAAATTGTGTAATATAATATAATATAATATAATATAATATAATATAAAGTTCTTGTTGATTCTTGTTCCAACAAATGTACTTTAAATGCTGGAGGTTTTTGTATATTGTTTTATCCGTTTTATTGTAGCTATGTTTTGCATGTGTAAGAAATTTAAATTTACTTTCCACGAACATGTGGTCGCTGTCAATTTCGCTTCATCTAAAAACTCTTGTATCTTCAATGTTGCTTTTTAATCTATCATTTATAATTATGTAGTCTATTATTGACCTGGTCCCTCTTGCCTCCCAGGTAAATTTGTGTATGTCTTTGTGTCTGTAAAATGAGTTTGTTACTTTAAGTTTATTAAATGCAAAAAGTCTCTCAATGCTGCTCCATTGTAGTTCGTTACTTGTTCTCCATATGTTCCTATACATTATGGGATTGGTTGATTCCCTTTCCTTCCATTAAAATCTCCTGCTAAAATAATATTTTCCTTTTTAGGGATTTTGTCTATAATTTGTTGGAGTTCCCTGTAAAATTCTTCCGTCTCTTGTTCTTTTCCTTCTACCGGCGCATATACTCCCACTATTGTAAAATTTCTATTCAGTACCTTTATTCTGAAATCCAAGTGTAGTCTTGTATCTTGTGTTTCCACTCTTTCCTAATTGCAGTTGCTACTCCAGATGATGCCCATTGGTTAGCTGGTACCCCACAATAAATCATTACATAATTGCCTATGTCTTCTGATCCTTTGTTTTTCTTCTTTGTTTCTGTTATAATGGCAATATCAATTTTCCTTTTCAGCAGTTCTGTTTGCAATTCCTCCGTTTTCCCCGCAATTCCCCTTACATTCCACGTGGCTACTTTCGGTTTCCCAAATCTTTGTCCGTCAAACCTAACCGTGTTGTCATATTGAGTGTCGGTCTGCTTCTTCCTTTTGATGATTTTACGAGTAGTGTTTGCTGCCCCCTGGATGGGTTACCGGCCCGTCGCAGGGTGAGTCTAGTGGTGGGGCTGCCACCTTGATGCCTCTAGACCAGTGTTTCTCAACCGCCGGGCCGCGGCCCGGTACCGGGCCCTGGCATCAATTATACCGGGCCGCGGGAGCCAGAGGAAACTACAATTTGCTACAAGATTTCATTAACCCAGTTGATAACTAATTCAAATGTAATTTTATATTTGTCAACGTGCCAATCCGTATACATAAGTGTACTAATATTCTTTATGATTACGCCATAATTAATTATTAATACTTATGTTAGTTTAATGTATAAACTTAAAAAAAATTGGAAAGGTATTTACGAGTAAATTTGTTGGGACCGGGCCCTCGCCTTATAAAAAAAGAATTTACCGGGCCGCGGTCTCACAAAGGTTGAGAAACACTGCTGTAGACCTGCATGCTTTTCTGTAGGGGTGTGCTCCCTTAGCTGAAAGGGTCCAGTTTTAAGGCGCTGGACTTTCGCCTGCACCCTCTCCCGTCTGCTGCAGGTTCAACTCCACTTTGAGAACTAAGGAACAGGGAACACACCTAACCCTTAATGAACATGATGATGATGATGATGATTATTATTATTATATTATATAATTTATTAAAGCAGATCAGTGGTAAGGAAATTTATGGATGTCATGTTTAGTTTTAGATTTAAAATGTTCCTTTGAAATTAAAAGGGATTTTTATTTTTTGTATTAATAAACGTATGTATATGTATATATATATATATATGTAAATGTATTTTGAAGAAGAATATTCAGGGAACCCAAAAGCAGAGAGTCGAGGTGTCATCAAATGGTTTGAAGTTAGACAAACATTATTTACTAGGTGACATCTTCCTGTCGTGTATTTATGATTATTACAGTGTTATATTAACAGAAAAACACAGCCATAATCCCTAAATGTGTTCATAATAAAATTTCCGGTTCATCGCCTGTCGTGTATTTCACTAACTTAAAGCACAAATATTAAGGGTAAGAGATGAAAAAAGGTTCTTGAAATTCGTGTTTGTGTTTGTAGGTTAATATAAAACTACTATAAACTATTATAAAACTCGCATACAATTATTTATTTGCAGTCGTCCCTTTATCGTTACCCCGGCACAGTTTCTAGCTTGCATTGAGGCTACAAGGAATTCAAAAGATGTCAAGTATATCATATAAATTTAAAAAATCTTGGGTAGCCCAACCAACAAGAGTCGTAGCCGAAAACTTATCTAAGTTGACCTAAAATAAATGGGGTTGTCATTCATTTTGAACTAAATAGAATCACGTGCATTGGAGAACCAATCAGAATCTCTGTTAAGGAATTTCTTCATTAACTCAATATCAACTACTGTGGCACAGGAACGTGGTTCAGACCTTTGTAATTCAATAATGTGTATGGTACTTTGACTGATACCTGCCCTACACAACAACAGAATACCTGCACTATTATTGTACCAATCTGGGGAGTGGAATATTTCAATTTGTATGTGCATGCCTTTGTGAAATGATTAATATTCATAGTGTACAGAAAACACATCTTATCCCTTGAAAGCATAGCAGTTTATGGTATGTGAGACTGAATTCAAAATAAAATAACCTCTATTTGGCACACAGAGGGTTTTATTTTTGTATGTTTCTGGAGGATTACTTAGGTGAACAACATTACCGGTGTTTTTTTAAATGAAAATGTTGTCCTCCTGGAGGTAAGAATGAAGGTTTTAAGTGCACTTAAATCCGTCTGGAGAACATGTTGAAATAAATCCGTCTGTCCTTTTTTTGTAGATATGTAAAAACTCGAGCAGAGCTGAAAAACGTTTCACCGTTATTATTATTGAAAATTTTAAAGAAAATCTGGGTAGAATTTTCATTTTTTCCATGCAATTTATGTAAAGACCTGCGCCAGTGGATTTATGTGCATTTCTACAGCGCAACTTGCTAAATTTTCAGTGGAGTAATAATCTTTCGGACGGAGGTTATGGTACATAATAAAGCAACACCTCTTTCCCTACTTTACACGGGTTGCGAGAAAACTAAAGAATGAAAACCCTACGCACATATCCCAAATTTTACATGCAAGAATTATGAACGTTTCCCATAATCACAGTCGACAGATAAAACAAATCGTACATTGCGTTTAGTTTTCCCTTTTAAAAGCAGTGCTGTATTAAAATAGAACTTTAAAGCATAAATTTAATTAGACTTACAAAGCCCACATGTCCCTTCTGTTAGAGCAAACATTGACATCATTGCATATTAACATAGCATAGGGGCGAAATGTATAACCCACTTAACACCTAACTTTTGAAGTATTAGACGCAATCATTTAATGAGAGCAACATTTTTAAATGTATCGCTTGATGTAGTCACATATGAGCTGGTAAAAAAATGAATTTAAATGGCCTTTGATTACATAAATAAAGTAAACTGATTGTGTCAGGGGAATTTGTCGCCGAGCTTTTGTCATCTGCTTCCAGCGCTGAACGTACATCTTGTTGACTACAGATTCAGAGATGATGGTGAGGCGGAAACTTTGAGACACGATGGCTGATAACACAGGACATGGACTAATGTGGGATGGAAAAGCTCACACCGCGATGTGACAAATGCATACGTTTAGGAAGGATTATTGAAATGTAGCGCAGTGACATCTGAAACCTTACTAGAGGTGAAAATGAAGACAAAATATAAAATTAAAACATAATGTCTGCCTCTCGAACGTAAGCCTATAAGAACATTTAATTTATTTTGTACAGCACATAGTTTTCTCCTCGCTTCTTACATAATTCAAACCATATTACTTATCGGTACATCATATTATAGAGTGAGAAAAACTAAAGTCATTTTTGCCAGCATAGAAAGACTCCAAATACAATTCAGCAAGAAATATAGGTAAGCCAATTTTAATTTTTCTTTAATTTTAATGGATATCCACAAAATAGCATAGTTGCTTGCAATTTTAATATGTTGCCTACAAAGGAAGTTGTGATAAGAGACATTTATTTACCCTGTGCTGACATGTTAGCTGTGATGCGTTTTTGTGTGGAAAATGATAGGCAGACATAAAGATCTCTGCTCATGCCACAAGACCTTTCTCCCAAGGAAAGAGCTCTCTGTCCCATTGAGTAGAAGGATGGGTGGACCCAGATTTTTTTTTGAACCCTTCATAGACGAGGAAAGTCTCTTTTCTGCACTGGACGTCGAAAAGCGTTTTTTAGTCCCCTAGCTCTTAGCCTAATCACTATACCAACCGGGCCCCCTCAGCCCCATATACTCGTATTATAATGCAAGATAATTCAAGTATTGTATGAAAATAAGATTTCTCTCCCGAAATTAGTTTCATAGAGGATAGAATTAGGTACTGTTTTGATTCCAGATGTCTCTGGATGAAAACTTTGACCTGACGTGACTGATACTCGTTGAAGTTGTCTCAGTCCGTCCAGGCAAATTCTGAGATAGTATCTCACAGTAGGTAACGATCTCCACCTTATGGAACTCTTTCAGTTTTATTTTAATTAATTATCCCATCATTAAAAGCTATTTATTCCGAACAGCTGTCGGCGTCGGTAAGCAAACTTTGAACAAGACAATAAAATCCTCTGCAGAAGCAAAGGTATATGGCGTCACGGGGAAGGGAGCATTCGAGAGACGATTTTAAGAATTTGTTACGTTCTGAAGGCCTTTGGATCAACAGACTGGAATATTGCCGTCGTGGGTCAATTTTACACGTGCTCAATGCATGATAGATGACAGAGTGTAGCCCGTCACGGCCGTGAAGTCCCTTACCTTCTTATCTGTGGACTTACCGATAAGTGTGACGAGTTTGTTGGGTGTGGACGGAGTAATGCCTGAACATGTGACAGTGATATGTGTGGCGACTGGCTGAAGTTAATACTTTAATACAGATCCGCGAGATGCGCCTTGCCTAAGCCTGTTCCCACAACATTCGAAATTTTTAAACGGGTTCAACTTTCTTGGACCTTACATAACACTCAGTGTTTTGTCTCTGGTCGTTTTCACTGTCCTTTTGAATAAAGTAATATGGGACACGTGTTTCAATATGTGTATTTCAAGTATATTCCCTTTACCGATTGTGTAGGAAACAACAGTGCAGTGAACCTAGTTGCACTGTGTTACAAATGAAAACTCATATCATAAAAGCTTCCAACAGAATGGTAATGAAACAGAAATTACTTACGTACTCTTCGATTCTACGGCCCTCTGAGAGCCTTGGCCTCCTTTATTACAGACACCCATTCTTCTCTGTCCACTGCCATCTGTCGCCATTTTTTAAACTTGAACTCCCGTGGTTTCTTTTCAACATCCTCCAGCCAGCTCAATTTAGGTCTTCCCATTTTTCTTCTTCCCTTCACTGCAATCTCAAATTTTTCTTAAGTAACCTTCTGTGATCCATTCTTACTACATACGCTCTCATTTCCAACCGTTTCTTTAAATAGTACCATATCTCAATTTTTACATCGTTCCCACAAATCCTGGTTAGTTCTTATTCTCCATATTTCTTGCTCTACCACTGGTCCATACACCATTCTTAATATATTCCTCTCAGATATAATCAGGCTTTTCATATCCATCTCAGCCACAGCCCGTGTTTCACTTCAATTGAATACAACTGTTTTTTTTTCCGTCTTTTTATATGTTGTATTTGTAACTTCTTTATTCATAGCTGTAGATCTAAATATATGTCCTAGATAGTAGAAATAACTATTTCCTGCAGCAATACTTGACTTTATTTGATTATTTATTACATTTTTTTTTGCAATTTAACAAGGTGCTTAAATATCTAAATTTCTGAAAACCTTAAAATAACTCTCCTGCTCTAAATTAAATGAAAAAATACTATTAAAATATAATTAAAAACTAATAATAACAAAGCGTAGAAATATCAGCACACTTAAAAATTGCAATAAATAATAAATAAAAATACCTTAGCAACAAAAGACTTAAACATAAGGAAAGGCTTCGCTATATTCTTTGAGAGGTACCTAGAAGACAAAAGTGATGTGGAGAAAGAGTGATTTCCTACTGATTTCACAGCATGTGTTTGCGATATTTACTTCTGTCGTTTCAACGACAACTATGAAGAAATGCTCAAATTTAGAGATTTTAGTATGATATATTCCAGATCTATTAACGAGGTTTATGCTTTTCCTCTCCCTTCCTTGCCGTCGCCTTCCTATATTCAACAAATGTGTCAGTGTCATCTACAGCAGTTAACATATTTTCTTAAATTCGATTTAACGACCATGCTACTAAAATCTCAATTTTGTTCTTTCGTAGTTAACAATGTCTTCATGGCCATTGTACGGACCTCTGAGTTGACACTGACACTAGTGCTACTGAAAATACAAAAGTTCTGTTTAGCGAAACGAGGTTGAAATGTGGCCGGAGGGCCTGTAATTGTGGTAAGGTAAAACTTTCAATTCCGTAATGTATCCTCTTCCCTACTAAGATATTTTAGATGTGCAACGAATTTAGGCTTGTGTTTCATATTTAGTTTTAGCAAGTTTTCGTGGATGTAAACGTTGCCGTATAATAAGGTAATAAATAACGAGATAAGACACTGAGTTGTGTTTGGTAATAAATTTAATTTTACCTTAATCAATGTAGTAAAGTCTAAAAATACATAGGCTATCCAGAAAGTAAGTTCCGATGGGCTATTAAAAAAAACCAAGAATATATTACAAACCATGTGTATTGCCATTTGATGTACACACCGTA
>Ga0209737_10003476_pt1 | contig 10988 bp, 9 predicted proteins | sample TergutCu122P3_FD_187284 | JGI IMG/M metagenome (GOLD analysis project Ga0209737, IMG submission 187284) | Cubitermes ugandensis P3 segment gut microbial communities from Kakamega Forest, Kenya - Cu122 P3 (SPAdes) (version 2) | ecosystem: Host-associated > Arthropoda: Insects > Digestive system >...
AAGATGGAAATCCTTTTTGCTTAAATAATTTATATGTGTTTTCCAGGCATATACCTAAAACATCTTTTACATCTATAGGGGTTAACAATTTTTGCATAAACTAAATTCCTTTACTAAATTACACAAGGCACGACTATAAAAGACCGCGCCTTGTTTTACCAACTAAACTGCTATTTAATATATATTACTCTTTAATCATTTCAATTGCTTCATTTACCATATCCTTTACATCATCCGGTACATAACCATTCCAATTTTCGCCGTCCCAATGATGGTTAATGAATAACTGGAGCATTCGTTTGTTTACTTCCTGCTCCATTTCCAAACCCTTTTTCCGTATTTCCAAACCTTCATTCTGCATATGCAGGGCTTGCATCTTTTTATCCAAAATATTCATTATTCACCCCCATCTATGAAATGCTTCTTGAAGAGTGCCGAATTAAAGCAAGGGTTATTATTATCATCCATGTAAAAATAGTCTAATTGATTACCCCCGGCTTTGATTATGGAGTTAACAATCATTGGGAATGATAGAACCAGTAACCCATTTTCTACTTTATTAAGAATATCCTCCGCAAGTGCCTTGTCCATCTTGAGCTTGCCATTAGTTTTCATATCGTTAAACAATAAGTACATTGTATTGTTAATAATCATCTCCAGTATGTAAACATCAATATCTCTAAATGTCCCGACAATAAAATCATCAAAGCTCTTAATTGGCAACGAAACTTGTTCTTTGACATCCCCTTCAAGTTTTGATAATAATAAATCGCTAAGGATATTCCTATAAGGTATTAAAATTTCTGCCGACTGCTCATTCATGTGTTTAATGCAAAAGTTGAGCTTTGCCCGGAAGTAAACCATACACCGCATTAGAGATATCATACCAGCGTGGTTTTTGCTGTTTTCAAACAAATAATTAATCTCGTAAACTTTACTGTCTAAATCTTTTTCAAGATATTCCTTTACCGTCAATGTCTGCCCCATATCATAAACACAATCTGTAATTTCGATTTCTTTAATCTCGTTATAATTCTTGAATCCTAGCAGTTTCATCATTTCAATTTCGCTTGCCAGATATTCTGATGTTAACGGATAAAGACATTTTGATTCCTGCTTCTTGCCACCTGTCACAGGGTCATAGTCTTGATAGATGTGAGCAAATTCGTGATAAAAGACACTGTTTATGTTACTATCAGTAATACTTAATCTTGTGGAGATATTAATTACAAATATTTTTTCGTCTTCATTATATGTAACCATCCCACCGACTGTTAATGAATTATCTACATAATCGAAACTGATAATTTTTATCCTGTCAGGCAGATTTTTACTTTCACTACCCATGAATATCTTAAAATCTTCATATAGCTCATATCCACGCTTGATTATTTCATCCCTGCTCAACAAAACATCACGTAGATATTCCGCACCGCAATTACTACATCTTTGGTTTATGCCAAAATCAACCCTGGTATTTGACATAATACCAATATCTGCTCCTTCGAATATCGAGCATATTTCCTTTATATCATCAATGCTTTTAACCTTCTTATTTTTAAGGTATTCCAAGTGCTTAATCATATCTTCGGGGTTTATTTTATATAATTCATTTACAATATCATTATCTCTCGGTGTTATCATATTAAACGACTGTTCTAACCCACATTCACGACATTTCCATTCATGGACAAAATCTGGTTCTGATTTTTTGGTTTTTGTTTTAATCAATTTATTACTCATTTTATTCTCACTTTCTTTCTACAACGCAATAATTGCCCTAAGTGCGGAATCATATATTCCAAGCTGGCCTTCCAAAGCTCTTTTTTGTTCTTCTAATGCTTTCCTTTGCTCATCTAACGCTCTTTTTTGCTCATTAAGTGAATTAGTAAGTTTATCTACTTCTTTCCTTGCTCTTTCGTTGGCTTTACCAAGATTATTGTAGCCAATCTCCATTGTTGACAACATTTTTGCAACATCATTATAAGCAGTAAGGACAGCCCTCATTTCCCTGCCCATCCGACCGCTTATGTCAACACCTTGCAAAGCTAATAATCGTGCCGTTGATGTAGCGAAATTATCAATACCCAATGACCCGGCATTCCCGGCCTCCCCGGCTTTAATAAGTTCGCTCCCCATTTTTTCAAGGGCTTGTTTTGCAAATATGCTGGCTTCTTCAAGGTTGCCGTTTGCTATTGCCAAAATGTCTGACACGGCTGCCGATTGTAATTTCTGCAATGCTTCCTGACGCAATGCTTCGGCTAAGTCAAGTGCTTTTTCTTCGTTGATATGGAGTTGACCGTTGACTAAATCAAGGGCGGATAAATATTCATAATTCAAGTCAATCAGCTTTTTGAAGGTGCCTATATCGACAAAACCTAACTCGTCTTGCTCCAACAGGGCTTGACCTAAAACATCGTATGATTGCTTAAGGTTATTTATCTCGTCCCTTAAATCTTGTGTTGCTTCACTTGCTTTCTTGACTGCTGATTCATATGCTTTTATACCTTCTTCGCGTAAATTGACATCTTTAATCTCTTCAAGCGACTTTCGCCACTCTTTAAAAATGCTGTTGATTTGGGAGCGTATAAACTCTTTTTCTGTTTCTGATTGGGCATTTTTAAAGCGTTCTAGTGCATCATTAAGATGGTCTAATTGGGTTAGTTCTTTTCTCGTTTTCTCTTCAAGTGCATCTGTATATTTTTCAATTTCAATTACCCCGGCTTCGTATGTACCGTTTAATATTGATTGGGCAGTTTCATATTTTTCGACGATGGCACTGGCTTCTGACAGTTCTTTACGTGCATCCTTGAGATATCCGATATAATTCTCGAAAACTCTTTTGTTTATCTCGTCAAGCTCTGCCCCGGATGAAATTAAGTCATTGTAAAAATCAACAGTATCTTCAAAGTGTTTAATTGCCGTATCTATATTGGTATAATCAATGTAACCAACTGTATAAGTTGATTCAAGGGTTTCTTTTGACCGTATGTATTGACCACCCAGCTCTTGAACCGCTAATTTTGCACGGGATTTAAGCTCATCGTCCAGTAAATCGTTTGATTTGGCACGTAAATCTACTATATCTTCCAAGTTATTCAATTCGTTTTTATATGCCGAATTGTGCGAAATCATGATATCAATCAAAGCATTTCTGCTCAATGATTCATCATTTATCCTTGCCTTGACAGTATCAATCGCTTTTATCTGCTCTTGGGTAGCATTGGCAACACTTAAAGCGGTTTGACGTGCCTCTTCCAATGTCCGGTTTAACTCTTCCTGTCGCTTCTTGTAAAGCGATATTGCAGATATGGCAACCGAAACGGCAGACGCAATCAAAAACAGGGGGTTCGCTTTCATTACAAGCCATAAGCCGGACATTGCACTTTTAAAGCTCAATGTGCTTGAAGTAGCAGACTTATTAGCAACACTCAATCCCATTGTGGTAAGTGTTACTTGTGCTTGTTCTTTTGACAGTTCCCTGGTCATCAAAATCTGTATACGTTGTGCCTCTGTCAGATTTTTTGATGATAAAATCAACTTTAATTGTGCTTCACTAAGATTTTTTGTTAACACTGATAATTGATTTATGGTACCTTTAGTAATGTTTGTGGAATTTACAAGCCTTATGGCAGTACCAAGATTGTTTACTTTCGTTATTAAGTTGGTAATGCCGGAAGCCATGCCTAAAAATAGTTTTACACCGCCGTAAACCGCCAAACCAGATAAAATTGACTTTAACAGATTTAATCTTTCACCTAATTTGAGAATACCTGTTCCTAGGTCTGCAAGACGTTTAATGTCTTCGCCTGAAATTAAATCAAACCAGATTCCAGTCCATGTTTCTTTAAACCTGATTAAGGCCGCTTCCGCTCCCTGTTGCCATTTTTCAAATTCCTTAGTTGCTGACCCGGCAGAATTAAGTGCTACCTCATATGCCTGTGGTAGCTCTTCAATATTGGATAAAATAGCCATTAAAGCGTTACCACGCATTTTCCCAGCTAAAGTCTCAGCCAGCTCCGCTTGTGTAATGTCCGTTAGTTGCTCCCAGACCTGTCCTATTTCTAGCAAAATATCATATGTCGATTTGAAAGTATTAGGGTCAAGCATAATATCCACTTGATTATTTGTAAGTGACAAAATCTTATCTTGAAGCTTCGCCGTACCGCCGATTATATCATCGACCTCTTCACCCATATCTTGCAAATCGGATGTAGCACCGCGAATCCGCATGGAGATAACTTTAAGGGCTGTGCCAAGTGATTCCGGGTGTTGTAATATCTTGTTGCCTGTTGCAAGTAAGGCAATACTTTGATGTATGTCATTACCAGCAAGTGCCAATGCGGCGGCGGAACGTCTTAAGCCTTCGGATATGCCCTGATTGGAGATACTAAACCTATTTCCGATTTCATTTATCGCATCTGCAACTGCCAAGGCGCGTCTTTCATAGTCATGCTCTTTTAAATCGCCGATTTCCCTGAATGCACTTATAGCACTTACAAGAGTTTGCGTACTGTCTTCAATGGTCATATCTGAAACAAGTTTCATCTGGCTTGCCACGGCCGCCAAACCTTCAGATATATCTAGGGAAAATCCTAGCTTTGTAAACTCCGTAATTGATTTAATTAGCTCCACTGTCGATATATTCAATGCCTTTGCTTGCTCATTTGACCGTCTAAAATATTCCGGTATGGCATTACGTCCGGTTAGCTCGGTACTGACTTTTAACAATCCTGTCATTGCTTTGTCGATTTCAAGTGTGTCCATTATGGATTGTTTTGCGACACGAGATGCACCAAAGAAAACGGTCATTAATCCAAAATGCGCGGCTAGTGATTTAAAGAATCCATTGATATTTCGCCGTGAACCAACTTCATCAACAGAGATTGTTGTTTTAACACTTGCCAAATGAGATTTATTTGACACCGCTTTCGCTATGTCTGATTTTATTTGTTTACTATTAACCTTCGTTTTTACATTTAATGGTGTTACACCACTTTCAATAGATTTTAAATCGGATTTAATTTGTCGTTTGGTGGCAGTTTTATTTAATGTACCGATTAATTTTAATAGAAATGGTGTTTTTTCAAGCTCCTTCAAATCCTTTTTGATTTGCTGTCGAGATTTAATCGCATCAATAATTGCTTTTATTCTTATTTTTAATTGGTCATTTTTCAATATCCGTTCCCTCCTTTATCACCTCAATAATCTTTAATGTTATAGGTTTAAGAAAATCAAATTTCGATAACACATCTCGAAAACCCATAATATTCATATCACACAAGTTATCAAAAAAGCTGGGTTTGCTACCCAACTTATCATGCCACTGTAAATCTTTAAGTGATTCCTTGATTTCAATTAGTTCATCAAGTGATAAATCCTTTATCCTTTTGACTATTCCATTTTGTAATATCAATAGCTCACTGCAATAAATACTATTCATCATAAAATCTCCTTATTAGGAGCAGGATATTATTTTATATCCTGCCCCATTTAACATCATTACTTCTTGATTACTTCTTGGTAAAAAATTCACCTCTCTCTGACAATGTCTCATGTAACTTAGATAGTTTTTCGTTCAGTTCGGGGGTCTCGTCAAAGATATAATAACATGTGTTACTATTAATCCATTTTCTTCTTTTTAGTTCGAATCCGGAACATGTTAGAAAGACATATTCATTATAATCCACTAATACTTCACCTTTTTTTAATTCCATTCCAGCTATTACTTTTGACATTTTGTGTCCTTTCCGTCATGCAAAGGCATGACCATAAAATTATTTTTGATTTATTGTGTATTTGTTTCATTGTAACTTGGCCAATACTTAGGATTGTGATCGCGTGCTGATTTGTAATTTAAATGTGCCATTGCCGATATGTAAGCATTCAACCACTCGTCCCTTGATTTTTCTAACAATTCATTCCTTAGCTCATCTGTGTCTTCAAAAACCCACCTTTTTCGATATTGTTCGTCCTTACCAAATCGCAATGGCTTTATCCCTGCCATTTCGAGATAGCTGGAATCATAAAAATTTAATGCTATCTCACCTTCATTAAGTATCATTGACTTTCTCCTTTATTTTATTTCCAACATAATTGCCAAATGTAATTTGTTGTTCAACCAGGCAGTCCCATATGTTTTTACCGTTTACTGCCATATTGACATAAGTATCAATCCTGTTATATTTGCTTATCCCCCTTTTTGGTTCTGCCTTCAATAAATGTGCAAAAATTTCCTTATCATCTGAATCCCACACGTTTTTAAAGCTATAATTCTTCAAGTTTACAATCCGCTTGTATTTTCCAACAAATTTGACTAAGTCTTTATCCCTTTTCAATATCTCTTCGACTTTGTCAGGAATGTATACTTTATTATAAAGCCAGCACCAAAAAAGTACTCCAGCTCTTACATTGGCGAATTTACCAAGGTACTCAAATATTTCAACATTCCAACATTTATCACATATTAAGTAATTTTTGCCTGAATCATCATAAACAGTATCAAATGACATGATACCACCGTGATGAACCAAATCTTTGTCCGGCACATCGACACCGCACAAGGTACAAATTTGTGGTTCTGGTTCTGGGTACATCTCTACACGGTGTCCATCACCACGATTGAATGTAATGTTAAATTTGTCAGTCTCAATTTTAAACTCAAGCCCTAGGTCTTCCCATATTTCCATTTCCAAAATGTCGTTAAAATCTACAAGCTCATGTTCGCCGGATTTTGCTACACGAGAATATAGTTTATTGTCTTTAATAAAATATTTGTTTGCATAATCGTTTGAGATTATAAAATTAAATAAATCGTTGTATGTCATTATTAATCCTTCCATTAAAATAAGACGTGATTAACGTCTTTTTTGGTGTGGGTTGTTGTATCAGATGTGGATAATCCACACTTGATAATTAATTACTGTCAAGTAATATTCCTTGACAAAGTATTTCGTCACAAATAAATTGACAGGAAGCCAAATAAAGCAAAATTATTCATTGCCATTATTATTCAAGTTAATTATCGGTGTTGTATCGGCACCCACAAATCAAACCGAAGACCAAGCAATAATTAACACCAAAAATCCGCAAACACTTACAAATACTGAACTTTTTGAAATTTTGTGACTACGTGGTTTTTTCAATCTCACTCAAATCTCACTCTAGTGAGGTACAAAAATGATTACCTTAAATTTAATTCAAAAACCCAGTAATAATGCGGTGTTCAGGGTTCAAAACATACAAAATTGATTACTATGTATACAAATGGATATAATACCCTTTAAGCTACCAATACATATCTGTTAGATAGCAACCCTTTATCAGTATATACCTTCTCAATGAATAATACCTTTTTATCATTTAATGAATTAATTGCCCTATGAATATTCTGCTTAGGTATGTCCAAGTCATCTGATAATGTACCATAAGAAACATCTTTCCTTTGCTGCAAGTTCCTGACTAATGTAAGATACACTAAATATTCTTGTGGGGTAATTATTTTATTGATTAATAGCAATGTCACCGAGTAATAATACCGAGTATATCCCATGCCGTAATTCTTAATATCAAGAAGCTTGTAAAATTTATCGTTTATATATCCCCACTCAACCAAGTTACTTAATACCTTCCTAAGTGTCCTGTCATCAAGGCAAGGTTTTCCTGTCTTACTTGAGGTAATGGCTTCTTTTAATTGGCTTAATGATAATCCTTGCTCATGGATATGCAAAACTGTAAGTACTAGATAATGATTGCCTGATAGTTTCCGCATTGTCTTGTTAGTCAATAAATGGTTGTCCATCTTTAACTCCTTACCATCAACTTTGCCTTTGGTTTCACCGTTAATAATAGTCTTGCAAGAATACCTGTCACAATATTTTGATAATATGGCTTGATTATTTCCTTCCGGAAGAACACATCCCAAAAGCCTGTAATCGCCATTCCAATAGTTTTCAAAATCTGAAGCAATATCATTTACATCTTTTACCGGCCTGCACCGGGCATTCCACTCTTTTATTGATTGAAGAGCGTTATGCTTGCTTAATCCTTTGATATCCTTAAGATATTTGACAATTCTCCCCAAGCAAAAGTTTCTTTCGCCTTTATCGGCACCTTCATGTATCATTTTTTCAATACAATGGTAATGGGTATTATGCAAATATTCAATCTTAGGTAATTCTTTCTTGATTGCTTCATTTTTTAATGAGAACTTAACCATATTTTCCAGCGAATTTAAAGTATACCGCTTGAATTTATCGGAACCATATGTATTATATATTACCGATACTGGTTTTCGTGCATCTGATTTGAGATTAAAGGTTTTGGGAACCCTGAATACTTGGGTAATCTTTACTGCGTTTGGGTCAGCCCCTAATATCATTGCCAAATCCTTGTTAATGTTCACTAACCGCTCAATATCATTTGTCGGCTCGATTGCCACATAAAAATGATAACCGTTACCGGAATCAATCATACAGTGGTTATATAATTGTGGCAGCTTCTTCTTGATATGCGCCGTGAATGCTTTGGCATCTTTGTACTGTGGGTAGTCTTTCTTGTCGAAATCCAAGAATATTACTTGCCGTCTCGATAAATTGTCTGCTTGTCCGTTATCGTTTCCATTATTTGTAGCCGATCCTATAAAAATATTATTGCTGTGCTTGTGCTTCTCAATAATACTGACAACTTCATCATATGTCTTTACAAATTCATTTTTCTTGAAATACTTATTAATCAACATAATTCTGATATATTCATTTTCCGCTAATTGTTGCGGAACAACTAAATCAAAATAACTCTTTAGCTTTGTGTCATACAACCGCTTCACTCCTTCCTGAAGAATAAAAAAAGAGCTGTAGGCTCAATATGGATTATTGCGACATCAACTCTGCCATCGCCGGGCATAATCATTGGCAAATTTCTTTAGTTTTTGTTTTTGAATCATTGATAAATCCCGGTGTCCGTGAATGTAATAGCTTACCAATGTCCGGTTTATATTTGTTGCCTTTGCAATCCGTGACAGTGGTAAATCAGACTTTTTAATAAATTCCTGCAGCTCATCTCTGCTCATGCGTACCTCCTTTTTATATTGATATAACCGTAACCATGTGGACAAATAAAAAGACTGCCATCACTGGCAATCTCTTTTTTTCATTCACCCGGTGACTAGCCGGGCATTAAATAATAATAAGGGGTAAAGGGATAAAAATACTTCTCTAATAGGTGGAATATTTTTCCCTCTATTAGTATAGATTTAATTTCCCCACGTACCCCAAAAATTTTAACTTGATTTTGTCATGACTTCCGGTTTTATTAAACTAACTCCATAATACTCTTCAATTTCGTGAAGGGTACTTTTGTACGTTAGTATTTTCTGCTCCTTTGCTATGTCAATTATTGTTTTCTTTGGTGTGTATGTCTCAATCATCAAATCCCGGTATAGTATTATTTTTATCTTTTGCGTTTTTAAGATAATTTCGGTATAGCTTGACGGCATATAACTATGTTCCCAAATTTCATACTCCCCTAAAGGTATTTCCGACCTTATTTTTTTTATCATATAATCATTATGTTCTACTGGAAATTGCTTGTCATCATAGCTGTTTACGAACCAGTAATAAATATATAATATATCACACTCCTTAGTGTTACTGTATTTTATTTCCCAATAATTCGCCTTGCTTCTGATTACCACATCCTTATTCAATATATTTTTCTGTATATGAGATAGCTCTTTTTTTCTTACGGCATTTTTCTGAATATATTCATGTTCATAATTTGTAAAATTAATAATCTCATATTCAGAATACTTATCGTATTTTTCCTTAAATTCATTTGTTTTAAGTTCATGTTCCCTAACACTATAATCATCTAACCAATGATATATACATATCGCCACCATGGACATTATTTCTTTGGTTTCTTTGAGTGTCACAATCATTTCATCTGCATCAATAGCTTTTTTGAGCAAATCCCTAAGAACACACTTATAATTGTTTTGATGTATGATATGTGTCGCGAAATAATTATTTACCACTTCTATAATCCAGCCGTTATCATGCTTTATATATTGCTCAAACAACCTACATTTAGTAATGTCACATTTCCACCACTCCCAATTAAACAGAATATTCATCACACCACCAAATGACATTGCTTTATGTGCAAATTCAGCCAGGAAGCGCGTCTTCTCACTAAATTCAAAATATGGCATCAGCCTTTTTGCAAGATTTTCCAAAATTACTACAATTCTTTTACGGATTTTTTCATAGCTTTCTTCTTTTTCATATTCTAATTCTTTTGCTATTTTATTCTTATCTGGTATATAACCACGTCTTTCTTTGTCCAAAGAAACATACTTAAAATACTTGTAGCACCCGTGAATTAATTGCCTTTTTTCTGTAAGTTTCCGAAGGTCTTTTATTAAATCTTTTTGTCTATCTGTTAAATCATTATTATCTAAAAATATATTTTCATTGAGTATCTGCATCAATTTAAGGGTTTTCTTTTGGTAGCCGGTTCCGTTATCTTCATGTAGCCAGTCTCTATACTGCTGTATATCACCGACATCATGATATATCGCATCTTCGCCATTATCACTTTCCGTTTCATAAGTATGTTGCTCAATTATATAAGGGTGAACATATCTGTCTGCATATCCTTTAACATATGTCGGGTTATCATTACATTGGCTTTCTGATAACACGCTTTTGCAAATGGGGCATATTGTCTTTTGCGGTTGATATATTTTATCACCCTTCCAAACATTATTGCATTCACAATAATTTATTGTCGGTGAACCTTTTTCTATGATATTGTTTATATAGTCCCATTTTTTCAACAGTAATCTGATATACTTGTCATAATCCAGAGAATTGCTTATCTTTAGGGGATCAATACCTAATTCCATCAATTCATTTACAATTTCTATTCTTTCCCTAGTCAACTGCTTTATTGTTCGCCTATTTTTCCGGTCGATTGTTTCGTTG
>Ga0209737_10003477_pt1 | contig 10987 bp, 9 predicted proteins | sample TergutCu122P3_FD_187284 | JGI IMG/M metagenome (GOLD analysis project Ga0209737, IMG submission 187284) | Cubitermes ugandensis P3 segment gut microbial communities from Kakamega Forest, Kenya - Cu122 P3 (SPAdes) (version 2) | ecosystem: Host-associated > Arthropoda: Insects > Digestive system >...
AGACCTGGCAGAGTCGTGCCAATACTACTGTCGTCGAAATCCACACTGATGATCCCCAATAATATCTTCTGCATATGGAGTTAACCTTGACAGAAGGATATTGGATAAAATTTTGTACGTAGTTGACAAAAGTGATATACCTCTATAATTACTACAGACTGATAAACCCTTCTTATAAATATGTACAATGATCAACACCTTCCGCTCCGCAGGCAGTTCCTCCTTATTCCAAACAGAATTAGTAAGTTTACGGATCTCAGAGCGAATTGTTCTATCCCTGCTTGAATCATTTTTCCTGGGATTTTATCAGTACCTCGTGATTTGTCTTTTTAACTTTTCAATAGCCATCTCGATCTCAAACGCACTCGCCTCAGGCACTAGTGGCTCTGCTGAATGTATTTCTGTCTGCCTAACATCACTAACCCCATGTATATTTAGTAGCTGAGAGAAATGGTTCCTCCGCCTAGCCAAAATACTGTGTGAGTCTGTAACCAAATCACCCTTCTCATCCTTCACTGTATTAGTTCTAGGCTGGTAACCCTTCTTGAAGTCACTGATGCCCCTTTACAAGTCTCTGATATTTTTAATCTGTTAGTTTCATCAATTTTAGCTTTCAGATACTTATTCTCTTTGTTCCTGAATGTCTTACTAGCTTCATGTATTGCATTGTTTAGATCATATACATTGCTTTTGTTTTGATGCTGTAGCCATCGCATTTTAGCCTGCTTCCTTTGATCTTAAAATCGTAAACATTCATCATCAAACCATTGTTTATGCTGCTTCAATTCATAGACCTAGGCTCTTTTTAGCTGAGATTCTGACATTCTCTTTTATGTTTTCCCAAGCCCTACATATGTCCTTAATAACATTTAAGTTCTCCTAAGCTGCCAACCTGTTCGAGATCTTAATATGATACTGTTACCTAACCTCCAGCTCACGTGGCTGCCTGAGACTAAATCTCTCCACATCAAACTTCTGTGCTCTTTGTTTACTTACTGCCAATCTTTCCCTAACTTTTTCAACCACCATATAGTGTTCAGTATCACAGTCAGCTCCACTGAAAAATCGTACATCGAGTATATCCGAATGAAATATCCTATCTGTCAATATGTGATGAATTTGGTTGTGAGTCTTCCCACGAAGAGAGGTCCAGGTGTATTATGAATGTTTCGGTGCAGGAGCATCGTGCTCTAAACTACTAGATTTTTTTGATGCGGTAAAGTTTACTACTCTAAGACCATTATCGTTACCATCCTGAAGTAGACTCTCATTCCCAATTGTCGGTTTGAAAATGGCCTGTCCCCCCAATTTTGCATTAAAATCTCGTGCAGAATTTTCATATGGTACTTAGGAAAATGATCGAAACCTGCTCTGATTCCTCATTAAAACTGTCTTCTGAGCCATCATTTTTCTCCTCACTCGGTACATGCACATTCAGAACAATGAAATTACATCAGCGACCTCAGAACTACTTATGACATCGTATCACAAACAAACGCTACTCTCTTAACTGCTGATACTATTCTGTGGTGTACAAAAAGCCCTGTTCCCAATTGATGATTTTCGTTTCCTTTTCAATAGAAAAAAGTCTAATTCCCTGCTCTAATCGTGTCCCCTTCTTTCCACCCAACCTCAAGTACACCCACTAAATCTAATTTATTCCTTGTTACTTACCTGGCTACTGTTGTCAGTGAACCTGATCTCCGAATTTCAGTAAATGTTTACTGAGAAAAAAAATAATACCGCATAACGTTCGGCAAGGAGCGATCGGTCCACATTTATTGCTGTGTGCATAGTTGTGAGGTGAGGGTAACGAGATGTCTGTGATAAACTAATTGACCGAACACTTCGGTAGCAATGACGCACACTCACTCCTCCCGACTTTGCAACATAAACTCCCAAAACACGTTTCCAGAAACGTGCACTGTAGTGGCGACTTCGAGGCTCAGTGCACGAATGTTGCTGCCGGTTCTCGTTGCAAGGACGTGCGAGGGACTGCTAATGGTTTTGTGCATAAGAAACTGACAGGGAATTCGCGTGTGACGAAACTTCTCTCGGCGCTGATTTCAGCGTTTGCCAGCTTCATTGCATGTCTCATGTGTATAAAAAATATGTAATTTTCTGGCTGAGCTTTTTGTTGTGGTTTTCTGATAGCAGTACACCTTCCACTCCCCTCTTGCGGCAAGAGGAACTGACACCGTGGGGAGTCACTAGCAGGAACACCCAAGTCTGACAGCTTCATTTCAAGTCGCTATTTCCCGTCCACGGTGACTTTAATCATATTTCATGGCTGTACTGTTTTTGTCACCGGTTACTTGAACTTGTGGTTTTGGCAAGCAAATGCGAAAGACTGCGGTAGCGATACTGGTGTGCGGTTTTATTAATTATATAATGCAACAGTCTACCAGTTCGGGATATCAACCTTTCGTGACGGATTCCTACGAATCGGGATGAAAGCACGTGGCTGGAGCGGCGTCTTACACCACCCTCCTGCTACCGCGCAGATAGTTCACACCTCAGTCAAGATCCGTCATTGATAAAGTGAGGTCGACTGGTTGCATTCTGTATGATGAGACTCTCGTTCTCTGCTGCTGAAAAGTGTTCGTATTTTACTGAAACTAAACCGAACAGGCGTTTTGCTTTGGCAGTGGGTTCTGATGTCCGTGACGGTTGTGCTGGAGTCAGTCTTGGATACGGTGAGCGTGCTGTACAGAACAGAACAGGAGGACATGATGCACAGTTTACAGTGCACAGACAGCAAACAGGCTGAGATAACAACATGGCAACTGCTGAACTCCCGCAGTATTCATTTAATGAACCTCTGGCACTGTACGTTTTACACAGGAAACGGCAAGTGCCACCAAACCAAACCAAACCATGCAAATGTCCCAAACGTCCGTCCCATTATACCGACGTGTAACAATTTTCAGACCGCCATAATCAATACGAGTTTTTGCGTTTGTTACTGTACATTTCGGTTAAATTCAGACTTCGACTTCTGCCAGTCATCTAGAATTATCACACAGCAGGAATTTGAAATTCCCTTTGTTATTATGACTTGTCAGTGTCAGTTCTTACGTGCCTATTCAGTTGCACCTCTTCCAGTGCATTACGTGTCTGCTGCAATGCGCGCCACAGCGAGCAAATCTGCACAATTCAGGTCACAGTATTCAACAGCATCTTGTATACGTACCAGTGAATAACACACAAGCTGATCTTTGTATGGAAGAGAAGTAGCACGCAGTTGTAACGAGATTACTTGCTAGCCAAATTCCCGAACACAGCCAACAACTGCATTACGCATGGCAAGGTCGTTGCTAGGCTCGCCTCGGAATTGCCAGGTAGCTTTATAGTGCTTTTAAAAACACGCACTCCATTGGCAATACATCCACCAATCAGACTCTTTGTTTCTGAGATGGGCATAAAATGCTTGGTGGTGCGTGTGCAGTGCTTCCCCTTAGTCTAAACGCAATGTTACGGCACTGCGCGAAGACCCGAATTCAGTCGCTCTACTTGGCACTACAGAGGTATCGGCTTGGTTGCAGGCCACTTCATACTATACAATGTCACCCTCCTGGCTCAGAAACTTCAGTTACCTGTCGTCATGGATTGGAAATCGCGTACGATGCAAGGGCGCCCGCGCGCGCGTGTGTGTGTGTGAGAGAGAGAGACAAATGTTTTGAGCTAAAATGATGTATGAAGATATGAACATAAACGGGTGTTTTTAGAACGACAGGGCAACTGCTACAGCCATGTTCACTCCCTGCATCACCCGTGCTGTAAACCCCACTCCTGTCACATGCCACGCTGTATGCAAGCTTCCCGCGCACCCGGGTGCCGTAAGACTGCGATCGGACTCTACCAGTGTGTGTCTTCGCACCTGCACCAACAAGCAAGCTAGCAAGCCATGTGGTCACTAATATACAACTCCCTATCTTAGATACATGATACACAGATGGTTTGTTCTGAAGATTTTACTGCCACTGGTCTCATTTAAAGTTTACAGTTTGTTGTACACAAGGTTTAGTTCTGATGTTCCTCTCCACTTCAGCAATATAAAGCACTATACATTATTCAAATGAACATCACATACTGGTGCTGAACAGCATGAAGAAAGGCCAATTTGTTACTTATAACCGTCAAGGTCTCGTTTACAAAAACCACAAGCCCTCACTCTTATTACATTTATGTACATAATTATACATATATACAAGTGGACAGAGAGAGGACAATACAGGAATGTTTGAATATATTAAGCCATTGTTATATTTACAGTGAACACACAGGTACTCATGCTCACATCTCCATTCATGCAATGCGACACTCACAACTGGGCTGTGGGCAAGTTCTGCTCGTCTATGTTATTCTTCGTGCGATCCTCGTGTACGTGAAAAGTAGTAAGGCGCCACTGACAACATACGTCACGGAACACACAGCTCTGTCTGTAGTTCCCGCACCTGTGACTCCTCTTTCTTGCTTATTCTTGAGGGAGTGCGCTCCGCTCTCATCAGACAGCATGCTCTTCGCCACGTGGTCACTGTTTTCAGTAGAAGGTTTGTCCGGTTTATTCGATTGTGGTGTAGGAAGGGTTTTTGGAATGGTGTTTGGTGCTTCGGTCGTTGTAGTAGTAGTAGTCGTAGTGGTGGTTGTGGTGGTGGTGGTTGGTACCAACGAGCTGTTCACAATAAAGTACACAGGTCCAAACTCGGGTTTAACATCTAGCATTGCTACCTCCCGCCGACTCCCTTGGATAGTGCGAGCCTTGGTGTAGTCGTCGGCGTAAACTGCCACGAGCTTGCCGGTGTAGGGCACTTCAGACTCGGTGTGGTTTCCGTGCAGGGTCACGTTGACAGCCGTGCCTGGCTCAAGCAAGAAATCCACTCTGTGGAAACGACGACAGAAAGAAGAGAAATTGTATTAGATACAAACTATATGACAGTAAAGCGGCGGGGCACTTGGTGGTACGTGGAAGAAATTTAGGATTTTTTTTTTCAGTAATTAAAATTCGGGCACGTTAATTGAACAAGTAAAATTGTTTTAAGCGCGTTAAAACGTACAGAAAACATTCATAAAGTGTATACTATTTCTTTGTTCGAATATCCATACAGATTCTCCTCTGTTGTCTAATTGCGTTAAATTATAAGTAGCAACTGCGAAATTTGAGGTTTACAATTGCCAGCTGGCGAAAATACTCGTAAGACCAGTAGCCTGAAAGTGGGCATTAGTATTTGCAGTGCCAAGTGGTACGCGTACATTCTGTATAATGCCAGTTGTACGCGAGAAAAAGATTTGAAAAGCACTGGTATATGGTATTTGGGCATCGGATTGGCCAACTGCAAGACGCTAGTGGCCAAGAATTAAAGATGTCATGCAGAACTGCTTGAAAAGATTTGCGTCTCGTATCGCACAAAGCCTATCGTCATCACAGCTCTTCACTTCTCCGCCATTTTGAAATAACAACTACATGAATGGACATGTGTTTGGGATTCCAGTAAACATGAGTTTCGTATTTGCAACCGTGTTGACAGATCTGACGGGAAAATACCATAAATGGCTAACAGACTTTCTGAAATCCGCAACCTCTATTACCTGTAGACGTCTTTGCGTTGCTCCAACTCCGGTATTCCCCACTTGAAGTCACCAATCAATGTGTCATTAGCAAACCTCACTGAGGTAGGAAGGCCCTTCAAGATGGCCTTGCCCTGTCCCCAGTACAGAGAGTACTCGCTGTCGTACGCCAAAGCGGAGTCTACGTGAACAGGGTATGTGGCTGCTGCATTACTCAACACGTTTGAGGCCAACACTCGTGGTTTCTTCAACACTCTCTTCCTCCACTTATCGAATTGTAGGCCCATCAACTCATAGCGGACAGGCTCAGTCTCCACGAGCACCTCCCCATCCAAGAAGTGTTGATCGTCGCCAGTCTGTGAAAAGAAATGTTATGAGCGGGCTTCAGGCGAACTCAATAGGAGTCGCGGTCAGCACGCTGAGGTTTCGACTGGACTAGTACATGACATCAGGTCCGAGAACCCAACCCGACAGTATACAAAGGCAACAGAATGTCTGGCCTCTACGTTCCCACGAAAGCTGGCTGCCAGTTCTTTGGGACGGTTGGCATACTGTAGGTCACATGGCGCTGACAGGAATACAACAGTAGGCAGATACGGCGTTGGCCAGTGGCCGTCATCCCACCATCATGTCACTACTATCAGAAGCCTGAAGAGCCTAGGGGTAGAAAGAGTGGTACGCTATCGTCAACAAGGTATTGTACATTCGGGAAATTTTTTGACCAGCTGCGGAACTATTAGCTTCTCAAGGATTCTGCCGCATGGGTTGAGTGAGTTAGTAGGGTAGTTGGTTCGGTGGTTAGTCGGTCGGTCCTACTGAAGATTGGAACGGCGAACACAAAAAAGAGTTTCATAATTAAGGTCTTGGCCCTAATGGGATGTTGCGCGGCACTCGTTATAGTTGATTACCAACGTTTCGGGACAACGCATCGGTCTCGCCCTCTAAGAGATCGAGCAGTAACCACGTACTACTTGACCCTTGCAAGTGGGACCAGTACGTTGTCCTGAAACGTCGGTAATCACCAACGAGTGCCGCGCAACACTGCAGAAGAGCCAAGACCTCAGCTGCACCGATTAGAAAGCTTAAAATGTCGCGTTTCACAATTTGCAAGTTATCTTCCCGTCCGACCATGACATGTCTAAGAGGGCGTACCAGTAATATTCCGTACGTTATTATAATCGGCCTGATTGAATGCGAACCGGATGGGCCAACTATCGGTACGGACAAAAAAGGCACACATTGGTATGATGATTACCTCGTTTACAATGCTGATCTTGCCAAAGCCGTCTTTAGGGTCTAGTTTCCCGATGTGGTAGGTGAAGCCGAGCGTCCCATCAATGTTAGTATCGTCGGCCGTGTTGCTTTCTTCATTGGAGCCGCCTCTATGTCGTGCGACGAACGTCTCAACGCCGTCTCCGCACGCCACAGCCCCCGTGGGGACCACGTGGTACTTGTTCCAAGGAATCCAACCCAATCTGGCACCATCGTCCACGTTCTGGAGCACCTGGTACTTCTCGTAGCTCTTCTTGACGCCCAGAAAGTACACTATGCATGACTTATCTTCCGGGCGAAGCTCCCCGGACACCCACATCCCGTCATAATTTGCCCGACACACGACTACGGGTCGCTTCTGCACACCGACTACGTCCTCCTGTCCATCACTGCTGTCTGCTGCAGAAAGGAATATAAAATTACGTCAGTTACTTTCGTAATGCACAGCTTGGTCCACAAATATCCATTAAGAGCTGACGAGCATACCGCTGCTGGCCCGGTGCGAGACCAAATAGGAGCAGTCATTCTGTGCGGTACACACTTCAACAGATATCGGAAGATACAAGTAATCCTCGGTAAAGTCGGTCAAGGACAGGCGATCTTGAGAGGTGCAGGGAAATAAAACGAGACGCAATTTTATACGAAACTCAGATGCCTGCAATTTTGATACGCAACCATCCTAGCATTTATCATTCCCTTTGTTCTGTATCGTTAAATGACTTACGAAAGAAGGAAAGTAAGACAAATAATGCGAGGAAGAAAATTATAATGCGTAAGGATAAAATAAGAATACAGAAATGTATGAAAACCCATAATGAAATGACATTCAGCGGAAGGGATTCCTGTGTGGGCGGAAGACTAACATTTCTGAAATCGCCTTGACGGCTATTCTAGCAAGGTGGCTCAAAAACTAACTATTACAATCTGTATGCGGAAGTACCCTGTTCGAATACCGACCACAAAACCAACATTCATGGCTGGGGTATTTCGTGCCATCCTCACTCCCAGCCAGCGATTGTGCAGGGATATTATAGGAACATTATATTATGTAACTACTATCCGTTGTCACTTCCTGTCGGCTCGTTAATCGTTTTAACGTATCCCACTCGACCGCCAACGCGCGCGGCGGAAGAGCGGTGGGGAGTGTCAAACGGTAGTTTCTAGACAACATAGGGACCAAGTGCTTCAAAGTAAGCCATGACCGGTTCCTGTCACATCCTTTCCAATTCATGATTCACCATCTCAGTGTCCTGTGGTGATACCCGGGCCAACAAGTAGCACGGCAGGAACGTCAGATTCTTCCGCCTGTAACTTGTCTGGGCTCACCATCGCTACTTGAAATGCCGAATGAATGGACTGACTGACAACTGTCAGCTGCACATAACCATCCGTTGCTATGTCTCTGCGATACTCTTGCTCCCATGCAGTGGATATGCAGCGCCAATTGTACACTGTCTCCATCCATAAACATACAAAATGACCACACAGATTCTACACAGTGCAGACACACGGACAGCACATTAAAGGTGCAGCTGTCCCTGTGCACACCATGAAGACGGAGGGGAGTAGAGGTGTAGCTCCAGTCATTTCTAACCTCAGCACTAGATGGGGCGGCGTGGGCAGCTTTAAGCCCCGGCCGGCTTACACCAGGGGATATAACGCCTGTTACCCACAGTATAAAAGCTGGGTGAACCCAAACATACAGTCTGGAAGTCCCGAAATCGAACCTCGGATCCTCCAGCCTGTAGCCTACATCGGACTGAGCTGTCGATGTACAGAAGGCACTACAAGGTTCATCTATGATTGTGCCTCTGTTCATATTATTGCATTGTTTGTCATAAACTTTTATATCATAAGCAGACACCGTCTATTCGTCCTGCAAAATCACGGACGAATTTGCTAGTACAGGCATCCCCCACCCCACAACCCGCTCAGGGCCCTGCACAAGTTGAATTCTGTGCACGTCGAAACTGAGTAAACATATGGTTAATCATGTAGACGTGTACGTACGTACGTACACAATGGAGTACTGCTGATATCCAAATTGCGGCACAGTTACCTGACCGGCCGCAGCATGACGCCCCACCCACCGCCTGTTATCGCCCCTCGGCATTCTGCCACCTTCGTTTTATTGCGCTTTCACTCCAGCAAGGAAAAATTGGGGGCGCGTTTCACAACATTATTATTCCAAATTTTTTACTTTTTTAAAACTGCGTGACTTGAAATTGCGTAAGTCGGGGACAGTCTGTAGTTAATAAATATGATAATTGTCATGCCTGCCCTGAGATGCCAAATGATAAGTCGTTACATTAACTGTAATCGTGCAGCACAGTGACACTGCAACATACCTTGTGTGATCTGATGGGCGCCGACCACAGCGTTCTCAGGGTAAGAACCTCGCTCGCCAGCCACCCACTGCAGGGTGCTGGATGTGACCAGCTGGCTGTATTTCGAGCGGATGTGGACGCTGTTCTCTGCGAACGCCGGAGCCAGCAGCACGAGGCACAGCGCTACCTGCGCGTGAAGGCTGATACTCGAGCACATGGCCGCGACGGTAGTCTGCGGAAAAAATGCAACCACCTCACCTCAATTAAATGCAATCACTCACTCAATTTCTAGTGTCCGGGTGCCAAGCGCACGACCAAGAAATTACGCCGATGTCCCACGCCTTACCAAAACAGCACCTGAAGTGAACAGACCAACTAAGAGGACATTACAGGCGCTTCTTTAAGTGACGTAACTCTGTCTGCCGATGGTGTTTCAAAGAATGGATCTACTGCATGGACCTGGTCCATCCTCAAGAGGTAATCAACATTAGCGGAGTAAGACGTTTCGGTACAGGATCAATCCCTGTCCTGTGGCTAAAAATAAGGTTAAGGCTTACCGTGGGTCCGATAGGCTGATTACGTTAATTGAACTGATACAGTGTGTATGTAAATATGGTTACGTGGGAACGATTACAGACCACCGTGGTCCAGGACACAGTTTGTAGCAAAATTTGTTGCCCGTTTCACCAGACATCAAGACAGACATGCAGCCTACTCAGCCAGTTCGAGTGACGTTGGCTGCCAACAGATTAAGAGCAGCTTAACCTACCAGATTCTCCTTAGCCTGAGGAATGTGTCGAAACGTGGCGATTTTATTTCTGATTATTTTTGTAACAGGACACGATGGACAGTCCATGAAGCAGATGATTTTGGGCGGTTCAGTTAGTAGGCTAATGTTTTGTTTACAGTTTAGTTTCTTCGGCCAAGACTATGAAGGTACTGTCTACCAAACCACACGGTGATTACACTCAACATTCGGTTGCACTGGAGACAGTAATTAAGCCGACAGAGCACTGTATTTCGGAACTGCCAATGAACTGCTTCACTCAGCTACTGCTGCGTCCGCTGTATCTTACACACATCGACGTCGAATCAATCACAAGGTTCATACTGAGGCACGGGCTAAGTTAGCCGTCTACGCATACTACATTCCACACCGAATCACTTCCAACGAGCGCACACCGCGTCACGTTTCTACATCACGCACCCACTTGGAACTGAAACTGTGACGTCCTAACTTCAGGCGTTACAGTTTTGACATGCAAATAACAAACACCGGACTTCTCGTTAAATGGAGTGTAAAGTAGCACTGTCATGGGTCTTTCGCATATCGTCTGCAGAGAAAGCAACAGTGCATTGGGCTTTCAACGGGAAAAAGGGAATATCGCGCAACCGCTACAGAATTCACCAACACGATGGTGGTGGAATGCAGCCTGTGTTGAACTACTGGTGTCCTAAAGTAACAAAGCAAGTGCCGTGGCAGCAGATATGTCATTAATTTAACAACAATATACATCTTATACAATTCCCTTGGTGAGAATGAGTGACTGAGTCACATCCGGGTTTCCATGGTTACGACAGAGGCTGAGATACTGTTCTCTGTGCGGTACGTGCCGCGACCAGAGAAACGTCTTACATTTTCAGACAGTGGACACTCCTGTGCACGCCTTGAGCACAGACCACATAACACACAACCAGATGACAGCACTGCGATAGACGAAATTAAGGTTTCGCGCACTCTAAGGACAACGAAATGAGCGATGAAAGTCTTGAGCGCGTGGATATTACGGCAGCCTTCCATATGGATGGTGTGTGTGTGT
>Ga0209737_10003478_pt1 | contig 10986 bp, 5 predicted proteins | sample TergutCu122P3_FD_187284 | JGI IMG/M metagenome (GOLD analysis project Ga0209737, IMG submission 187284) | Cubitermes ugandensis P3 segment gut microbial communities from Kakamega Forest, Kenya - Cu122 P3 (SPAdes) (version 2) | ecosystem: Host-associated > Arthropoda: Insects > Digestive system >...
GTGGTATTAAGTCAAGAAATGATGGAAAGTTTGGAAATATCACGAGAAGAGGCAGAGGCAATAGTTCATGAAGTTATAAAATCGATAAACGAAGAAATATTGCCGGAATATAAAGCAATTAAAAGAATTAGCTTTCGAAATGAACCATTTCCAAGGGCACCAAAAGGAACTCTTGAAAAATATAAAGTTGATGTAAAAGGATATGAATATAAATTAATATATGCTAGATAATGGCCAATAATTAAATTATAAGGGGGTGCATACTCATGGATAAAAGATTATTATCAACTCCACAGCAGAATATTTGGTATACAAAAAAAGTTTTTAATACCACTACAATAACGAATGTTGGTGCTGTTTATAAACTAAAGGGGTTTGAGTTTGTTCCAGAATTGTGGACCCAGGCAATTAATTCTTATTTAAAAACCAATGATCCCCAAAGAATAAGAATTGTTGACGGAATTGAACCAGAACAGTATACAGTTGAATTTAAAGAAGAAGACTTTGAGATTGTCGATTTGTCAACACTTTCAGAAGTTGACAGATATGAACTTTATGAACAATGGATTCGTGAAACTTTAACAGATCAACTATATAAATTTAGGATTCTTAAATTTTCGGACAATGAGTCGGGTTTCTTTAATTTGAAAGATCATATTATTACTGATGCCACCTCAGAAACATTAATGTTTGAGCAGATTGTTACCGCCTATTCTTGTTTAATAAAAGGGCAGGAATTAATTGAAGAAAAAACCCCGCCATATTCATTGTTGTTAGACCGCGAGGCAAAATATCGACAGGGGAAACGTTATGAGCAAGACGGATTGTTTTGGGAAGAAGAATATACCGACATACCAACGTGTGTTAGTATGTCTCATATCCAGACAGACAATTTGAAAGCCAATATTTATCGAAGTAAGCTTGATTCAAAGTTAACCAGTGAAATTCAAAAGTTTGGGCAAGAAACTGGAATAACGCCAGCTGTTTTTTTTGAAGCGTTGGTTTTTGCCTATTTAAAAGCTATTTCTGATGAAGAAAAGATTACTATAGGTATGGCCGTTTCGAGTCGAACCAATTTGATTGAGAAAAAAGCGTCTGGCATGTATGTTCATACATTGCCCTTTTCTGTTGATGTTCCTTTAGGAATGCCTTTTTTAGAATTGTGTCGCTGCATTTCAGCTAAAAAAATGAAAGTTTTTAGGCATCATCAGTATCCATATATGGATATCCAAAAGAATTTAAATGAAAGATTTGGTTATAACGGAAGATTATTTGATGTAGTTTTTTCGTACCAACCAGCAGTAGCCTTTGGTAAAGAGGAAAAACTTGATTGCCAATCCGAATGGATACCTAGTGGCTACTTGAATAATGGAATTTCAATTCATGTTGATGATAGAGATGGCACTGGGGAGTACTCGGTAAACATTGAGTATCAAATTGATGCTTTTACGCATGCACAAGTTGAGAATATATTGGATCGCTTGGTTTCAATTGCTGGTCAAGTCTTAAAAGACAAAGATATTTCCTTGAGCGATATTGATATATTGATGGTAAGAGATCACCAAAATTACGCAGAATTCAATCAGGGAATTTTAGATATTTTAGATAATCAGATTCCGATTACAAAAAATGTTGTTCAGTTGTTTGAAGAGCAAGTCGAGGAAAATCCCGAAAAATGTGCATTAATATTTGATGGTCATCAGTTTACTTATAACCAACTAAATAGGGCATCTAACTCTTTGGCATGGACTATCAAGTCACTCGGATTGAAAAAGGGGTCAATTATTCCGATTGTTGGAGAAAGAAGCTTCTATACAATTGTATCTCTATTGGCGGTTGCCAAAGCGGGGTATACTTATTGTCTTTTAGATACAAAAGAATATCCAAACGACTGGATTGATTCATTAATAAAGACGTGTAATTCTGAAGTGTTTATAGAATATGAGGATTGTAGTTATGCAAGTCTTGATGCACAAGCTTTAAATATTTTAAAAGAGGGTGCATGGAGTAATAATTACGTTAATCCAGAAGTTGATATTAGGCTAGATGATATTTTTTGTATATTAACAACATCTGGAACTTCTGGAGTGCCAAAGGCAGTGAGAATAAGTCATGCTGCCGCTGCAAACATGGCTAAAAACAATTCATATCTTCTTGATGGGTGTGATTATTGTATTGGTTTCATTCCAATGCCATTTGATGCCTTTCTTGAAGATACGTTGATGCCATTATTGAATGGGAAAACATATGTATTAAGCACTGTTGAGGAACAAAAAAGCCCAGTATTAACTCACAAGTTGCTTGGTCAATACGCTAACGTTTTTACCATGTTTACCCCCACAAAATTGAAACGATGGCTTGACCAATGTCAAGACGATAGTTGGCGTAATGTCCGCGCACTAATGGTAGGGGGAGAACCTTTCGGGGAAGATTTAATTTTTAATTTACGAAAGTATTCTTCAGCAAGAATCTTTAATCAATATGGACCAACAGAAACAACGGTTTTTAATAGTTGTAAAGAAATTTCGGATAACGGAATCACTGTTGGTCGACCTACGCCGAACTTTCAAATACTAATTTTAAATAAAGCTGGGCAACTATTACCTCCTGGAGTTGTTGGGGAAATTGTGCCAATTGGAATAGGGGTAGCAAGTGGTTATTTAAATAACGAAGAGCAAAATGCCGCCTTTTTTATGGTAAATGGTCAACGAGCATATCGAACTGGTGATTGTGGAATAATTAATGAGAATAATGAATTAATTATTGGGGGCCGAAATGATGATCAGGAGAAAATAAATGGGGTACGTTTTGAGCCAAAGGGAATAGAAAATATTATGAAGTTGTTCCCTGGGATTCGCCTAGCCGCAGTAACAACAAAAAAACACAGTGGCAAGGCATATGTAGTTGGGTACTATGAATCAGAGAGTGAAATTGACGAAGTTGCATTAACCGAGTTTCTGGAGTCAAAACTTCCTCCTAGTATAATACCAAGTTGTTTTATTAGGGTTGATAAGATGCCAACAACAATATCGGATAAACTGATAAAATCAAGACTTCCAGAACCAGATTTTGGCCAATTATTCATTAGTAATGATGTTTTACCTAAAAATGAAATGCAGGCAGCACTTTGTGCAATTTGGTCTAAAATATTAAATCAAGAAAATATTGGAATAAATACCAGTTGGAAGCATTTGGGTGGTAATTCAATTGATGCATTAATCATGCTAGATTCAATCGAGAGTAAATTCGGGATTAGAATTACACCTTCAGATTTACCGAAAAGTCCAACGATTGAGTTTTTAGCTAATATCCTTTGCGGCAATGTTAAAAAGACTGACATCCCAGAGGATTATGGTATTAAGAATTTAATTATTAATAGTGAGGTAGATAAAACTGGAAACGCGATACTATTAACTGGAGCGACTGGGTTTCTTGGAAGCCATATGCTTTCCACATTATTGAAGTCAACTAACCAAGAGATTTATTGTTTAGTTCGTGATGAGCGCCGTTTTATAGAAATAATCAAGCATTATTTTGGCAATCGACTTGATTCGTATCAATCAAGAATTCACCTTATTAAGGGAGACTTAGCGAAGGACAATTTTGGTCTTTCTCAAGAAACTTATGACTTTCTTAAGCGAGAAGTCTCTATAGTTGTGAATCCTGCTGCAAATGTGAAACATTACGGTCCGGTTGAGGATTTTAAAGGTATTAATGTTGATGGCGTATTCCGTTTAATAAAGTTTTGTGCAGAAGCAAATGCTAGACTTCATCATATCTCAACAATTTCAGTGTCTGGCCAAGGAATGACAGTTCAGAGTCGTGATAAGGTGGTATTCACCGAAAAAGATTTAGATGTTGGCCAAAGTTATAAAGATAATATTTACATTTGGACAAAATATGTTGGCGAAAAATTGATTCGTGATTATCAGGCGATTGGTGGTGAAGCTTGTGTTTATCGAATTGGACATATTGGTAAAAGATCCTATGATGGTATGTTTCAATATAATGCCGAGGAAAGCGGATTCAAACTGTTAATAGAGGCTATTACTGAGTTAGGAATTTTACCAGAGAATTTGGAAAAACTGGATATGCCTTCAGTTGCAGTTGATGATTGTGCTGCAGCAATAAGTTTATTAATTAATCTTGTACCAATGAATCAGACGTATCACATATACGATTCACAAGTTAAAACACTAAGGGAGTATATGATCATGCATCATATTCCCTATAAGCGAGTTAGTTTAGAAACTTTTATGGAGCGTTTGATAGACTTTATTCAATCTGATAATAAGTACGCATTAATTGCTCAGTATATTAAGGGCTTTGAAAATGGCGTTTCTACTCATACAGTAGATAGTACTGAAACCGATATTATTTTGGAAGCTATTGGTTTTGAATATCGGACTTTTCCCGGAGGTGCAAAAGGTGATGATAGTGATATATACATGCATACTTTCAGAAAACATAGAAACCAACAGAATTTTTGATGTAGCAAAAAAAATGCCTCCAAGTCGTTATCAAGAATTTTTAAATGTGGATAGTCAAAGCGCTAAAATCCAGAAGGTGATTGCATATCTATTATTAAGAAAAGCTTTAGAAGATGTTGAAATTGACCACGGTAATCTTGATTTTTCTTATACCGTTCATGGCAAACCATATTTTAGGGAACTCCCTATTGAATTTAGCATTAGTCACAGTAACGAAATTGTTGCTGTAGTATTGGATCAAACCGAGGTTGGACTTGATGTTGAAAAACTTAGAGAGGTAAATCCAAGACTAGTTAATAAAGTGTTTTCATTGAAAGAACGAAAAAAGTTTTCAAACCATCTTTTAGATAAAAACATCTTTTGTAAGGCCTGGACCATTAAGGAATCTTACACTAAATGTCTTGGAGAAGGTTTATATGTTGATTTTAGTACTCTTTCATTTGACTTGAGCAAGGATATTAATTGCATAAACAATCTTTATATTAATTCTTTTAAAATAAGAGATTATTATGTATCTGTTTGTAGTAGACAAATTGAATATCAAATTAAGTATATTAAAATTCAGGAATTATTATAGAAACAACTCGTGAGTTTTTTATTCAGAGTTGTTTTTTTGCTTCTTATTGTTTATAATTAATTTAGAATTGAGGCAGAAGATTTTAAATGAAGAGTTACAAATATCGAATCAGAACATATTTGAGCTGTATTATCATTAATTTTGTAATGTTGTTTATTTCTTATTTTATTGTACCAATGTTGCTGAATTACCCTCCTAACTCAGAATTAATATTTTTCCAACAAAAAGTGGAAAGTGTTACCCATGTTCAACAATATATCATAATATATCTTTTATTTACAGTAGCCACCCTAATTTTCATTAGTATACTATATAGAGATATTTTTCGTTTGTATGAAGGTAAGAGCATAAAAAAGTCATTGGTAGATGTTCGTCAAAAGACTTTTTCGATGATGCCAAAATTAATGTTGTTTCAGTTAGGTTTTATCTTTACTGTTTTAGTATTGTTGGCTGCAACAACGCCTGATACATCTTTTGATTCAAAAGTAAAATTAATTCTTGCTTATATAACAATAATTGGATGTATTTCTGTTATTACTGATTTTGTACTTTCCCCAGAACTGAAAAAATTTGTTATTTGGAGTAGTATTCATGAAGAAAACTATGTCTTTAAATATAAAAAAGCTTTTTTTAAGAATCGTGTAATTCTTAGAATATTACCTTTAATTATGATTATTATTGTAATTGTATCTTTTTTTGGATACTCGACAGTTATTAAAGAAGTGGGTAAGACAAACAACAATTATTATCGAGAAGAAATAATCAAATTAAATCTGTCTTTTCAGACTTTGGATCAAGTAATTGAGGGGTTAAATAATATTTCAAAACTAAATAACAATGATTACTATTTTTATAGTTACAATCAAGAGGATTATTTTGTTGAAAATGATAATAATTTAAGTTTATTTGTACGAGAGTATATTAAGGCCTATTCTGACGAAAACGGAGGGCATGTTTATGACTTTTACGGTGTTGAAAAGGAAGGTTACATCCATAAAATCCAATTATTTAATGGAGAAACTCTATATATTGGTTTCATGTTTTCTATCTCAAGTCCAAATGTACTACTAATGTATATAATGGCATTTATATTGTTAATCTCCATTACCATCATTTATTTACGAATTTTTTCAAATAGTGTATCAACCGATATAAAAGATGTTGCAAGTAACTTAAATAAAATTGCTAGTGACGAGAGAAATGTATTAATTGAAAAATTACCTATTTCTTCGAACGATGAAATAGGAGAAATAATTTCAGCATATAATAAGATTCAAGATTTGAACAAGAGCTATATTAATGATTTGAATATTGCTAAAGAGCAGGCAGAAAAAGCTAATGAATATAAAACCGAATTTTTGTCAAATATGTCTCATGAAATTCGAACCCCTTTGAATGCTATCGTTGGTTTTGCAAATTCTATGGTAGATGAAGATATCCCGGAGGAGACAAAAGAAGAAGTCAAAGATATTATCATGGCGTCACACATACTATTAGATATTGTTAATAGCATTTTGGATATCTCAAAGATTGAAGCTAATAAACTGGAAATTATTAATAGTGAATATGATCCAAATACGATGTTGTATGAATTAGTTGCATTAACTGAGGCGCGAATTGGGGATAAATCTTTAGAATTTAGAACAAGCTTTGACCCAAGTATTCCGCCTATGTTATATGGAGATGTATCTAGACTTAAGCAAATAATCCTTAATTTACTAACTAATGCAGTCAAATACACAAAAGAAGGATATGTTGAATTTAAAGTTACCTCGATAGTTAAAGATGATATTTGTCGCTTAATGATTTCTATTGAGGATACTGGGGTAGGAATTAAACCAGAAGACATTGATAAATTGTTTAATAAATTTGAACGTCTAAATGCTGGTGGTACGAGTTCAATTGAGGGTACTGGATTAGGCCTTGCAATTACTAAGAAACTAGTTGAATTAATGGGCGGTCAAATAGTTGTTCAGAGTATTTTTGGGAAGGGATCCAAATTCTCAGTTGCAATTAATCAGCGAATTGGCATTGGAAAACCGAAGGTTGATAAATCTAGTCATAATACTCAGGTGATTCAAGCAATTGATTTTAGTGATAAAAAAGTGTTAGTCGTAGATGATAACAAACTTAATTTAAAGGTTGCAATTCGTTTACTAAGTGCATTTAGTATTAAAGTTACAACAGTTGATAGTGGTCGTGAATGTATTGAGTTAATTAAAGCTGGAGAGCAGTTCGACTTAATCTTATTAGATGATATGATGCCAAAATTAAGCGGAACAGACACTTTAAAGATATTAAGAGAAAATAGTAGCTTTAACATTCCGGTAGTAGCCCTAACTGCTAATGCAATTACTGGGATGCGTGAAAAGTATCTTGGTAGTGGGTTTGATGATTATTTAGCTAAGCCGATTGAAAAAACAGAGCTTTACAGAGTACTGATACAATATTTGTCGAATAATGAATAAATTGATGATATAATTAAAGTAGGGATGTGAATTTGATGAAAGATCAAAATATCTTGGTCCAAAATGGTGTAGATTTATCAAAAAGTATTGAACTTTTTGGTGATTTTGAAATGTATGATGAGTCACTTGGTGATTTCATGTCGGAAATCAACGAAAAAATGACAAAACTTGATCAAGCAAAAGCCCAATCTGATATGCCTAACTATGCAATCTTAGTTCATTCGTTAAAGAGTGATGCAAAATATTTTGGCTTTACTAGGTTAGCAGAGTTAGCGTATGCTCATGAATTAAAAAGTAAAGATAATAACATTGGATATGTTAATGGTAATTATCAAGAATTGGTTAATGAAACAAACAAAATGATTGGTATTATTAACCGATACTTATCTTCTGGTGGTGGTGCAGCACCAAGTGATAATCCGCCAGTAGTTGTAACAACAGTTGCTCCTAATCCCCTTTTATCTATTTTAGTGGTTGATGATTCAGATATTATTAAGAATTATACTAAGAAAATATTCTCAAGTTCATACAATGTTATTACTGCCAGTGATGGAGCAGAAGCGATTATGGCAATTGAAGGACAAAGTCATATTGCCGCTGTATTATTAGATTTAAATATGCCAAACGTTGATGGGTTTAAAGTTTTAGATTATATGCGGGAAAATGATTTGTTTAAAAGAACTCCAGTATCAATTATTACTGGTAATGATGCTAAAGAGGTAGATTATAATGCTTTTGAGTATCCCATTGTAGATATTCTCAAGAAACCATTTACCGAAACCGCGATTAAAAATATTGTGGAGAAGACAATCAATAATAAAAAGAGTTAATACTACGAAAGTAGTATTTTTTCATATTATGCTATTTTTTGACACTTATTGACAGCATTAGTCAATATATTTTCTAGAATCTTGTGGTTTTTTATACTATAATATTTTTAGCGTGTAGTATAGAAGGGAAAAACATGGAAAAGAAAATACGCGTTTTAATGGTTGATGATAACCAAGAGGTTGTTCAGGCAGTAAAAGAGTATTTTAAAGAGCACGCAGTAATTGAGATTGTTGACGAAGCATATGATGGCGAGGAGGCCATCAAAAAAGTATGTAGTAATCCTGATTACATTGATATGCTGATAATGGATTTGATTATTCCGCAAAAAGATGGACTGACAGTATTAGAGGAATTAAAAAAGAAAGCTATCAATAAAAAGAGCATTATTGTGACCGGGATTAATTCAATTGAAGTAATTAAGAAATGTACTGAAGTTGGGGTTAGTTATTATATGCTAAAACCCTTTAGTTATGAAGCATTAGAGGCTCATATTGTTAGTACCATGACGAGTAATGCTACTGGGTTAATGATTGAGACTCGCGATTTAAAACAAGCAATTACGTCATTATTACATTCACTTGGGATTCCTTCTCATATTAAAGGTTATATGTATATCAGAGACGGAATTGATTTAATGTATAATAAGCCTTCAATGATTGGGGCTATTACTAAAGAATTGTATCCGGAAATTGCTGAGAAGTATGACACCACAACTAGCCGGGTAGAACGAGCAATTCGTCATGCAATTGAAGTCAGTTGGTCGAGAGGTGATTATGATCTAATGGAAGATATTTTTGGTCATTCCGTTGATTATGACCGAGCAAAACCAACTAATTCTGAATTTATTGCTACCTTAGCAGATAAGCTTAGACTAGAGCATAAATACGAATAAAATTAAATATTATCCTCATGATAAACATAGAGTTTGTAAGGAGGATTTTTTTATGGATAAATGTTTTAACCAGGTTGTGTATCAAATCCTAAGGGATGCAGAAGAGGAGATGTTAACTCTAAAACACCCGTATGTTGGCACTGAACATTTATTGTTATCACTTTTAAAAAAAACGGAAATAAAGGCGGTTTGTTATAAGCATCGTTTAACATACACTAATTTTCGTAATGAGTTATTAAAGATAATGGGATCGGCCAGTTTAGAAAGTGAAACTATTCTTTATACCCCATTATTAAAAATAGTGCTTGAAAGTGCTTATAACTTATCATATCAAGAAGGTAAAGAAATGAATGAAAGGCATTTACTTACTTCATTATTGAATGAAAGCGATGGTATAGCCTTAAGAATAACCCAAAATATGGGAGTAGATATTCATGAAATCATTAAAGAAATTACAATACCTGAATTGGTCACTTCCTTAGGGATTGATTTAGGATTAACCGCCCCAGATGAAAAAATTATGTTAAGAGAAAAAGAACTAAAGAGTATAATGCAGGTATTACTACGCTGTAACAAGAATAATCCTTTATTAATTGGTAAATCCGGTGTCGGGAAAACCGCGATAGTTGAAGAGCTAGCTCGTCGAATAAAAGCTGGTTTGGTGCCAAAGCAGCTTAAAAACAAAAAGATTATTCAAATTAATACAGCGAGTTTAATTGCAGGAACTAAATATCGGGGAGAATTTGAAGAAAGAATGCATAATCTAATTAAGGAGGTTATTCATAATCAAGATATTATTCTCTTTATTGATGAAATCCATAATATAGTGAAAACAGGTGCTTCTGATGGTTCAATTGATGCCGCTAATATTTTAAAACCCTATTTAGCACGTGGCGATTTATCGATTATTGGTGCTACCACTAGTAATGAATATCGCGAATATATTGCTAAAGACAGTGCTTTATCGCGTCGTTTTACCCCGGTTATGATTAATGAACCTTCTTTAGAAGATATGGAAGCTATATTAATGCATACCAAAAAAAGATATGAGCGTCATTATCATTTGAAAATTCCTAAATCAACAATTTTAACTTTAATTAAAGACAGCGAAGAATTACTTCCTAGTCAGCATAATCCAGATAAGTGTTTAGAAATTCTTGATACCGCATGTGCGAAAAAAATGATTGATAATTATGAAGTTGCAGATAACCTAGTAGTTACTAAAACAGATATTATAAAAGTCATCCATGAGCGAATTAATATGCCATTAATTACTGAACAACAAATCACATTAATTAAACATGAATTAAAAGACAAGTATCATGATTCAATAATCAAGAATGTTTTAAGTATGTTTAAAGGAAATCATGCTAAACGATATATGATTTGGGAAGGACATGATGTAAACCCCAAAGAAACATTAATTAAAACCTTAGTTAAACAATTAGGTATCAACCTAATTAATATTGATTGTGCCGAATATAATGATGAATATAATTTAAACAAACTAATTACAACTAATTATTTATATGATATTTTAAGTGAATATCCTTGTTCAATCATTGTTTTTAATAACTATCAGGTATGTAATCGGGTATTATATAATATGATAAATACAATGATTAATCATTGGTATATTACTAATCATAAAAATGATAAAATTATGCTAGAACATTGTATTGTCTTTTTATTAAACAATGTGAATGTTAGCAGTTTAGGTTTTAATAA
>Ga0209737_10003479_pt1 | contig 10985 bp, 11 predicted proteins | sample TergutCu122P3_FD_187284 | JGI IMG/M metagenome (GOLD analysis project Ga0209737, IMG submission 187284) | Cubitermes ugandensis P3 segment gut microbial communities from Kakamega Forest, Kenya - Cu122 P3 (SPAdes) (version 2) | ecosystem: Host-associated > Arthropoda: Insects > Digestive system...
AAGCGGGGGAAGGAGTCTGATTCTCTACCCCGCTTGCAGGGAGAAAGAGACCGATTCCCTCCTCCGCTTGCGGGGGAGGGTTAGGGTGGGGGCAACAGCACGAAAAAGTACCTAGTAGATCGTAGGCTGGGCATCCCAAGGCTACGCTTTGAGATGCCGGTTAACATAAACGTCAGACAACATGGGCATCATCACCTCCGCCAAAATCGAAGACGCCGAGGCCATTCTCGGTTTGCAGAAGCGTGCTTATGAGTCCGAGGCGAAGCTGTATAACGATTGGAACATTCCTCCGCTGACTCAGTCTCTCGATTCGCTCAGGGCCGAAATTTTGGCTGGCGGCGTATTGAAGTACAGCCAGGGCGGGGCCATTGTTGGGTCAGTTCGCGCTGTGCTCCAGGATGGCAAGTGCGAAATTGGTCGCCTGATTGTCGCGCCGGAGTTTCAAGGCCAGGGAATAGGCAGCGCTTTGCTTGCTGCGATAGAGGCCAGGTTTCCCCAGGCGCGCAGCTTTGAGCTTTTTACCGGCTCCAGGAGCGAGGGCAATATTCGTTTGTATCGGCGGCACGGTTACGAAATCGTCACTACCAGGGCGTTTTCTCCGGCGGTGACATTTGTATTCATGTCCAAATTGCAGACGAGCGCCTGACTTGTGATCAACCCGGACGGCTTCGCCGTCGGTTGATTTTTGCGATAGACGAAAAAGGCGGCGGGCTTGCGCCCGCCGCCTTTTTCACATTGCTACTACGTGTTTCAGGCGCTTACGATAACCTTGAGCGCCTTGGCTTGAGCGGCATCGCCGAAGACCTTGTACGCTTCTTCGAACTGGTCGAGCTTGAAGCGGTGGGTAATCAGCTTGGTGGGGTCGACCTTGCCGGATTGCACGGTCTTGAGCAGCATCGGCACGGTGTTCGTGCTGACCAGCCCGGTTCTGATGGTGACGTTATGGATCCACAGTCTTTCCAGTTCCAGGTTCACGCCCTTGCCATGTACGCCCACGTTTGCCAGTCGCGCGCCCGGTGCGAGCACTTTCTGGCAGAGATCGAAGGTGGCGGGGATGCCGACCGCCTCGATGGCAACGTCTACGCCCACGCCGCTGGGAGTCAGCGCCATGATCTGTTTGACGGCTTCATCTCCGCTGGCACAAACCACGTCGGTTGCGCCGAACTTCTTGGCAACTTCGAGCCGGTTGGAGTCGAGGTCGACCATGATGATGCGCGAGGGGCTGAAGAACTGGGCGGTGAGCAGGGCTGCCATGCCAATCGGCCCTGCGCCGACGATGGCGACGACATCGCCGGGGCCGACTTGGCCGTAGAGCACGCCGATCTCGAAGCCCGTGGGGAGAATGTCGCTCAACATCACGAGCGCTTCTTCGTCTGCGCCGGCCGGAATCGGGTACATGCTGTTGTCGGCGTGCGGAACGCGCACGAGTTCGGCTTGCGTGCCGTCGATGAGGTGGCCGAGAATCCAGCCGCCGTCGGAGCAGTGTGCGTACAGCTGGCGTTTGCAGTTCTGGCAGCTTCCGCAGGACGTGATGCAGGAGATGATGACGCGGTCGCCCTTCTTGAAGTTGCGAACGGCGCTGCCAACCTCTTCAACGATACCCACGCCTTCGTGACCAAGCACGCGGCCCGGGGTAACGGCGGGCACGTCGCCCTTCAAGATGTGCAGGTCGGTTCCGCAAATCGTGGTTTTGGTAATGCGGATGATGGCATCCGTCGGTTTTTCGATGGTGGGATCTGCTTTTGTCGTCCAGGTCTTTTGCCCAGGGCCGCCGTACACCAATGCTTTCATCATTCGCCTCCTCATTGTTGACTGAAATACCGTTCAGTCAGGTCTAAAAAACCAGTGCATTTGGGGTGAGACTGCATTCTTATTTTAATAGCGAATACTAAGTCTTTTTTTGATGCTGTGGATTAAGAAAGATCAAATTAATAGCCTGAATTGGCGCGGCGCGCGGCGGCGATTTCGTCGCGAATGAGGTGATAGTGTTCGAGGCGGCGTGCAGAGAGTGTTCCTGCTTCCACTGCGGCGCGTAGCGCGCAGCCGGGTTCGGCGTCGTGGCGGCAATCCCGGAAACGGCATTGCCCGAGATAGGGGCGGAATTCGATAAAGGCGGTTTCCAGCGCGCCGGGATCGAGGTGAGCCAATCCAAATGCCTGCAAACCGGGACTGTCGATCAGCCAGCCTTCTCCGCGCGAGTAGAGCCGGGTGAGGGTGGTGGTGTGGGTTCCGCTGTCCAGCGCAACGGAGATTTCGCCGACGCTGGCGGAGGCCGTGGGCACGAGCGCATTGATCAGGGTGGATTTGCCCATGCCGGATTGACCGATGAGAAGCGCCCGTTCGTTCTGTAACCAGGGTTCGAGCGCCTCTGCGCCGTGGAGGGCGGAGAGTTCGACGACCGGATAGCCGAGTGTGGCGAACATGGCCAGACGTTCGCGCGCAGCCGACAGGCTGGCGGTGAGGTCGGCCTTGTTGAGCACGATGAGTGCGGAGAGATTTTCGCTTTCCGCCGCGACGAGACAACGCGAGATGAGCAGATCGGAAAATCCCGGTTCGGTCGCGGTGACGATGACGATCCGGCTCAGGTTGGAGGCGAGCAGTTTCTGGCGGAATGCGTCGGAGCGCCACAGCAGATTACGGCGCGGATGCCGGGCCTCGATGACCCCCAATCCGTCGCCTGCGGACGCGATGTCGACCTCATCGCCGCAGGCGTAATCGTTCTTTTTGCCTCGCGTATGGCAGAGCAGGATGCCGTCGGCGGTACGGACTTCAAAATGGCGGCCAAATGCGGCAACGACGATTCCGGAGGTGAGCGGTCGCGCTCTCGCGGGCGAAGAGGATGGGCGCCGAGGATGTGCCAAGTCTGTTGATCCTGTGCAATCACTCCCACTCGATCGTCGCTGGCGGTTTGCTCGACACGTCGTAAGTGACGCGGTTGATGCCGTGCACTTCATTGATGATGCGGCTCGAGACCCGCTTCAGGAGAGGCCAGGGCAGCTCTGCCCAGTCTGCCGTCATGAAGTCGGTGGTCTGTACGGCGCGCAGCGCCACCGCGTATTCGTAGGTGCGGCTGTCGCCCATCACGCCCACGCTCTTGACGGGTAGAAAGACGACAAACGCCTGGCTGACGAGGTCGTACCAGCTTTTGCCGCTGTTGGGTTCAATCGTGGAACGCAGTTCGTCGATGAAAATGGCGTCGGCGGCGCGCAGCAGATCGGCGTATTCCCTTTTGACTTCGCCCAGAATGCGCACGCCCAGGCCGGGGCCGGGGAAGGGGTGACGGTAGACCACTTCATGCGGCAGACCCAGCGCAACGCCGAGTTCGCGCACTTCGTCCTTGAAGAGTTCGCGCAGCGGTTCGAGCAGTTTGAGGCCGAGGGTTTCGGGTAGCCCTCCGACGTTGTGATGGCTCTTGATGGTGGCGGTTCTGCGCGCTTTCGTGCCGCCGGATTCCACGATGTCGGGATAGATCGTGCCCTGTGCGAGCCAGCGGGCGTTGGCGAGTTTTTTGGCCTCAGTCTGGAAGACTTCGATGAACTCGTGGCCGATGATCTTGCGCTTTCTCTCGGGGTCGGTGACGGTGGCGAGCTTCGACATGAATTGTTCGGAGGCGTCGATGTGCACGACCTTGGCGTGCAGCCGCCGGGCGAACATGTCCATGACCATTTTGGCTTCGTTCTGGCGCAGCAGGCCGTGGTCGACGAAGACGCAGGTGAGCCGGTCTCCGATGGCGCGATGGATGAGCGCGGCGGCAACGGAAGAGTCGACGCCGCCGGAAAGTCCGAGGATGACTTCTTCTCCATTGGTCTGTTCGCGGATGTGCTCGATGGCTTCAGCGATGTAGTCGCCCATCGTCCAGTCGCCCGTGCAGCCGCAGATGTCCCGCGCAAAGCGGGTGAGCATGGCTGCGCCCTGAACGGTATGGGTGACTTCCGGGTGGAACTGGACGGCGAAATAGCGTCGCGCGGCATCGAACATACCGGCAATGGGGCAGTTCTCGGTAGAGGCCATGAGGGCGAAGCCGGAGGGCAGTTTCGTGACCTTGTCGCCGTGACTCATCCATACCTTGTACATGCCGTGGCCTTCGGTATTGATGAAATCGGCCGTCTCGCCAAACAACGGGCCGTGACCATGCGCGCGCACCTCGGCGTAGCCGAATTCGCGCGTGTCGGACCAACTGACTTCGCCGCCGAGCTGTATGGCCATCGTCTGCATGCCGTAGCAGATGCCCAGAACCGGAACCCCCAGATCCCAGACGGCCTGCGGGGCGCGCAACTGGTGATCTTCGTAGGTGCTGGCGTGGCTGCCCGAGAGAATGATGCCCTGGGGCGCGAAGGCGCGGATGAAATCGTCGCTCACGTCATTGGGATGGATTTCGCAATAGACGTTGGCTTCACGCACACGGCGGGCGATGAGTTGCGTGACCTGGGAGCCGAAATCGAGGATGAGAATTTTTTGGTGAGCCATGATCTATCAACCACTACTCCCTTCTCCCGCATGCGGGAGAGGGAAATGAAAAAACCGACTCCCTCCCCAGCTTGCGGGGAGAAAGAAACCGACTCCCTCCCCAGCTTGCGGGGAGAAAGAAACCGATCCCCTCCCCCGCTTGCGGGGGAGGGTTGGGGAGGGGGGAAGGGTCAACTGACCTGATAATTGGGCGCTTCCTTGGTGATCTGTACATCGTGGACATGCGACTCGCGCATGCCGGCGGAACTGATCTGGACGAATTGCGCCTGCGCGTGCATGGCGGCAATGTCGGGGCAGCCGAGATAGCCCATCGAGGCGCGCAATCCGCCCATCAACTGATGGATGACCGCCGAGACCGGCCCCTTGTAGGGCACGCGGCCTTCGATGCCTTCGGGCACGAGCTTGTCGATGTTGGAGGAACTGTCCTGGAAGTAACGATCCGCCGCGCCTTTTTCCATCGCGCCGAGCGAGCCCATGCCCCGGTACGCCTTGTACGAACGACCCTGAAAGAGCACCGTTTCGCCGGGCGCTTCTTCGGTTCCCGCGAACAGGCCGCCGAGCATCACGCTATTGGCCCCGGCCGCAATGGCCTTGGCGATGTCGCCCGAGAAACGGACGCCGCCGTCGGCGATGAGCGGCACGCCAGTGCCTGCCAGCGCGTTGGCAACGAGGTCGATCGCGGTGATTTGCGGCACGCCGACCCCCGCAACGATGCGGGTGGTACAGATGGAACCCGGCCCGATGCCGACCTTGACTCCGTCGGCCCCGGCATCGACGAGCGCCCGCGCAGCTTCGCCGGTGGCGATGTTGCCGCCGACCACGTCGATGTTCGGAAAATGCTTCTTGATCCAGGTCACGCGATCGAGCACGCCCTGCGAGTGGCCGTGGGCAGTATCGACGATGAACAGATCGGCTCCGGCTTCGGCCAGAAGCTCGGCGCGTTCTTCGGTTCCCGCACCGCCGCCGAGCGCCGCGCCGACCCGGAGTCGCCCCTGTTCATCCTTGGTGGCGAACGGGTATTCGGTGGACTTCATCATGTCCTTGACCGTGATGAGGCCGCAAAGCTCGCCTGCGTCGTTGAGCACGAGCACGCGTTCGAGACGATGTTGGCGCAGCAGTTCGCGGGCTTCGTCGAGGCTTGCGCCTTCGCGCACCGTCACCAGACGCTCCTGCGGGGTCATGATCTCGCGCACGGACTGATCGAGCTGGGTCTCGAAACGGGTATCGCGGTTGGTGACGATGCCGACCACCTTGCCGTTTTCAACCACGGGTACGCCGGAGAAGCGATGCGTGCGCTGGAGTTCGATCACGTCGCCCACGGTCATGGTAGGCGGGATGGTGACGGGGTCCTTGAGCACGCCGGACTCGAAACGCTTGACCCTGTGCACCTCTGCGGCCTGTCCGGCCGGAGAGAAGTTTTTGTGCACGATACCGATGCCGCCTTCCTGCGCAAGCGCAATGGCGAGCCGCGACTCGGTCACGGTATCCATCGCCGCCGACACCAGGGGGATGTTGAGGCGGATATTGCGGCTTACCTGTGTGTTGAGTCTTACATCGCGCGGCAGCACTGCCGAATGAGCGGGGACAAGAAGGACATCATCGAATGTCAGCGCCTTCTGGATTACACGCATGACTTATTTCCTTTCGGCCAAACAAACATTATACAAAGCTCTACCTGACCTTGTAAGCCTGTACTACAGGAGACGCAAAAGTGAAACCCCCAGTCGTCGCGCTCATCGTTGGTCTGGCTGCTGCCTTGTCTGTAAATGCTCAGATATACCAATGGAAGGACAAGGACGGAAGGACTCATTTCTCGGATATGCCTCCCGCGAATCAGTCGGGCGTTCGGACACAGGCGTCCAAACCGCCGCCAGCAACGGTGATTGAGCCGGACGAAGCCGAAGCTGAAGACGAAACCACGGAAGGCGTGGAGGGTGGCGTCGAACCGGAAAATGCCGCCGCGCCCGCTCCCGCTCAGGAAAAGAGCGCGGCCCAACAGCGCGACGAAGAATTCCGCAAACGCCGCGCCGCTGCCGCCGAGGCCAAAGAGAAGGCGGAAAAGGATGCCGCCCGCGCCGCGCAGCGCCAACAGGACTGTCAGCGCGCCCGCGCCCAGCACGCCGCACTCATCAGTGGTCAGCGCATTGTTCACCCAACCGAGGCCGGCGGGCGCAAGCTTCTGAACGACGAGGAACGGGCTGCCGAGGTTGCGCGCGCCAGAGACCTGATGGAGACGTTTTGCGGCAAGAACTGATGTTGGTTCAGGCGGCCTGTCCCGCGCCGAGGGACTGTTAGGGCAGTTTTGATTCAGGTGCATACTGGATTCCCGCCTTCGCGGGAATGACGGGAAAAACACCCAGAAATACGTCATCCCCTTGACCAGCGGGGATCCAGAAAAATTTGGGCAGATTAGTTCGTGCTGTATAGGTTTGAGCCGAAACCGCTCTAAATTGCCTTGCCTTCTCTGGCGCGTTGCCTGCGCAGAGCCTTGGGGTCGGCAATCAGCGGGCGGTAGATCTCCACCCGGTCGCGTTCGCGCAGAACGGTATCGGGCTGGGCGAGCTTGTTATAGATGCCGAGCCTGTTGCGCCCGCCCGGTTCGATTTCCGGGTATTTGAGCAACAGGCCTGAGGCTTCCAGCGCCTCGCGCACGGTGGCCCCTTCCGGCATTCTGACCATGACGACATCCTGATGGTGCGGCAGGGCGTAGATGACTTCGATTTCGATGAATCCGCCGCTCACGGGCGCGCGGCTCCATGAATCTGGGCGGCGCGCTTGATGAATGCTTCGACGAAAGTATTGCCAATGTGGTTGAACACCGGGCCCAGGACTTTTTCGAGGAGGCGGTTGGAAAACGAGTAGTGCAGTTCGAGTTCCACCTTGCAGGCGGTCTCCCCCAGTGGAGTGAAGCGCCAGCCGCCATCGAGGCGGGTAAATGGGCCTTCCGTGAAGCGGATCAGCATCTCGGTCGGGTAACGCTTGGTATTCTCGGTACTGAAGCGGGTCTTGATGCCGTGGTAGTTGACGTGCAGCGTGGCAGCGGTGATCTCGTCGTTGCGGGTAATCAACTCGACGTTGCTGCACCACTGGAGGAATTCGGGATAAGCCTCGCACTTGTCGACCAGATCGAACATCTGCGCGGGCGTGAATTCGATCAGGGCTTTCTTTTGAATACTGGGCATTTGCGGGACGGGGAAAACTGACAGGATGCGCGATTCTAGCGTAGAAGCGGAGACGTTTTGGTTTCAGGCGTGTGCGGCGTGTGTCGATCAACGGCATGGCAGACGGTGGGATCGTGCAAAGCCATACATTCTGTTTTCGGTGACAAACGGCAGGAACGCCTCTATTTTTTCTTGAATGTTGTCCCGTTTCTCGCGGAATATTTTCCGATCTTCATCGTCGCTCAGGAATGACTTTGCGTAACTTTCAGTCGCTTTCTCATATTCATGCCGGCAGTGCATCGAAAGATTCAGTGCAACGGATTGTTCATTTGCAATGCAGTTATCCAGATGTTTTACCTTGCGCTCCGCGCAAAGGGTCTGCGGCATGACGATATCTTTTGCCCGGTCTTCAAATTCGATGCGCAGCAACGCGTGCTGTTCTGTTGCACAGGACGCACAAAGCAGTGCAGAGAAGAGGAGGGGGAGGCGACTCATCATGTTTTCCATTTTTTCACATTTGTCTGATGCGCGCGAGCTGACAGCGGTGCGCTTCAAGGCGGGTTTCCCGTGAAATCGTTAGACATGCGTATCGTGAAACGATAGAGTCTGCGGCCGTTTTCTGATGTTATCTTGCAGCCTTTGCACAGAGCGTCCCATGAGCATCATCCAGAACCGCAAAGCCCACCACGATTTCTTCATCGAAGAAAGGTATGAGGCCGGGCTCGTGCTCGAAGGGTGGGAAGTAAAGGCCATCCGTGGCGGGCGCGCCAACATCAAGGAAGCCTATGTCATCGTGCGGGGGGAGGAACTCTTCATTCTCGGCATGCACATCACCCCGCTGGCAAGCGCCTCCACCCACATCAAGGCCGATCCGGTCCGTACCCGCAAGCTGTTGCTTCACGGCAAGGAAATTGCCCGCCTGATCGGCAAGGTCGAACGCGCCGGGTTTACGCTGGTTCCGATCGACCTGCACTGGGTGAAGGGCCGCGTGAAGATCGAAATCGGCCTGGGGAAAGGCAAGAAGCTCTACGACAAGCGCGAAGACGAGAAGAGGCGCGACTGGGATCGGGAAAAGGCCAGGTTGATGCGGCAGCAGGGGTAGGGAAGCACCCCCACCCTAACCCTCCCCCGCAAGCGGGGGAGGGAATCAATCTCCTTCCCCCGCGAGCGGGGGAAGGTCGGGATGGGGGTAGGCAGCGCAAAAATGTATGTAATTGAATCGAAACCGCTCTAGCCGCCCCGATCCCGCATCAGTTCCTCGATGCCTTCAATTTCGCGCGGCACGCCTTCGGTCAGCGTTTCGCAGCCGTCGGGCGTGACCAGGACGTTGTCTTCGATGCGAATGCCGGTGTTCCAGAAAGCTTCCGGCACATCGTCCGCTGGGCGGACGTAGCAGCCCGGTTCGATGGTGAGCGTCATGCCCGGCTCAAACGAGCGCCATTGACCATTGGTTTTGTATTGGCCTGCGTCATGCACATCCAGCCCGAGCCAGTGGCCGGTGCGGTGCATGTAGAAACGGCGATAGGCTTCCGTTTTGATCAATTCCTGCACGTCCCCCTTGAGCAGCCCCAGGTCGATGAATCCCTGCGTAAGTACGGCCATGGCGGCTTCGTGCGGCATGTTCCAGGTGTTTCCGGGGCGCACTTGGGCGCGCGCGGCGTGGTTGGCGGCCAGCACGAGTTGATAGAGGTCGCGTTGCGGGCCGCTGAAACGGCCATTGACCGGGAAGGTGCGCGTGATGTCCGAAGCGTAGCCATCGAGCTCACAACCGGCGTCGATCAGCAGCAACTCGCCGTCCAGCATGCGGCGGTCGTTATCGATGTAATGCAGCACGCAGGCGTTTGGCCCGCTGGCAACGATGGATGGATAGGCGGGGAACTGGCTGCCTGCGGCGCGGAAGGCGTGAAGCAACTCGGCTTCGATCTCATATTCAAAACGATCCGGCCGCGTGGCGCGCATCGCCCGACAGTGGGCGGCGGCGGAGATTTCGCCCGCGCGACGCATGAGCGCAATCTCGAATTCGTCCTTGATGAGGCGCATGTCGTCCAGTACGGCAGCGACTTCATGCACGGAGCCCGGCGCGGTGTCGCCGGAGCGAACCTTGGCGCGCACGGCCTTGATTGCGGCAAGGATGCGCCGGTCCCATTCCGGTTCATTGGACAGACTCGTCCAGAGCGCGGGTTGGTTGATGAGCAGTTCCGGCAGTTTGCGGTCGAGTTCATCGATGGGCCAGGCCGAATCGAAACCCAGGCGCTCGGCGGCGGCCTCCGGCCCGAGCCGTTGGCCCGTCCAGGTTTCCTGCTCTTCGTTTTTGGGGCGGCAGAAAAGGAACTGGCGTGGCGAATCGCCTGCGACGAGAACGAGTACGGCTTCCGGTTCGCGAAAACCGCAGAGATAGAAGAAATGACTGTCGGCGCGGTAGGGGAAAAAAGTACCGCGGTTGCGCTCGCGCTCGGGAGCGGTTGGAATGACCGCTACGCCACCGCCCCGCGCCATCATGCAGGCGAGTAGTCGGGCGCGGCGCGCGCAAAAAACGTCCATCGGGGTGAAAAAACTCAATTTTTGGCCTGCCAGAGTTGAATCAATGCATCACGCGATTGGGCGATGTCGGCAATCGACACGTTCATGACCGGGCCGGAAAGCGTGTGCCCTTCGCAATTGCCGGCGATCCGCACATCTGCCGCCACCAGGGTGATGACGCCAACCCCCTGTTGCAGGTGAACATGGCGGTGAGCTTCTTCGACCATGATGCTGCCGTTGGTGAGGTTGAGCGAGGCTTCGACCGTAATGTCCGTAAACGTGCCGCCCGATTTCAGCTTGCCTTCGATCTTGCAGGGCACGAGACGGTATTCATTGACCAGCGCCAGTGCGCGTCGCCTTAACAGACGATGCAGCTCTGCGGGGTTGTCCGGTGTTTTGCCAGCGAGTTGGCGAGCCAGATCGCCGAGTTCTTCATCGGTCAGGTGGGGCGCGGCAGCGATCATGACTGCGCGATCGATTGCCGGGAGGGAGAGGTTTTTGGCATCGAGGTGGCAATGGTGTCCAATGAGGCTGGCTCCGGCCTTGGCAAGCTGGGTTGCCGTGACCTTGGGCATCCCCTGAAGCACGAGCGCCCCGAGCATGTCACTGAGTTTCTTGCACAGGGTGGCGTGATCGTGCGCCAGCAATGCCTCGGGCGCGTCGATTTCGAACTCGAAAGCGACGTGCAGTTTCAGGTTGGGCTTGGACATCGGATGAAACTCCCAATGCGCGCCCGGCGCGTGGATCTTCTGCGCCGGGGACGAAAAAAAGGTTTTACATACTTGACTCCCTCCCCCGCTTGCGGGGGAGGGTTGGGGTGGGGGTATTCAGCGGCAC
>Ga0209737_10003480_pt1 | contig 10985 bp, 8 predicted proteins | sample TergutCu122P3_FD_187284 | JGI IMG/M metagenome (GOLD analysis project Ga0209737, IMG submission 187284) | Cubitermes ugandensis P3 segment gut microbial communities from Kakamega Forest, Kenya - Cu122 P3 (SPAdes) (version 2) | ecosystem: Host-associated > Arthropoda: Insects > Digestive system >...
ATTGATTCAAAATGGAGTGATTGATATTCCTGCTTTGAATAGCCGGTTGGACGATATTCATATCAGTTTCCGCAGGAATCTGGAAACAGGCGAAAACGAAACATTCCTGAACAGTGTCTGCGTTGAACGCGACATCCGGACGATTGCCGTATCGGAATCGGTGAGCGAAATAGCCGCAATCAAAGAAGTCCGGCAAAAATTGGTTTCGTTGCAGCAGATAATGGGCAAGGACAAAGCCATCGTTATGGACGGTCGCGATATCGGCACCAATGTTTTCCCCGACGCCGACATCAAGATTTTCATGACAGCAAGCCCCGAAGTGCGCACACAGCGCCGCTACGACGAGTTGGTACAGAAAGGTATGCCCGCAAGTTGGGACGAAATTTTCCAGAACCTCTCTAAACGCGACCACATTGACCAAACTCGTGATGAAAGTCCACTCCGCCAAGCCGATGATGCTATTGTGCTCGACAATAGTAACATGACGCCCGAAGAACAAATGGTGTGGTTTGATGGTTTGAAGGTTAACGTTTGAAGTTTAAGATTTAAAAAAAAAATTACTACTCCATCTCTTTATTTTATATTTTTGCAAAAAAATTCAAAAATCATCAATCATCAATCAAAAATAAAATATGCCTTTACAAATAGACAATACCGATTTCAAAAATTTCATCATCGTGGGCGACCGTGTATTGATTAAGCCAAAATCGCCCATGGAAAAAACCAAGGGAGGCTTGTTGCTTCCGCCAAGTGTGCAGGAAAATGAACGCCTGCAAAGCGGTTATGTGATTAAGGTGGGGCCGGGTTACCCGATTCCTGCCATTGCCGATTTTGACGAACCCTGGAAAAACAAAAGCGAGGAAGTAAAATACGTGCCAATACAGCCACGGGAAGGCGATTTAGCGGTATACATGCAAAGCAGCGCTTACGAATTAGAATTTAACAGTAAAAAATACGTCATCGTATCACAATCGTCGATTTTGCTGTTGATAAGGGACGAAAGTCTGTTTGAGTAAACGAATAACTGAATAATTGAGTAACTGAATAACTGATTAATAGTACTGAAAAATGAGGAACATTTGTATTTTAATGGTCGTTGCAGCGCTGGCAGCCGCTTGCAGTAATAACCCGACCCAGACACAGGAGCCGAAAAAAATGTTGCGGCACGTGGTATTGTTTGGTTTCAATGACGATTTGACCGTCGAACAGGTAAAAGAAATTGAAACAGCATTCGCCAGTCTGCCCCAAAAAATTGATGTTATCAAGGATTACGAGTGGGGAACAGACTGCAGCCCCGAAGGACTGCAGAAAGGTCATACCCATTGTTTTTTCTTGAGTTTTGAATCGGAAAAAGATAGAGATATTTATCTGGTTCATCCTGACCATCAGGCGTTCGGTCAATTGCTTGGCGGTAAACTGAAAACCGTTACGGTGGTCGATTACTGGATGAAGTAGGGATTAGTTTCGGAAAATTATCCCGATACTGATGCCCGCACCGAATGCATGACGATATTTTTGATTGTTTTTTTCACCGTTGGAACCATGTTCATTCCAACTGCTTTCAAACTCGAATACAGGTGGAATCGGGCTTGTTTTTAGTTTGGTTTCAGTCACCTCGCTGTTGAGATAATAGAGGCTCGGAGCCACTGCAAGTCCGAGCCTATTGTTCAATTTACAGATAAAACCAAGTTTCAGGTGGGTTGTCGACGTGTTTTGGATGTTTTTGAAATCCTGTGGAAGATATTGATACACAACAATTTCCGGTTGGAAGTCAAAACGTTGGTTAATAGGAGTACGATGACCCAAACCAAACCCGTATACCCACAATTTGTCTTCAATAAAATTGGCGCCTGCGGAAAGAACCATGTAAAATTTTTGTGTTCCCATTTTGAAATTCAAGCCAACATTCTGGTAATCGGCAAAGGCCAACGACCATTCGCGATAAAAACCTTTTTTGACGATATTGACAAGCGCTATCGAAACGCCACTTTCGATGGTGTCTATTACGTTCACCAGCCCAAACTGGGCGCCCCGCAAAGTTCCGGTACGATTGAGTACTCCGCTGAAACTCACACCTGTAACCTCCTGGTTGATATTGGCTATGCCGGCAAACTGCGCTCCTTCACTTTTTTCGGAAATATTTGCTATTCCGGCAAATTGCGCACCTTTTGTATGTTCGCTCACGTTGGCAATTCCGGCGAATCTGCCTCCGGTTGCTTCCTTACAAATATTGGCAATACCTCCGAACTGCACTCCCAATACGCTTTCAGTGGCATTGGTTATCCCTGCGAACTGGACGCCTTTCAGTGTCTGCCCCGCATAATTAAAAAGCCCCCCAAACTCAATACCCTGCACAGCGCCCACCTTGCCCGAAAGCAGATTGAACGAAAGACTGTAACGATAATTGACAGTTTGGTTGCCCTGTGTTGTCAGTGGGTAGACAAAACTAAACTGCATCGGGAAAAATTTCAAATCCCCCTCCTGTTTGTTTTCCTGCGCCGATAACCCTGACATCGTTTGTGCGGTTAAAATAATGGCGCTCAAATTACTTGCTAAATTCAACTTCATGGTATTAACTTTTTTTTGATTTTTTTTTTGATGATTATTATTTTCATGAAGTATGATGCTGTTTTCAGAAAAGGTGGCAGTTGGAGATGATTTTTTTTCTGTAGGGTTTGTGCTTGTTGGGTTTGTACTTGTTGGGACGAGGTTGTACCTCGTCCCGGATATCCCGGCAGGTTTCAACCTGTCATCATATACCGGACGAGGTACAACCTCGTCCGAACGATGCTTTGCAGAAAACTTATCTGTGAACGGAATAATGTCTATCGCTTGCAGCATGGGCATGTCCATTGTCCTTTTTATGCGAACAGTATCGCGTATGACAATAGTATCGTACACAATCACCGTTTCGTATATATAAATGGTATCGGGAACTGCTACCTGACCGGAAACAGTTAAGAAGCACACCCACAATGCGAAAGTCAGGAAAAGTGTTCTCATTCAATGATATATATTGTGTCGCGAACTACGACTGTTTGATGTTGTATGATTTGTTTTTTAACAACCACGGGGGCGATTGGTTTTTCTGTCTCTGTAGAGACGGGGCGTGCCCCGTCTTCATTTGCATTGGCAGTCACAGAATCTGTAAAGACGGGGCGCGCCCCGTCTCTACCATCGTATATTCCCGAATCGAAAATGGAATCATTTTCCTCTATCGGATTGGGTGAATACATCAAAGAATCAATGACAATAACCTCGCTATTCATCCTTTCATAATCTCTGTTCAGCGGACTGTTTTCGCTCATCGACAGCCAGCAAATGCTTCCCGTCACAGCCGCCGTACCGCAACACGCAGCAATAAACGACAGTTTGCTTCCCCAGAATGCAGTCGTGCTTATGGTTTGTGTTGCAACCGAAACCGCTGATTGCGTTGCCGTGGATGCTACCGATGCAGCATGTTGCTCAATGGCAGTCGACAAAAACTCGGCGCCTCCGGTTGGCGGAATCTTGAAATCCGACAATCCTTCGCGAAACAGCCTGTCGATATAATGCGTTTTTGCAGGAAACAGCAATAAAAATGCAGATGCCCATCGTTTGTCTTTTTTCTTTTTCTTGTTCAAAGCGTCATCATATAAAAATTGTTGAATCTTTTTGCGTGCTCTTGCCAGATGCGATTTCGACGTACCCGGCGAGATATTCAGTTCAGTACCGATTTGTTTGTGCGAAAAATCATCCATAACATACATGTTGAATACTAATTTGTGATGTTCCGGCAGGCGGTCGATGGCCGACAGGAGTTCTTCACTAGTGAATCCGGCAGATTCAATGGTTGTTCTTGCATTATCGGTCTGTTCAGAATTATCATCATCGTCGTCAATCACTGACAGTAGAGACGTGGCATGCCGCGTCTCTACAAGGGTATCGCGTTCGTTGCGAAGATGCATCAGGGCGGTATTAACCGCTATCCGGTACAGCCAGCCTTCAAAACTGCCTTTACCCGTGTAGCCATCGTATTTATCCATCGCTGTAACAAACACTTCATGCAATAAATCCTGTGCAACGTTCAGTTCCTTAACATACCGCCGCAACACTCCCAGCAATGCCGGTGCATTGGTGCGATAGGCGACATCCCAGAACTCATTGTGGTTCACTTCCATTTTTAACCGGTTTTCATTTTTGTTATATGATGCAAATGTTGAAAAAGGTGGCAGTTTTTTTGAAAATATTATCTGAACACGAAAGCCACGCCCAGCGACATCCTGTTCATGCCTTCTTTGTGCGTCCATTTAGTGTATGGGTTTGCTTTCTGTTTAACTTCCGTTTTCATCCTCTGGCAACGGTAAGCCACTGTAAACAATAAGTCGGAACCGGCGCTTAACGGAATCTTAATGCCAATTTCGGGTTGAACCATTATTCCGCCAAAATTTTTGAAATCGACATCACTGACGTCGAATGGCTGGTATTCAAGATGTATTTCATCGTAATGTTTTCCAAATATATTACCGATTGAATATCCCAGTTTGAAGGCGTAAACTGGCGATACATCATTATCGCGCCTGGTATATCTGACGTCTGCAAAAAGCGGGACAAGATGATGGGTGAATACTTCGTAACCAAAGCCAAATCCTGCCGCCCAGCGCTCATTGTACCTGCGGCCATTGATGATTGTAAACGACGGGGTTATATCTCTGTTATAGTTAGTTCGTGAATTGAGGTCGCGGTTTCCAATCAGCAGGCTTACCTGCATAATGTTGTAATGACCTGAGTTCGTTCTTTTTTCAAAACAGTTGCAGTTTCCCTCATTTTCATTCGATTGGGGAAACGCATTAAGCATCAGAAATGAGGATAAAAAGGTGATAAAAATCTTTTTCATGGTATGGGTGTATCTTTTTTATTAATCTATTCTTTGTTTGACTAATTGATGTCTGGAAATTGAAAAAATAATTGTTGAATTATTCAACCAGTCGATTTTGTCCCAAGTAAGCCAAACATTTTCACAAATCGAATGAGGCGTTATTTGAGTATAAGTTTTTGTGTCAATATGATAAATCCAAGCCTGATCAGTTCCCGACCTGTCGGAAATGAAGGCTATTTTCTTTTTATCGGGTGAAATGACTGGATTATAATCATTCCATTTCGAGTCAAAGGTTTTATTGATTTGTTTTTTCGAAACGGATGATTCGTAGATTTGATATTTTTTGGAAGATAGACCTTCAAATATAAAACGGTCATTATCTATCCAGCAAGGCTTCCTGGCTGTTCTCAATGATGCTTTATATATATCTGTAACTTGAAATGATTCAAGCGTTTTCAGGTTGATGACCCAAATATTTGAAGGTTTCAACTGCATGTCATCTTTGTCATTTTCAGGAGTGTTTTTAGTTGACTGAAATATTAATAATTCACCATTTTCAGAATAATTAGGGGCATAATTGTATTCTGTCCCGTCAGTTAATTGTGTAATTGATTGGGTCTCGCAATCATACACTGCAATTTGTGCAGGAAACCAGCCTACATTAAATATACCATCGAAATGAAAGGCAATTTTATCATTTGAAGGCGACCACGACGGTTTGTAACTGCTCGAAGTAACCAATTCCTTTACCGAGCCATCCATATTTGAAACGAATAATGCGGATGACATGCAACAGTTATCCCCTCCAACCCATGTATTGTAGTGATTAACATAAGCAAGTTTATTTTTTTGACGCGCTACGGAAACATCATAAAATGAACTTCTAATGTCACTCATCAGGATTTCAAATCCTTTTCGAATATTTGGAACTGCCATGATGGTTTCTGAAGTCCGGGTTTCAAATCCGTTCTTTTTCGAAACCACATAAAAGAAATAGGGGTTTCCGTTTCGCAATTTATCAACTGTATATCTATAATATTCATGTTGATAGGGTTCACTTTCTTCATGATACAAATTGTCTCTGTCTGCTTCGATTAGTTTTCGGAAATTTGATTTTTCATTTTCAGAAATGTAAATATCAAACTTATCGGGGTCGACAATGTCTTTACGATTAGGGTCGTATTTTTGTTCCTGCATGGGTTTCATCCAGGTTAATTGTGCTACACCGTCGTCAATAGTGGCCATTGGATACGCGCCCCAAATATCACAATTATTGCATTCAACATCCACGCTCCCCAACTCACAGCCGTACAACATGGTAATCAAGCATAAAACAAAATATTTCTTCATCATTATTAAATTTATATTGTATAATAATAGATGCAACAAAGGTAAAAACGTTGCACGAAAAATCAAAAAAATATTCACACCTGCATCAAGATTGCAAAAATAATCCTATCTTTGATTCTTAATTGTTCATTGTCAATTGTTCATTGTTAAATAAATATGCTTCCTCTTTTTGTTCAAAATGACCCATGGCTGAAACCGTTCGCAAAGCAAATCGCCCAGCGCGCCGTTCGCTTATCCCGTAAGGAAAAGGAATTGACGCAGGGAAAATCGCTGTCGGACTTTGCCACGGGCTATCTTTATTTTGGCCTGCACCGGACGCCCACAGGATGGGTTTTCCGTGAATGGGCGCCCAACGCAACCGCCATATACATGATTGGTGAATTTACAGACTGGAAAACAAATCCAGAATACGCGCTGAAACCTTTGTCTAAAGGCGTATGGGAACTGGAATTGCCTGCCGGTAAACTGCACCACCGGCAGTTGTACCGGCTATTGGTATGCTGGAAAGGCGGACAGGGCGAGCGTATCCCGTCGTATGCCAACAGCACCATGCAGGACAAACAAACGAAAATTTTCAGCGCACAGGTGTGGAATCCTGAAAAACCCTACCAGTGGAAGGCGCCCTCATTTCCACTCTGCTCCTCGCCGCCGCTAATTTACGAAAGCCATGCAGGAATGGCTACAGAAGAATACCGCGAAGGAACGTTTGCAGAATATCGCGACAAAATCATCCCATATATCAAACAGTCAGGCTACAACACCGTGCAATTGATGGCCATACAGGAACATCCTTATTATGGTTCATTTGGCTATCATGTGTCGAACTTTTTTGCGGTATCGTCGCGCTTTGGAACGCCCGACGATTTCAAATCGCTCGTCGACACGGCGCATCAACAGGGACTGCGCGTAATCATGGATTTGATACATTCACATTCGGTGAAGAACGTAGCCGAAGGATTGAATATTTTCGACGGTACGCCTTACCAGTATTTCCACGACGGCGCACGGCGCGAACATCCGCTTTGGGATTCGCTTTGTTTCAATTACGAAAAAAACGAGGTGCTGCATTTCCTGCTTTCCAACTGTAAATACTGGCTTGAAGAATATCGGGTAGACGGTTTCCGTTTCGACGGAATCACCAGCATGTTATATACGCATCACGGGCTGTCGCGGGATTTTACGGAATATGCCATGTATTTCGATGGCAGCGAAGACACTGACGCAACAACATATCTCATGATGGCCAACAAAATGATTCACCAGGTGAAACCCCACGCCATCACTATCGCCGAGGAAATGAGCGGAATGCCCGGTTTAGCAACGCCAATCGCCGAAGGAGGCATCGGATTCGACTACCGGCTGGCAATGGGAACGCCCGACTACTGGATTAAACTCATCAAAGAACAGCCGGACGAAAACTGGGAAGTGGGCAATATCTACTACGAACTGACCCGTAAACGCGAAGACGAAAAAACGGTAGGCTACGTAGAATCGCACGACCAGGCGCTGGTAGGTGACAAAACCGTCTTCTTCCGGCTAATCGACAAGGAAATATATGATAAAATGGGAATATCCGTCAAAAGCCTTGTTATCGACCGAGGAATGGCGCTTCACAAAATGATTCGGCTCATTACCATCGCCACGTCGGGCAACGGTTATTTGTGTTTCATGGGCAATGAGTTCGGGCATCCAGAATGGATTGACTTTCCGCGCGAAGGCAACAACTGGTCGTACAAGTATGCCCGCCGGCAGTGGAGTTTGTTGCAAAATGAGGATTTGAAATTCCGTTTTCTGGCCGGCTTTGACCGTGAGATGCTGTCGCTGGCGGGCAATGCCGATTTTTTCAATCGTCCTCCGGAACTAATCTACGAAAACAGGGAACAGCAGATATTGGCCTTCCGGAGAAACGAATTGATATTTGTGTTTAATTTCAGTCCCGACCATTCTTATACTGATTTTGGCATCCTCACCGGCCCGGGTAAATATCGTGTGGCGCTTAACACCGATTCACCCGAATTTGGCGGCTTCGGACTGATTGACGAGTCGCTGGACTATTTCACCGGCAACCTGTTTTCCGACCGCCCGATGGAAAACAATTATCTGAAAATATATCTTCCGGCGCGATGTGGGGTGGTATTCAGAAAAATGCCTACAAAAAGTATTTATGAATTGTAGGGATTGTAAATCCCCGTTTTTATGTATTTTTGCCGCTGTTTAATAAATATAATAAATTTTCAAAAAATCAAATGGATAATTTTAAATATATCAATGGCAAACTGTTTTGCGAGGAAGTAGATTTGGAGCGGATGTCCGGTATCGAAACCCCTTTTTATCTGTATTCATGGAATACCTTCAGGGATCATTTTTTGCGGTTTCAGGAAAGTTTCAGGGAAATAAACCCGCTGATCTGTTTTGCTGTAAAAACCTGTAACAATATCACAATTTTGAAGGGGCTTGCCAGTCTTGGCGCCGGGATGGATATTGTAAGCGGCGGTGAATTATACTTGAGCAGTGTTGCCGGCGTGCCTGCGGGTCAAATTGTTTATGCAGGAGTTGGGAAGACTGTCGAAGAAATTGAATTATCGATAGATATGGGTATTGGATTTTTCAATATCGAATCCGAACCGGAATTTATTCGAATAGAAAAAATCGCTGCTCGCAAAAGCAAAGTAATGAACGCATTGCTACGGGTAAACCCAGATGAATACGATGCAAACACACATGCGAAAACAACCACCGGAAAGAAGGGAGGGAAGTTTGGTGTTGATTTGGAACAGGTACCCGAATTTTTCGAAGCACACGGGAAAAGCGAATTTTTAAAACTTGCCGGTCTTCATATTCATCTGGGTTCACCCATATATTCAGGAAAACCGTACGTAAAGGCTATTGAGAAACTGATAGAACTAATTGAACAGTTAAAATCAAAAGGCTTTCCAATCAAGAATTTAGACATTGGCGGCGGGTTTGCAGCCGATTACGAAACCGGCGCTTCGCCATCATGGGACGAATATGCGGATGATATTTCAACATTGTTGAAACCACTTGCCGATAGCGGGATTCAAATCATCATCGAACCGGGAAGAACCATTTCTGCCAATGCCGGAATCCTTGTTACTTCAGTTCAATACGTCAAAAAGGCGGGACTTGACAGGAATATCATCATTACCGATACGGGGATGCACCATTTAATCAGACCTGCGCTTTATAACGCAAATCATTTCATTTGGCCGGTCAACCCCGGTGAAAAATTCTCTGTAACCGAACGAAAACTCGATATGGGTTTTGACGGACTGGAAGAATATGATGTTGTTGGTCCGATTTGCGAATCGGCAGATTATTTGGCAAAAGAGAGAAAAATGCCTCCCGTTGTGTCTTCTGACTGGTTGGCTATTTTCACTGCCGGAGCATACGGGATGGTTATGTCGAGCCAGTACAATTCGCAGCCGAGACCAGCCGAATATCTGATTGACAGGGACAAAATCATCATGATCCGTGAAAGGGAATCTTACGAAGATTTGCTGCATAAACAATGTGAACGGTGACTGGAAAATGAGTAGTACATCGAGTTGGTGATGATTTCAGGATTTTTCAAAATTTAAACTCGAAACGGTTTTCATATTAGATATCAAATGGAGTTACAGCTTAATAGATTCAAAACCTGACCATAAACGGCACGATCATTTTTGAAACTTTTTCCCAAAAAATACGTATAAAAATGGCACGAATTTTGTAATGTTTCAAAAAAAGTAAAGTATATCTCATGAAAAAATTTCTTAAAATCTTCTTTATCACCATATTGGTGATTTTTGTGATTTTGTTGATCACTCCATTTCTGTTTAAGGGAAAAATCCTCGAATTTGCTAAAAAAGAGTTGAACAACATGTTGACAGCGAAGGTCGATTTTGCCGACCTCAAACTGTCGTTCATCCGTAATTTCCCGAATGCCTACGTGGCTTTGGAAGATTTGACGGTAACAGGAACAGGTGAATTTGAAGGCGATACATTAGTAGCGTTCAAAAAGTTCAGCGTGACGGTCGATATCAAGAGCGTCATCAAAATGGAAAACATACAGGTTAAGTCGGTGTTGCTTGACCGGGCGCGGATTTTTGCGCATGTTCTGGATAACGGCCAGGCAAACTGGGACATCATGAAACCCTCTGAAGAAACGGAAACTCCGGTAGACACATCAACTTTTGAATTTAAGGTAGCGTTGAAAAAATTTGAAATTCGCAACACCGACATCACTTATCGCGACGATGAGGGCAAAATGCTGGCCACGCTGAAAGACCTGAATTATAACCTGCGCGGGGATATGACACAGGACAATGCCGGCCTGAAAATGAATCTGGCGATTGCAGAAATTGATTTCTGGATGGACGGCATTCGATACCTGAAAAAGGCGCATGCAGGATTTGTTTCGGAAATAGCCGCCGACCTGAAAAATATGGGCTTTACCTTCAAAGACAATCAATTCAACCTGAACGAAATTGTTCTGAAATTTGCCGGTACGGTAAATATGCCCGCTGACGATATTGATGTAGATGTGACATTTGCTTCCGACAAAACGGATTTCAAGAGCCTGCTGTCGCTCGTACCCGCTATTTACATGCAGGATTTCGAATCGCTGAAAACATCGGGTAGCCTATCTCTCAACGGCGACGTGAAAGGCACGTACAACGACAAACAGACGCCCAGCGCCCATCTCAAAATGACGGTGGACAATGCCATGTTCCAGTATCCCGACCTGCCCAAATCGGTGGACAAAGTGAATATTGCT
>Ga0209737_10003481_pt1 | contig 10985 bp, 6 predicted proteins | sample TergutCu122P3_FD_187284 | JGI IMG/M metagenome (GOLD analysis project Ga0209737, IMG submission 187284) | Cubitermes ugandensis P3 segment gut microbial communities from Kakamega Forest, Kenya - Cu122 P3 (SPAdes) (version 2) | ecosystem: Host-associated > Arthropoda: Insects > Digestive system >...
ACAAGCATTCTGAAAATGAGGAAATGATGAAAAGAATGAATCAGACCAGCCAGTTCCAACCTGGTATCCTGATGGAGTAGAAAGTCAGAAATTCTCAAAGTTCAAGACCCAGAAATCAACACTTGAATTGAGGTTAAAATTGTATCTCATTTCAGTCTCAATAATTCAGGCCATGTAGATGACCATCATTTATGAGGTTTTTGTTCTTCTTGGATGTTACACAGCATGTGTCAGTACGTTACTGACATTTCAGAACAGCCTTGAAACCCATCTTCAAGGGTCAACTGACCCCAAAAGTGGGACTGATAGGCTGTCCCAAAATGTCAGTAAACAACTACCAGCATATGTTGCATAATATCCCAGAGGGGCTAAGGCCTCAACTAGTGATAGAACCTTGAAAACTTTCAATGTAATTTATTTTTTACCTTAGTTTGTGGTGCAAATTTCTGTATATGTTTTGTTTCATTTTCAGCTTTAACAAAGTATGAAAATATAAATGAATATTAATCATTCAGACTTACAACATATTACTGTTATCAGGTAACTCATTACATTTAAGATGAGTTAGATGACAGGATGAACATGACATAATTACAATATATGGGAAAAACGTTTATCAACATTTAACTGAAGAGCTGGAACAGAATTAAATATATACAGAAACATATGTCTTCTTCAACAACAGAACCAAAATATTGATTACAATGGCAAATACTTGAATAGTTTAAAAATGAGTTCCATCAGAACTATATGTTATGTTTTATTCAAATTCCTACAAATATATTCCAATTAACATAAATTTTATCATAGTTCCAGGTCAATATTTATGAACTATACAAACATACACACACATACACATGTTTGTGTATGAAAGTCAAAGCAATAACCCAAAATTAGCTAATTTTAGAGGGGGTGAAACTACTGCACATATTTCAGGAAGTATAATAAAAATTACACCCTCCAGAACTTTTTTTTTACTACAATTAGTGAATTAAGATGCATGAATAGCTGCAAAATGTTTCCTATGCTTCAGTCCCACAGTAAAATGAGGACTAAGAGTGAGATCTTGAAAATTATACTTTGAGACAGTCTAAACAATATTATAGTTATTGATACAAACCAATAAAAAAGTAAGATGGGAAAGTAAAATAAAACCTTTGTTATGAGTCTTATAAATACACTAAACATCTTACACTTTGGCTATATATTATACCCTACTATCCTTCCTACAGAGCGCAAAGGTCCACTTATGAAACAACTGCACGACTTGCAGGTGTGAGGTTTGTCCCACATCAATTTTCAAACCCCTGACCTGTTTTTATGAATCTTGGTGCAGACATTTGGCACTGAAGTACCTTCCAGAGATGTACTTTATTTCCTAAAATCAGTAACAACAACATGGCATGACATGTGACCTTATAAAGCGGGAATGATTCTAGTGACACTTACTTCAGTGTCTTTAAGATGCTGTATAATGTTATACAATGTAATTATTAATAATATGCCAGCAATGCAAAGTTTTCCTTACCTTTAAGTTTGATGGTGACAACTAACCAACCAATGAAGCCAGGCAAATTAAATTTGAAAGAGAGAGAGTGATCATAAAAATATCTACACTTGTGTGTTAAACACTGTATGCAAGGTAGCAATTACCAATTTAGCAAATGAGTGAAAGTTTGAAGTTACATCTGACAACTTTAGCCTGCACTTAAATATCACAAAAATAAATAAATAAATAATAATAATAATAAACCTAATTATTATGCAGGGCTAGCAATCTAAGCAAAGTAGGGTGTGTTCTGCTTCTAATCAGAATTCCTTGTTAAATAACATAGTGCTGTACAAACAATCAACTAACGTTGAGCCACCTAGTTCAGCCAGTACGGTATGAGCTCCAAAACCAGAGAAATGTGTGGATTCAGTGAGAACAGAATGTGTTTTTACCATGCACCAAAACTGACTGTGGGACTCAACCAGCCTCCTAACTAATGCATTACTGGAGGCACTTTCCACACAAGGAGCCTGAGTGTGACTCTAACCACTCATCTCAATCTAGTGCTGTGCCACCATAAGATGCCCAAAGCTCACATTGGGCTGTAGTGCCTCCCCTTTTACTATGCAATCAAATAGTTAATAAAAGTGAAAATGAACAAAGCACTAAACTCCCCCATGTACACAATCAACTCAATTTCTGTAATTCACTGTTTTCCTGTTAGAATTGCAAAAATATTTTGAGAATCAGCAATATGCAATGATTTTGAAATCATAGAGAAAATAACATACAGGACATAGAAAATACAGCAGGTACTTGACAACAACATTATGAAAAGGTTTATCACTCTTAAAATGGCTGAAACATCATACTAAATGTATTCTAAAATCGTTTCTTTCAAGACATTTAAAACATAAGGCCCTCTGTCACTGGAAACAGAAATATTGACCAGACAACTGAAGGCACCACAACAATGTAGACAACAAATACAGCAATGCCTTACATTGGTACAAGAGATACCATTTTCATTCAAGACATAATATTTTAGATAAGGCGAATAATTCATGATTCAAATATTTTACATGAAGATGCTGCATTTGAAATTGGCCTCACATACTGGACTGCCCAATTACCATATTTCCCAGCCCATAAGATGCGTGGTTTTTTCATTAGAAATTTTAGAAAAAAAATAATGATGAATGTATTTTAATTTTAGTAGTTTATTGGAAGAAAACAGGATTTTTACATACCAAAATTAGCAACCATAATATAATTTATTCATCATAGAAACCCAGAAAATCGTTGTCACTGCCACTAAAATCATCTTCATGGTTGTTTTCACTATCTCACGATAAAGATGTTTAATAGATGTTTGGAAATAATACTTACCCCCGGCACATAAGACACAGGTCAAATTTAGGTCACATTTTTGGGGAAAAAATGTGCGTCTTGTAGGCTGGGAAATACAGTACGCAAATGAGAATCACAATCATGTATTAGGCAAAATGTTCTTAGAAAATATACTTGCTGCTTTACATCACAATATTTCATCAACCATCTGTCTAAGAAGAGACAAATTTAACTATTTAATTTTTCAATGGAATTTCTGTAATAAAAATTTAACTTCTTTTAATTCATCAAATGACTATGGGAGGAGATAAATCTAGTGTCTTCAATTCAACTGACTGCATAGGAGGCAAATTCAGATCTTTATAGTTCCTCTAAACAATTAATTCTAATTGACATCTTCAAATATTTCAGAATTGCAAAACTTTTGCTGAAAATACTAATTTTGCCAGTTTTAAAATTACTGTAAGGGTTGTAACTATGAAAAGGGCAGCTATTACACCTGCAATTGTAAGTGAAAGGTATGAGTTGTGGGGTGTCACATCTCCACAGGCAGGATGGCCAAGCAAAACACAGCCTCTCTCTCATATAGCAGAAAGAAGTTTCCCAGAACTACAATATGTATTCGTGACTTATTTATTGACACTTTCAGTTGGTCAGGTTATACATCATCAAATAATAAGATAATTAGTGAATAATGAATAGGACGGAATGTGGAAATAAATAATGATGACTTGAAGATTTGAACCTTCTGGAACACTATGTTGCGTCAACTGAACACCAGTTACTGACTTTTCAGATAAGCAGAGTCAAGTATTAACTTTTTACCAGTCGACATGGCATAATAATCCCAGAAAATTTCAACAATCATCATCATCATCATCACTATAAGGACCTCAAATGTCATACTGTACTGACTATGTGTGAGAACCTAGCTTAGCATTTGCTGGAGGGACTGAGCAAACCTTGGTCAAGATATATGGTCTCCAGGCTGTGGTCTGGAAATTTGATCTTCAATATATGAAGCAGGTGAGCTAGAAATAGCAGCTGTAAGATAATGACACTCCATTTCATGTTACAGCTTATTTCATGGCTACTGTATGAAAAAAATCTATCTACCACACCAACCACGAAATATGTGAAGATCCAAGGGAAACAGCAGATGCAGTGAGCTTTTAAGTCCCGATGGATTTATAAATTATGTCATGCCATTCTGTATATAAGTAATACAGTAATCATTCAAAATACTGGCCTTACACAGCCAAACAGTACTATTAATTTGAATAATCTAAATTTTAACCATAAAGTAACCAAGCATTGATGGATGTAAATACTGCTGCAAATGTGTAAAGATATACAGAATCATATCATTTATGTAGTCTGTTCAATGCATCACCTGAGGTGGCATGATATTCATTATTTCAAAATGAATGTCCAAAATAACAAAGAATAACAGACTAACCCTCCATTTCTCCATGTAATTGCCAGACCAACTGAGGCATATGTTTCAGCAACAAACCATGTTCCAGTTTCCTGCAGAGAAGAACAAAGGACTCAACAGTGTGCATCTGCTCATGCTCCTGGGCTTTCATCCTCCTCACCACCATCATGCTATGTTTTCCTTTAAAGTACTTCTTTAGTATGACTCTCGGCCACATCACTCACATTTCACAGCTGCACAAGTTTTCCTGCCCCACAACCTGGTTTGATTTTGTTTCCTAACCCCTCCCCTTTACCTTTGTGGATAATCTGGACTTCCTCTGGTCAACCAGTCCTGACTTCACGACAACAGGAAGTTAGAGGTTGAGCACTGAGAGAGACTGACACAGAAATTGAGTCTCAGAAAATTTGTTGATGTAACCAAAATTATGTTTGGAAAAACTGGTCAGCTGGGACTTGCAGGACTCCACAAGAGCTTAAAAAATAAAACTCTGAGGTAATGTTGCTAATAATATTAGTGTTTGTATGGGCATGTCTGAAAGGAAGATCTTGATGACAAACTGTTCCAGTACAGAATAGGGACCAGTGAATAAGTAGATACAGTACGGAGTTAAATGACCTCCCAACAAACCAAAATTATCTGTATAAATAAGGAGATAAGACTGCGGCTGGTAGGCCACGTCTAATGAACTGATGAAATGCAAATTTCGAAGAGGCTAATGAGAGCCAAGGTAGAAGGCTGAAGAAGACCTAAGAAGACTGAAAACAAAATGGCTACAAAATATAGTGAATAGGGATGCCAGATCTGCGGGAATCAGACAGTAGTGGTCAGGTGAACTGGACAGCAATGAATCAAGGAGAATGCTTATGGACGCCAGGACCCTAGACATGTTATAGCACCAAAGATGATGATGATTAGTGTTTGTAGTAAGCTTTTGTATCAGAAATTGCATTTGGTTTTGTACTTGAATGAGAGCAACCAGTAAGTTCTGACTGGGAGAGTAAATCTAATTTTTGGCTGGGGTGATAAGGCTGCCCTTATTTGGTTAAGACTACCAATTGTGTCTTGAGTTATGGTAGTGACTGGCACATTAGAATCAGCATTTACTCAGACATTTGTTGATTGAAAGGAATGTCTGACACTCCGGCTTAAACATCTGTATATTTGTAGCTTTTGCCATTACTTATTATGCTTGTTACTGAAACTGAATGACTGTGCTGTGCTATATTATCTGTACTGTTATCATAGCTCTTTCTTGTAGAATGGCCTCTCTTACATCATCAGCAGATACCCCTTCCATCCGTATAACACACCTTGCTGGGGCAACAACAGAGTTCTCCCCAAAAGTACAGTGCAATCTGTAGAAGTGGAAACTGCTCAGCATAAAGTCTGGGTTATGTGGATGGGCACATCTGGCAGGCAAAGGGGGAAGTTGTTGTTGACGGCATTTTGGGACACATAAGGCATTCTCTTTCATCTGCTGGCCCACAAACACAGTAACGAATGCATTTTGCACCTCAAAGAAGCAGACTGGATGGAGCAAACAAAGATGCCTAATTTTTTCTCTATAGGAACTCAAAACAATGTGTATGATCAGGAAAAATGTGTCAGTTACTGGTGACTTCTGGAAAACGTTGTCTTGGACACCCTGGATGTTACTTATATAACACACCTCATTCTTCAACGTTCTGCTAAAAACAAATTTGTCACTAATTTATTTCCTACCACTATACTCGATACAACTTTACTGAATATACAGACATTTATTTCCATTCAATTATAAGGATGCTCCTTCCATATACACAGTGCTAAACTCAGATTTAGAATCCTACAGCTGTACACATTTTGCAGGAAAAATTAATATTAATATAATATGACGATTTCAAGCGTTAATAGTATTAGGTACCACTTAATATTAAAATAAATAAAATATCTGTTTCATGTTTCATAATATCAGCTTGTGACTAGAAATAATACCACATAAACAATATGTTTAAAGTGCAACTCCACCTTTCTTTGTGACTGGACAGCAAACACTCCTCTCTCAGTTGTTACACTCCAGGAATAAGAATTTGTTATGAGATGAAGTGCTCATGGCAGTAACTGTGAATGCTATTGTCCTCTGGGATGTAACACCTTGTAGTATCATAAAGAGGTATTAATGTTTCACAGGAAAGGGCTGCCTCCATTTTCAGCATTGATACCCTGAAGATGGAGGCACGAAACACAAGCAAACTATACAGCATCACATCCCAGATGACGATAATGTTAACAGCCTTCATTTGTCTCAACTGATGTATTCCTGAATCAACCAAAGATTTCATAAGAAATAACATTACCAGTTAAAATCCCAGCTCTTCAATTTATATGTTAGTACAAGTCTTGCATTACAGAAGCCAAATAAATTAAGTGACCACAAGCAAAAGCCATTCTTAAAAAAAAATGTTTTGCAAGATCTTTTACTATACCAAAGATGTGATCACTGAGAAGAGTAAACATAATGTTTATAAGAGACAACTAATAAACAGTAAAATTAACTACATCTGTAAATATTCAGAGACATTTATTGTAACACAGGGAATCCTACATATATGTTGAGAGTATGTACCAGAAACATATACCCTAAGTTGAAATAATGTATATGGCTGAACTTTTCCACATTAAGAATTTCATATAATGTACTTTACAATGCACTGGCGATGCAGATGTTAAGCATTAGTTGTGCACATCAGGTGAAACTGAGTGGAACAGACAAGAATTACACATTATGCTGGGAACAATGCTAGGACAATGAAGCCACAGAGTACGAACTGGACACTTTCCACACTAAGTGAATTATGTAACTGTGCTGGCAACTTCCCCATTTGGTTCCTGAATAAGCTGATGATATTGGTGCAGGAAAATGTATGCTGTGGACACTTACACTACAGACCCCATGTCATTTAGTGTCCTTTGTTTCCTTTGCTGCTAAATGTTCTCCAAATATCCTTATCAGAAAGATGATGTCACAGTAAGCTCTGGCAGGTTGGAGGATGTGCTCAATACTGCTTGCATAAATGCATAAAAAACATACCATATAAAACCGCATGTACAATATAGTCTTCTTGATGATGAACATGAGATGTTCGAAACATGTAGAAGACAAGAAGAACTGAATTAAAACATTAATTCGAAATGTGCATTTTGTTGGTTAACATTACATACTTGGTTTCCTAGTTAGCAAAGGATATACTTAATTTTGTTCTTTATGTGTGTGGCTTTGACAAGGAACAGCAAGGATTAAACTTATTTATTGTACAGGGTATGACATCCAAATTCCACATGCTTCTCTCAATGTAAAAAGACAACATAAAACATAAAAAATAAATTTCATATAATTACAAAAATGGTAACAATAATCTGCTATCACATCAACATGATATGAGAATACAAGAAGACTGCTGTTGCCTGGAATGTGGTACCGTCTAGTGTAGATGAAGTCTACTGATGCTGCCACATCTCTCATATTCCTTGATAATGCAGGCAGAAAGCTTCTCTGAAATGATGGTCCACTCGTACCACACAACACAGCATCACATTCTTCAGGACAGCAATCTTTACAGTCACTGCCATGAAAACCTCAAATCCCACATGAGAATGCTTGGAATATTTTGAAACAAACAAACTTGGTATCACAATATAAGCATCAACAAGATTGGATGTTTTCAAGCCAAAGACTGTAATAATGATCATCTTCTGGGATGTGGTGCCATGCAGTTTGATATCATTTCAAAGGAGTCTGCTGTCTCTGTTTTCAGAACAGAAGTGTCACTGAGCAGCAGGTTCCTCCAAAACTTTGCTACCCACCTACAAAACTACACAGTGTTACATCCCACAATATCAAATTCTTGACAATTTTTCATATAAAAACAGCATTCCTTGATCAAGACTTAAAGCTCATAACAGAAAAAACATATTATATATCTTATCTTGTCCGACTAGCATAGCACTTTTTGTGAGCATTAATCATCATAAGCATTTCAAAAGTAAAAAATTACTGCCCTTAATTCATGAATATTCCCAAATCAGCAATGTGATGACTTTCAATTCATTCTGCATTAAAAACACATACACTTTTATTGATTACAAGCTGAAAATCAATATTATGCCACAAAATATAAAACAGAGCAGACTAAAATTCCTTTAACCTGGCTACTGATAATCTAGAACTCCTGTGATTTCTGAATTTGAAAATTGTCCCAAGGCTGGACACATCTGATCTGTAACCAAAAGTTTGCCACTGATAACTGATTCTGTGATTTTATCTTAGGTTATCTGGACTTATTCAGCCAATCAAGCTATTATAATGGCTTCAAAAGGTCTCAAGATGAGTAAACAAGGTACTGCTGGCAAGAGGAAATACATAACATGCACAAGTCCTCAGAAACTTGAAACAATCAGGAGGTATGAAAGTGGCAAAAGCCAAAGTGTGATTATGGTTTCATGCACCCTTGGATCATCAACTATCTATGATACAAAGAAACATAAGGGGCGATTATGATCACGTATGGCATCCAGTGAAATTGTGATGGGCGTTTTCAAGTTACCAGACATTGAAACATTCTAAATTAGCGCAACTGCATAAGGGACTGTTTAAGTGGTTTAAGGCAAAATGTTCCAAAGGAAAAGCCAAGACCAGGCCTGTGATAATTTAAACAATTGAGTCTTTTTATGATGCAATGAAAATCACTGGCATGTGCACATTCTGAGAGCTGGCTGCAAGACTTAGGAGCTGTCTGATAATCCAGCATCTGTCTGGTCCCATGGGTGCTGTGTTAAAGGACACCTACTGTACTACTACTGCTGTAAAAAATGAGACAAATGTTTCATCAAAAGCACATGAGAGTTCATAAATGCAGTGAGTTTCTGAACTTAGCAACTTGGAGTTGTATGCACCATCAACATAATTTGGTGTGTGGGCATTAACAGTTACCGCTCCACATGGATCAGTTTTTTTTTTAAATCTGCACTATGACCCTTACAACCAACCATTTTCAGTTAACATTAAAAAAATGCACACAAGCATGACCATGGATCAAATGCAGAACCCTCTGGATTAGAGTGTGGTGTCTTAAGCCCAAACCACCAGCTCAGCCTTAGTAACACTAATATCATCATTATTAGTATGATTCAGGTGGGGGAAGAACTGAGACTTTCTACATTAGGAATGTCATTAGTGTGTTATAAGCTACAAGAACACTTGCCCTGTCATGCTATACACACATGAAAATTTAGATTGGAAAGGACAGATACAGCAAACTCCGCTGCACACACATTCCACCCCACAGTCATTTACTTTTCAATATACTGTAATTATGAAACCAAACAATGAGTGGATTGTATGACCTGCCCCCATTTGCAATACAGACAACTTCAACCATTCTCTTCCTGTGTCAATGTCATTTATATTTATACCTTCTCTGTTCGCCTTTATTGCTTCCTTTAATTTTTTTACAATTAACATATAAAGTGTATTAGGCAATTCAGGTCACACCCAAAATTTTGCTGTTACACATCACAACACCCCCCCACACACATCACATATCAGTCCCCGCCAATTCAAAAAACATAAATGGTTGAATGCATAAAAACAAACTTCAAAATGCAGAGGCAAATACTTGCCAAGACTGGACAACCTATAAGCCTCTCATCTTCTAACAAATGAACTCCTCTCTCTTCACAGTCAATAATTCAAGCATGACTGCTATGTCATGTTGAAGATTTTACATAGCTATGCACTGAACAGTAAAATATCCATGCAAACTATGTTGATTTAATTTCTTATGATTTTAAAATGTATTCTTAAGAAAAAAAATATCAATACTCTGGTAAATTATCTTTGGATTATTTAACATAAGAAAAACTTGGCAAACTTTTTCTGATTGGTCAAAAACACATAACCTCCCCTCCCCCCTATGCAAAACCAATCCCAAATATCAAACTTTTCAGGACTTGATTACATTTACAAAGAACACATTCTTCAAGCACCAGAAAACTTTTTTTTTTGGTAAAGAATGAAATCAGCATTTCATACTTGTACCCAAACCACTATTACACTTCTTTTAGTCTTTCAATTTAAACACTATGAACAGGTTCAAAAATGTTCACAGAAACGTGTAACATAAATGTATTCACATTCGGTACAAAGGAAAATTGAACAAACTAAGTATATTTGAGATACATCATGAAAGGAATAATGGTGATTTGCAATATTTCATCCAAATGTGTGAGATCTGAGGTCTTCACAGCAGTGTTGCTGAAGATTTGAGTCTTCAGGAATGCTTCCGAGGAACATTGGTAACAATTTACCAACTGACTTTGAGCAACTTCACAGAAGACTTGCACTTTCTTTCAACCAACTTTTTATGTATATTCAAAAACTGAAGATGATGAGAAATGGCAGCATTAGCTACAGCTCTGGGAGAATCACTTGTGATGTGAACAGGTATGGTGGGTGACTGAAATGGCTCAATGCTAGACATATAACTGTCAACAGTACTACACCAATTTGAGTGATGGATAAGCAGCTACTGCACAAATGGCACCACAGATTCATAGACAACCTATAATTTCCAAACATGTTCACAGACCTTTTGAGAATAAGTTGTCTCTAGGAACAGAAACACGCTATGTAGACAGAATCAGTTTAAAATATGTTATAATCAC
>Ga0209737_10003483_pt1 | contig 10981 bp, 10 predicted proteins | sample TergutCu122P3_FD_187284 | JGI IMG/M metagenome (GOLD analysis project Ga0209737, IMG submission 187284) | Cubitermes ugandensis P3 segment gut microbial communities from Kakamega Forest, Kenya - Cu122 P3 (SPAdes) (version 2) | ecosystem: Host-associated > Arthropoda: Insects > Digestive system...
CGTTTAGGTACATTCATGGTTTAGAATTAAAAACCGATTGCATAGCAGGTTTAACAAACAAAGACTTAACCCTCAAACCTTATGCGGGGAAAAAACTAAACCTTGATGGCAATGTGTACATTGATGGTAATTTGCAAATCACCGGCACACTAACAGGCGGTAGTGGCAGTGGAGGTACTTTTGATGGTGGAGTAATTAACATTCCACTTGAAATTAAGTGTGACTTCAAAACCTTTGACAGTTCTGTTACTACCCGACGTTGGATGTATGCTGAATATCCCGATCTTTCTAATTGGCTTAATGCATCCTCTCCAGGCATTGGGTTGCGATTTGCTCAGTCACCTGCTGGTGCATTTACAGATCTGTTTCCCACTAAATTTGCGGGTCAGGATGGAGCACCGGGTATTGCTGTTAATCATCATTTTTTTGTGCGTAAAGACTTTTTGGCTCGTGGCATGATTGACTCAATGGAGGGTATTTTGGTGTTGCATGGCAACGGTAAAGATGCAGTACCTCCACAGGGTAACAATCCGGGTAATGATAGTTGGAATATTGGTTGGGGTCCACGCGCGGGTGGTGCACCATTTATTTGGCTTGCAGAAGGCGGAGACCGACTATATGATGCCATAGGTGGTAATCCTGCAGCATCAACGTTACTTATTGTAACTAATAATGATCCAGCTATACAATCTGCACCAATTGAAATTCCTGGGTTCGATATTAAGACTCCCAATGTTCCTACTGGCAAATATAAGTGGGGCAATTTAGAAGCTGGTGACGTTATAAGTCATGGTTTTCTTAAGACATCACGTTTGATGCGTGCGGCTTCATCGGGTTTTATTGCGTTGTATAATGATCTTGAGCCTAATGGTAGTAATATTCATTTGGGGTCTACGGCTAGGCCTTTTGAGGGTTTGGTTGTTAAGGATTTGACTGTTACGGGTAAGTTGTATGGTAATCCGTTTGATCAGTCTCTTAATAAGGCTGATGCGGTAACTTTCACTAACGTTACAATTGCAGGTATTTCTCCGGCTCAGGGTAATCTTACAACAAATGGTAGCATTACTTGTCATGGATCTTTAGATGTAGGTCACTTGCGGCGTGATGGTGGTATCTTTATTGCGTTATACAGTAGTATTGAGCCTAATGGTAGTGACATTAATTTGGGTTCATCTACCCGTGAGTTTGAGTATTTGTATGTGAAAAATGTTGTAGCAACAAACAACATTTCCTGCGGGGGTACTCTTTATACTTCGCATCTACGGCGTACAGGCACTACTGGCTTTATCGCGTTATACAACAGTATGGAACCTAACGGCAGCAACATAGATCTTGGCTCTTCAACACGGCAATTTGAACACTTGTACGTCAAAAACATTACTGTTTCAGGCACTATCACAGGCGGTGGTGTAAGTGGAATTTTAAAAGGTGTTAACGTACAAACCAACAGTAGTGGTGTTGGCACGGTTACTTTTCCAGCAGGTCATTTCAGTTCCACACCAGCAATCACAGTATTCCCAGTTGATAGTCAAGGGCGTAGCATAAATCTTGTCATAACTTCACAGAGCGCCTCAGGATTTACAGTACAAGCAACCATAACAGGTGCACATTCTCACAAAATAGGAGAAGTAAACACTACAAGCACAAATCCATTCACATCTGGCACTGAATCACGAAGTCACGGTCACCTTATCAATGGTTCCCTAACAACAGCGGGAAGTGGCGCTCACTTCCACGACAAAATAAACTATAGTTCAACATCGCAGAGTGGCCCATCAACTGGTAACACGACACCTTCTGGGGGCGCAAGTCATAATCATACAACGACTATGTATCCTGCATCTTCAACAAACAATGTATCAGATCATACTCATAGTTACCAATTTACTGATTGGCCTACTAATGATGCTACCTTTACCCATACACACGACACCTCGCTATCTTACAGGCAGCTAAGTTTACGAACAATTACGGGTGCGCAAGAGTTCTGTGGCGGGGTTCTATATAATGGTCTGTCAAATCTTGTGCAACTATACACCGAACAAGCTGCAGCTACGACGGTTCAAGTTTATTTCAACTGGACAGCTGTTTAAAACCAAAAAACTTAGTGATGTTCTATGGAGACACAACAACAATCCCAACAGCAGCAAGAGGTTAAACCAGTAGTTTACTCGTCGGTAACTCAATCTGTAAATTTATCAACTCTAATAAAATATTATACTGACATGTTGCCGTGTCCTGATGAGTGGAGAGTTTTAGCTATAGATGTGGTAAACGATATGGTGGTTGTAGTGCGTGAGGTGAAAAATGTATGAGTGATCAGCAAAAACAGACTTTTGAGGTTTCTCCTGTGGTACAGCAAGCTTTAGGTAAACTTAATGTTCGTATGGCAGATTTAATGGAACAAATCAACATTGTCATTAAGACACTGGTGGATGAGAACATGGAACTTCGAGCTAAACTGGATAAACTGCCGCAGCAACAATTGAAAAAGGAATAACATTAATCAACTACCTCGCCTCTTCCTTTTGGTAGCGAGGTGTATGTTGTTGTCTGGTTTGGGTAAAAAGTTTGTGTTAGTGACGGTTTTTGTTTTTGTTGTTTCTGTTGTGTTTTTAGTTGAACCTTCAGCAGCGCCTGTAACTATGCCGTCAAATCCTAGTCCTGCGCCTGAAATTGTTTCTGTAGTAGTGAATCATAATCCTACATGGCATCCGCCAACATATACTACTCATCCATATACTGGAGCGGTTACAGTGGCTTCTCCCGGTCGGTATTTGCAGACTGGAACCGTAGATGTAACAATAAAAAATAAATCTTTCACGCCATACACTGATAAGGACGGTAATTACATTAATGTATACTACACCTTTTTTATTAAAAATGGTGGTCCTGTTGATGATTGGAGCTATTTTCTTGAAAATTCTGGCGGCCCTTGGTATACTGTGTATCAGCAGTCAGGTTCTGAATATACAGTTATAACTTTTACATACGACGGAAGTGGGAGTTTGGCTCCGGGGGTTTTTTGCGTTATTGAATCGGGCGCAGTGCGGAGTTTTTATGTTCAAGCGGTAACTGGATATTTCAACCGGAACAGTATAAACCCGTATTATAATTCAGTCTATGAGGGCGAGGGTAGTCTTTGGTCGCAATTTACAATAACAATACCTGTTTCTGATAAACCGGTTACTTCAACGCCAATTGCGCCTTCAAGGCCAAGTACATCTTCACCTTCAAACCCCAACAACACACCACAGCAAACCCCTTCTCAACAGTCTACCCTAATTATCGTCATTATAGTTTCTACATGTATCTTTGCAATTTTGTTAGCAGTTATCGTATACCAACATAAACAAAGAAAAACTGTCTCACCAACTCAAACCCAACCACAATAGCCAAAAGGGAATAACATTAATCAAGCGTCTCTTCCTTTTATTAGGTAGAGGTGTATGTTGTTGTCTGGTTTGGGTAAAAAGTTTGTGTTAGTGATGGTTTTTGTTTTTGTTGTTTCTGGTTTGTTTTTAGTTGAACCTTCAACAGCACCTGTAACTACACTATCAAATCCTAGTCCTGCGCCTGAAATTATTTCCGTAGAAATATAACGATCCTTATGTTATTGTGTCTGATTATTATACCGATCCTTATACAAGTGAAAAACATCCGATAGGCAGTGGTCGAATTGAGCCAAGAGGAAACATAACAATAACCATAAGAAACCGACCATTCACTGCATATACTGATGAAAAAGGAAACCAGATTAACATATACTATACCATTTGGTGGAAGATACCGTCTGATGATGACTTTGTTTTTTGGTGAGGTTTGGGTTTGTTTTTTCTAGAAATTAGGTATTTTTGCTTTATGAAGGGGTGATTTTGTTGTTATCGCTTCTGAAATACAAAAAGTGAGTTTTCGGAGGTTGCCAAAAGAACAAACCATTTTTATCTACGCATTAAAAAGCCTTAAGTTGTAAACATTACGACTATCTTATTTTATGCGTTTGTCGTTACTGTATACTTTTCGAGCCATTTTCCATAATGGTTTTAACAGCTCTTCCACAATGTGCGTTTCAACTTCCTGATAAATAGTTTGATTTTGTAAAAAGGCAATTATCGAAGGTGTCTCTCCTTCAAAAGCAATATCCGAGTTAGAAAAAATATCCCAAAAAATTTGTTCCATACGGTTAAAAATGTTAAATTCTTCAGAATATTTTTCCCACAATTGCTTAATATGTAACGTAAGTAACTTAGGATTGTCACCTCTTTTTTTACATTTTCTTACAGCAATTCCTTCAGGTGTTTCGGATATAAGCAAAATTTTGAATAAAATATCGTGAACTATCTGTTCCATATCTTTTGCTAAGAACTCATCAAACATTTCTTTTGCTTCTTCACGACTTTTTTCAAAAGACGATTTTATTAAATATTCTCTACACTCAGATTCCAGCATGTTAAGTTTTTCTATAAATTTAGATGTTATACTGTAAACTTTTTTCTGTGAACCATCTGTTTTATCAATGGAAACCTCAATTACTTTAGTGGCAACCATTTTTTAAGATATTTATTTACGGTTGCTTTACCTAATTTTGTGAGTTTACAGAGTTCTATTTGTGTACACTCTTTATTTTTTAATGCCTTTATGATTGCTTGTTCTGGGTTCCTCACAGCTCTTGGCATATATACTTTACCTTTACGAACAGTTCGTATCAAGTTGTTTTATTAATAATTTACTTATTAATTCTTAGTAAATGTAAAAATAAAAAAGTGAGAAATATGGAATTTCAAATAAAAATGTGTGACAAAAACCTTGTGTACATTCCTAAACAACTACGCCAAATTTTAGGCACAAGTATAAGAGCTGTTCCTAACCGTGCTGCAGTTCTGCTTTTTTCCAATAAAACTACGCTCGACGATGCTCTTACAAGCCTTGATATAATCAAAGCCGACTTATTACATGCTAAAACTTTGCAACAAATAGACTACTCGGGGGCAAATCCTGCAAGAGACGTTCCCCGAGTAGCCAACGAATCCCACACAAATTCTAAATCAATGGAGATTACGTTATGACTACTATTACTTTATTAGAACTTAATAACTTTACTAAACCAAAATTTTGTTGTTCTGACTGTAATAATTGGCAGAATGGTTGCAAGTTAGGCTATAGAGTTTTTGCTAATTCAAAGCCGTGTAGGCAAGGAATTAAACGACAAAGTAATCTCCAAAAAAGAAAACAAAGCCACTCAACAGTATTATTTTCCCCAGTGGATGAATTGGACTGGTATAGTAGTGGTAAGACTGCGAAAATGTATTTTTTTGAGAACGGTAAACAGCGTTTCATTGGTCAGGTTACATATAGTGGTCTTAGAGAACTAATTGAAGGACAAAATTGGAAAGTTGGTATTTGTAAATATCAAAAAGCAAGCAGCGATGGAAACTGTTTAGGCGCAACCACACAAAGAGTCAATGAAAACCTTTTGCATACATACATGCTTCAAACAGACGTTTGTACTCTTAAACAATTATCCAAAAATAACCCATTTACTCAGACAGGTGGCTACGATGCAAGAGACCATAAAACAGCCTACTGAAGCAGAACTCAAAGCTGTTGCGGGCAGTTATCACGTTTTAGGCCTTAGCATAATTCCATTTAAACTCGTAAAAAAAGGTGAAGAATACGAGAAACTTGTGCTCGTGAACAGTTGGAAGAAATGGGAAACACAACATCAAACAGACGAAGAATTCCTAAACCTCAACTGGAGCGGCGCTAACGCTTTTGCTATTATATGTGGAACACAAACCAAAAACGGGGTCTATCTCTCAGTAATTGATTATGATTGCAAAGGCACAGATGTCCCTGTTATTGTTAAAGAAAAAGGCAAATTGTTGCTTAGAGAATTTCCAATTACTTGCATGGAACAAACTGTCAACAATGGCCAACATTTAATCTATTGGAGTAAAACTAAACCCAAAGCCATCGGAACTTATCATAACTCTGCAAGTTTGGAGCTTTTAGGAGAAAAGAAACTCTGCCTAATGGCACCAAGCTACGGTTACAGCAAACTTAACGACAACAGCCCAACCGAGCTAGAGAACATAGAACAAACATTCCTTGAAATAATGAAAAATCATGGTTTTATTAAAGAACAAACACAACAACACCCGCTAAGCAATAATAAAAAATACGCCGTTAATAGACCAAGACCATGTATAATTGAAGCTCTAAAGCAACAGTTAACTGGCCCAACTGGGCACTTAATGCGTCTTGCAGTTGCAGCAGAATACAAACGGCTTGGTTACACTCAAGAAGAGCTAATAGATCTTTTCCGAAGTCAATTGGACTTTGATTTTAATATTTGCAAAACCCAAATTGAGAGCGTTAACATTGAAAAGACCGCAAAATGTGCAACCATCAAAGAACATGGCTACTGTCTACCAACATGCACTATAGACATAGACACTCAAAAAATAGACCGTGTAAAAGGTAGAGGAACTGAAAACAAAGACAAAACCGTCTTAAGTCCGGGCATGTCAACTACTGATTTAATCTTTGAACAAGTATACAATGAGAAAAACGGCAACCATTACATCGTTTGGAATCGTAAAGAACACGAAATTAAAAACCAGCCAGAAGTCCACTATATGATGTGTAATATTGGAGAAAATGATTATTCTCCACTATCTAGACTTGCATGTCCTTCAGTAACTATGCATAGTGACTATGAAAGTGAGGCATCATTATATGCTGAAGTTAGGGATTTTATTGTAAAACATCTTGACGTTCCTAACGAGCTTTATTATGATGTTTATACGTGCTTTACCTTTGCAACATGGCGTACAGAAGATTTCAAAGTGGTGCCCTATATTTTCTTTCTTGGACCTATGGCAAGTGGTAAAACACGAGGTTTAGAGTGTTTTCATCAACTCTGTTATCGTTCAATAATGTCTACTTCTATAAGTCCTGCAGCGCTTTTTCGCATTGTTGCAGCTTGGCATCCTACTTTGCTTTTGGATGAAACTGAAATATACAATAAAGAAAACAAAACCGAAGTGCTTGCACTACTAAATAGTGGTTACAAAAAAGGTCAATGTGCAATAAGAATTAAAGATAATGAGCAAGGAAATCTTGACATTGCGTTTTTTGATGTTTTCGGTTTCAAAGCCTTGGCTGGCACTCAAGAATTAGTTGACACACTTCAAAGTAGATGTATCATAACTGCAATGAGTAAAGCAATTAGGCAAGTTAACATGTTTGTGGATGAGGTTAAAGCGCAGGAACTTAGAAACAAGCTGCTAACTTATCGATTCCGTAACTTGGGAAAAATTGATAATGATATGCTACTGTCTTTTCAGCAGGAGAACCCAGATTTTCGTAATGGTCGAGTTATTGAACTTTTTGTAAGTCTACTGCAAGTGGCTCCTACGTTGGGGGTAAAGCAAAATCTGTTGTGTCTTATGAGGCAGATAACTCAGAGTAGATTGGATGCTGAACAAGTCAGTATAGAAGCTAAAGTTTTTGAAGCAGTTCTAAAGTGTTCAGAGAAAGTTGTTGGAGGTAAAATTAGTACACAAGAGATAACAGAACAATTTAATGATGGTTTACATGATAAAGAGCAAGTTTCTAGTCGATTTATTGGTCGTAAGGTTGCTGCTTTAGGGTTTGAGAAATGCAAAGTTGGCAACAAGGGACAAGCAGGATTTCATTATAATAAAACTTTGATTGGACGGTTGACTGCACGGTATTTTCCAAATGGTATACAACTAACTCCTGAAACATCAGAAAGTTCAGAAACTCCTGTAAGCATGGGAAAGCAAGATTTAATGGATTATTGTAGTGCAGGTGTTACTGGAGTTAATTCTTTTGTAGAAAAATCGCAAAATAATGGCATTTCACCATTAGAAACTGGTGTTTCTGTAGTTTCTGACGTTACTGGAGTTAAACCGCAAAATCCTTCACAAGTACACGTTGTAGAGGCTCCAATTGATTATCTGCAGATGGTTTGTTGTTTCTGCCAGAAAAAACTTGCAGACGATGAAGATTGTGTATCGGATGGTTTTACTGGGAATAACCCTGTACATAAGAAATGTTATGATGCGCTTTATAAGCAGTTGAAGCAATCTTGTGGTGTAGCGTTTTTTGAAGATTATGTTTCAAAAATTGATAGTGTTACTGTGTTGTCTTCAATTAATTATGGGGTTCTCTGTGAGTATTGTGGTGTAGTTGGGCGGTCTGATTGTTCAGTTATCAGGTTTGATGGGTCGTATGGGTTTGTATGTAGTGGTTGTTGTCAGAAAATTTCTGAGGCTTTGGCTAGGAGGGGTTTTGATGTTTAGGGCTATAGTTGTTGTTTCTAATGATAAGACGGTTGATTTGGGTGCTTTGTTGGCTATTGCTCGGTCGGAGGCTTGTCGGCGGGAGCATACATCTGTGAATCCTGTTGTTAGGGCTTTGGTGTTTGTGGCGGAGTTGGGTGTTTATGTTGCTGTGTATGAGGGGTTAGATCAGTCTAAAAGAAGTGGGGTTGTTTAGTTGTGGTTAGTGGTGGGGAGGGAAAAGTTGACTTTGCTTCTGAGCGCATATTTGGCGATATTTGCTCTGGCAACATCAGTGTTGATGTGTCTTGTGTTAACTCCCAAATCCCCACCTGTCCTAAATGTGGACCAAAAACAGAAAAGATTTGGCGTGCAGGCACTTACTCTTCAATGTTTGACGATGTTATTCAACGATGGGTCTGCCGGCGATGTGGGTTGCGATTTAGTGACCGCGCAGATGTTGCTGTAGCTAAAGAAAGGATACAGCAAGAATTCTCTTTTGAAGCGAAGGCATTAAAAAGCCGTACCACATTATCTGGTTCTTGCCAAATATGCGTAAAGGAAGCGAAAAATTTGGTTGCAGAACAACAAAACTCAGTAGTTCTGCGAAAAGGAACCTTCGACATAAACGCAACATTAGCCAAATATGAATGGTACTTACAAAAAGAAGGCTACCGACTATCAACAATTGAGGGGCGCACAAAACTGTTAAAGATTCTTTGGAGACGCGGAGCAGACTTTAATGATACTGACTCAGTAAAAACTGTCATTTCAAAACAGAAATGGTGCGAAGGCAGAAAAAGCAACGCAGTTGACGCATACAGCAGCTATCTATCAATGACAGGAAACACATGGACACCACCAACATACAAATCAATTTCAAAACTACCCTTCGTACCCAAAGAAACAGAAATCGACCAGCTAATAGCAGGCTGTAGCCCCAGAGTTGCAACCTTTCTACAAATACTCAAAGAAACACGCGCCAGACCAGGAGAAATCTGGAATTGCACCGAAGACAACTTTGACTTTGAAACCAACACAATAAACATTACACCTGAAAAAGGCAGCAATCCACGAATCTTTAAAATGAGCCAAAAACTAATCGGAATGCTAAACAACTTACCACGCCAATACGGAAAATACTACTTTGCCAAACCAGAAATGGATCTTGATTGCTTCAGAATAAACTTTGAACGACAACGTAAACGTTTAACTGCTAAACTCAACAATCCCCGCATAAACAAAATTATGTTTAAAACATTACGAACATGGGGAGGAACATACGACTACCACCGCACAAAAGATATACTCTACGTGATGAAACGCCTTGGCCATAAAAACATTAACAACACATTAATCTACATACAACTAGAAGAAGCACTATTCAAAGACGAAATTGACTACATATCCAAAGTTGCTAAAACAGAAGCTGAAACATGCGTTCTTATCGAAGCAGGCTTTGACTTTGTATGCGACTTTGACGGACATAAACTCTTTAGAAAAAGAAAATACTGACAAACAACTACTAAACGAAGTCATTTAACAAGTTTATCGCCATTATACAAACCCCCATACATTTTCAACATACAGGTGCAGGGGGTGGGATTCGAACCCACGAACCTCTGCAGGATAGGCTCCTGAAGCCTACGCCTTTGACCATGCTCGGCGACCCCTGCTTGTATGTATAGTAGGGGGTATCTTCAAAATAACTTTTACTGATTATATTTGGTTGATTATGCTGTTGTTAAATTAAAAAAGGGTTGTTTTGTGTTTTTGTTTTATTTTGGTTTGTTTGTTTGCTGTGTTGTTTTTGTGTTTTGAGTAGGATGTAGTTTTTTCAAATTTTTACGGGTTTTGTAAGTTATTAGTGTGTGATTTATGATATTGGCTGGTGTGTTGTTTAGTGTGTTTTGTGGCTTGTTTTGTTTTGTTAGGTTTCGTTTAGTTTTTTGATGATGTTGTTTAATTTTTCAGTTAAAAGTTTGAGGGAGTTAACGCCTTTGTTTGTTAGATTGTATATTTTGCGGTTTTTTTCAGTAACGACTTCTAATACCCAGCGTCCGACAATATACCCGTTGCGTTCTAGGTTGTTTAATATTGTGTATAGTGTGCTATAATTGATGTCAATATCGAATTTTTTGTGTATTTGGTTTGCTAAAGCGTAGCCATACCCGTCTTTGTTTTTTAGACAGTTAAGCAGTAGTGCTTCGTATGCGACTAACGATTTAGCGTTCAAGTTTTTTTTCATTAATATTCACCACGCATTGTAATGATTTTGTATTCATACAATATGAATACGTTTTCCGTTTTTGTAATATAACGACAAAAAACTATAAACAAACAGATACACAAACAAACAACCCGCTGACCAACATATTTTGCAGATGCTACACACTTTATAAACCACGTTATTCGCAGGTAAAAGTTAAAAATGTACATGCAACAAATCAATCAACCATAAAGACAATTAATAACATACTCCAAATGGAGTATACTATAAAAGCGTTAAAGCATTAAAACATGTTAATTGCCAACAGCGTTACTGTTACCATATACTTCACAACCTTTCATTAACACTACAGCGCTCAAACATATGTTATCCAGCCTTTAAAAAACATAGCTTTCTCTTACAATGCGACCCATACGCAACCGCATTCCGACGCAACCTATAC
>Ga0209737_10003485_pt1 | contig 10978 bp, 9 predicted proteins | sample TergutCu122P3_FD_187284 | JGI IMG/M metagenome (GOLD analysis project Ga0209737, IMG submission 187284) | Cubitermes ugandensis P3 segment gut microbial communities from Kakamega Forest, Kenya - Cu122 P3 (SPAdes) (version 2) | ecosystem: Host-associated > Arthropoda: Insects > Digestive system >...
CCCAATCCCTGCATCCTTCTAAGAGTGGGCTCATTTGTGTACTTTAGTTATGTAGTAAATTGAAACATCAGGAGCACCAAATGGGATATCTTGGAACTTGAGCAGAACATTTGTTCTCAATGGAGATGAGAAGATGAAATTATTTTTACAGCAAACTTGAATAAGTGAAACACTTCTTATTCAGCAAACTGTATGAAAATAGGACAGAGGTTATTAAGTCACTGTGCATAACAGCAACACATGGGACTGATAAAATGAATGTGCGATATGCATGCCATCATTCAGTCTAGAAAGTTTACCCTCAAATTACTGTCTATACAGCCAAAATACATAATTAAGTACACATGTACTTAGTTGTGTACTGTTAGAAATTTGGTCACTCTGATTCAAAGGTCAGAACACACAGAACAGAGTACTATAAATGATGAGGTTAAGCGAAATCGGTTGGGGGGCTCACAATGTGGCTCACCTCTTAATGTTAACAGGGTGCACTCATGGTGGAATGAAATGCATATAAAAATTTGGTTAGAAAACCTAATGGTAAGAGTCCACTTGAGAGATCTAGACTTAGATGAAAGGACATTATTCAGGTGGGCATCAGGCAGATATGACTTGAAGATAAACAGTGATTTAAACTAGCTCACTGCTGACCCAAGGATGTTTTCAATTTTGTAAATGCTGGGTTCCATAAAGCATAGCATTTCTTGATAGTTGAATAACTAGCAAGTGCCAACAAGCCTGTAATGTGGAGCTACCTGTACATGTGCAGAAGACAGAAAGCTGCACCATATCTGAGTTGTATGGTCTGAACACATATTGCACTGGGGGATGGGCTACAGTGTAACTTCATGGTCTAACCATTTTAGCTCTACATACTGATCGCAGGCAGGAAGGTCCACAGGGACAAAGGTGCTACTTTGATGTTTTTGAGGCCACCTAGTCTGAATACATATGTGGGGACATGGAACACTGTCACAGTTACAGTTTTCACTTTATTATATTCAAGTACTGAAACATCATCATACTGATATATATGGACAAGGAGATCCCCTGTCTGGCACTGCTATAAGATAGGAATCACTGGACCTTCTGCAATGTCTTGTATTTATCAGTGGTTCTGATTAGGCAATGCCTACAACACATTGTAATATATTCTTGAGGAAGAACGTAAGTCCACACACAGATAATGCCTACGTCACTGCTATTATACTGACAACTGTCACTGAATGGAGCAACACTAATCATGTTTGTGAAAGCTTAAACACTTTGGTCACTAAATAACTCCACTAAGCAGAGCACTTTCTGGAAAGCCAATAGTTCACAGCTAGTTGAGAAACTACCTACATTTTATGGAACCCCAATGTTCATTACGCTATTGAAAACAGACAGTCACTGGTCCCTTTCCTGAGCCAGATGAATCCAGTCCACTCTCTCCCAACCTGTTTCTTTAAGATTCATTTTAATATCTACCCCTCTATGTATGCCTCTTACATTTCCCACCTAACACATTTACTCAACATACCATTACAATCTTTGCTAATTAACTGAAATTAACTCAGTGGGGTTCTTCCTCAGTGATACTAGTGGATGGATAAATTAATAGTAACATCTAATTCAGTATAACTTACCTGTTACTGCAGCATGAAACCAAGATATCCCACTCATCATATCTGATATTCATTAGTAAGCAATAAATAATACACACACATGACAGTAGGTGAAGCAACTGTTCACCAGTAACAGTAAAGCATGTAGGTTCAGCAATATCCTGGGTTTCAAATGAATCTAAACACATTTCTGTTGACACATCATACAGTAGACAAAATGGATCATAAAACCCTTCACGCATCTCAGATTAAAGAGTTTGTAATCAATATTGTATGGTGATTGAAAAATATGTAGTATTATTAGCCTCCTAACAATTATGTTTTCAGAAACATTGTAACATAGGTTAAGTAAATGTGTGTTAGGTGAGAAAGAACACATTAACCAGAGAATAACGTGTTATGTATGAATGTTGCTGTGATAAACTGTTGACGGTTTATACACATATATTGTATTTACCACACACAGTTGTCTGGAAGCATGGGTATCCTGTAATGATACATATTTCTTAACCCTTTCCCCTACCATCTTGATTATTCCTGGACTTCATAATATTTGTGCATAAATAAGGTAGCATAGTGAACAATCAAGAGAACATATTAACCCAAAATTTACAAAAAGTGGAAATACAACATCTGTGCCTTAAATCATCAAAATAGTCTTCAGATGAAAGAAAGAATAAATCATATGAAATTATATGTGGGCCTAATTCTGTTTCAAATCCACTAAAAAATGTTACCACCTATAAGACAGTGGCAAAAATACAGTGTAATGGTGCACTTCATGTTATTGGTGTTGAATCTCCATATTCTAATACCAGAGAGTCAATAACCAGACAAAAGCATGAGAAACCAGCTAGAAGAAAAGTACAAAGTTCAAACCAAACTTTCTACACAAAATTTCTTTTCTTGTGTCTTTGATCTTGTTAAGTTATTCTGTCTTTCTCACCTAATAAACAAACTTCACTAAATGTTTCCAATTGCTGCCAAATGTAAATTTTTGTACAATTGTGAAGTTCCTTCTCACTTCAGATCTAAGGATCAGCTGGTCAGTCTCGGTTTGCTCTCACCATGGCACCTGCTGGATGCAGGACCAAATGATGGAGCCAAGTTATGTCGTTTGTAAGAAAGAACATACTTAAATAAGAAAAAGTTGCCATTTATAATAACTGTGTGACCTGTTCTCATGTGGATAGGTAAAAAAATATTTCATGGTTTGAAATCACCATAAGAATGAGTTCTGTATATTCTGAGTGTGTGAAATTTAATGTACCTGTGTAAATGTGTATCATGGAAATGAATAAATCTCAAACCTCATCTTTGATGGCAAAACAATGAATATTTATTACTGATTTCTTTGAATGGTTAATGCAGTACACATACTGCTAACAAATTCAAATTTCTTGTTAATGTGACATGTGAATTAATTTTTTTAGAACACTAAACATTATTTATCATAAACAAACAAATTAGGATTCATAAATGAATGGTATTGAAGTTAATGAATTACATATTTTTAAATAACACTTAAAGGCAGTGACCACACTTAGGAACACAGCTACTGTCATAAGGTGACAGATACCGGTACTTTCTGAACATAAAGTCTCATGGACAGCACAACTATTTCACAGGCTGAGAATAAATCGTGACAAACATAATGCACATGTCCATTTTAAAACTGCAATTTTAAGCACGTAATTTGTGCAACACTGCCCTCTCTGCACAGTGGCATCACACATTCAATCAAACTTATCAAAAGTTAATTTCCAGTAGTCAACATTCTGTGCATGAATACACTTTATAGACAGAGCCAGATTTACTATATCCCATCAACAGGAAAGTATTACCTTCATATTTGTAGGCATGATAACCGACACCATGGGTCTGCTGTTCTTGCACATACTTGTGAGTCATTTGTTATACACATGGACCTCTGACTATGTCCCTGCATTGTGAAGTGTACTGCAGGTGAAGAGAATTCATCTGCAATACTCTTGCAAAGTATGCACCATGAAAACAAAATATTGCCAAGACATTTACAAAAAAAAAAAAGTCCTGCTTCAACAGTGTCATCTAAAAGAACTACTGTTCTGTGTATTTACAGATCAGTAGAAAAGTTCTGAACTACAGGTTCAGTGCAGGACATAAAGAAAATACAAAAACTTGGGTCTTTTCCTTTGCTAAGTCATGTTGTACATTAGGTATGACTGTAAACAGTCAAAATAACAATCAGTGTTGTTACAAAAATCCCACGTTGCTCATCATGTTCCTTTACATGACCTGTTAAGTCAGAGTCTGTTGTACTGTGAATGCATGCCATGCCATGCCATCATGCCCATGTTCTCAAGGAAACAAATACCAGTCACTTCATTCAATTAATGCTGACACCATTCTTCAGGGAATTAACAGCACAAGAAGAAATCCAGGACAGTCCACTTTCTTCCCAACATTATAAAGACAAATTTTGATGCGTAACTGCTGAAATTTGAAGATAAATTCAATTACTGGGAAATATTTTCTAAAGATGCCAGGCCTGCTCAGAAGATGAAGGTCAGCACTTCAAGACTCTTCTATAAAAGGGTATCACTGCAGGGGAACAGCAGGCTCCAAATTCATGGGAAACACTGTTCTTATGGGCATCTGGGTGGGACCACACAAAATGTGCACAAAATCACAAAAAATGCAAAATGCAGGAACATAAAATTGATGTTTTACTGCAGTTACTGATGCTTCAGAGGAACTCAGTTCCTACTAAAATGATGGTATGTTGATACCAATCTACACGGTGTCACATTCCAGAAGACTGGAATCTTAAATTTGGTTACACCTTTCTGCTAAATCACATGTTGTTCTATCACGTATGCCATCTTGTTGAGCACTACCTCATATGTTGCGTTGGACACACCTGCCAATGACTACTGTGATCAGTGCCATTGTACACAAGGACACCATATTTAACTAAATATAAGACAACCCTCCATATAAGATGGCCCCTTCACAGTCTACAATTTTCAGGAAAATGCTTATACAGAACATGTTTAATTCTGTGCATGATTATCAGAAAATTACCCATTTTTTTGATGATTTATTAAGCAAACCTCTATCATACATTTGGGTAAATGTGATATAAGACACACAGTTTAATAAATAAATGCAACTTATATTGAAGTGTCTTTCTGGAAAGAACCCTATACAATACCCATGTATCAAATAATTGTGCACTACTCCGTTTGGTGAAGTACAAGGTAACAAACTGCAGGTACTGCAACCATCTGTCAAAAAGCCTCAGGAATCATAAACAAATACAATCAAGGGGACTAGGATTCCAAATCTGGTATTCCTGATAGTTTGGTACTTGACGAAAATAGTCCCAAGACAGGAGGTTCCACTGTCCATACTTTTGTAACTTCCTGTGCACATAATGATTCTCTGACTTTACCTTATGTTATCTGGAGATTATTGAGTCCATTAAGCTAATACAATGGCTTCAAAAAGCCCAAAGATGAGGAAACAAGGTAATGTTGACAACAGGAAACATAACTTTAATGACTCCTCAGAAACGTGAAATAATTAGGAGGGTTGCAACTGGCAAGATGAAGGGATGTTATGGCTTCATACAACACTAGATCAGCTACCTATACAATAAAGAAACAGAAGGAACATTTACAATCCGTTATGGCATCAAGTAAATGTGTGAAGGACGTTTTAAAGCTACAGACAAAGAAAGTGCCTAAACTGGTGCAACTCGTGGACAAGGTGCTGCATTAAGTAGTTTACAGCAATGTGTTCTAACGGAAAACCCATGACTGGCCCTCTGATAATTGAAAAATCTAAGTCTTTTTATGATTAAATATAAAGAAAGGACAAGGGTACATTCTCTCAGGGCAGTAACAAAAATTACCTCTAAGAACTTAGGTTAGGATAAGTACTGTGTGATTATCTGGCACCTGTCCTGTCCCATGGGTGCCAGGTTGAAGGAAATTTACTATATAGTGCAGGTTTATGAAAATTGCAGTGTTCTTTAAGTCTATCCATCTCACTGCTATGAACAGCTTTCGGCAGTGTAAATGACCTCTTGAAAAATCATTGAAATTGGGTACATGGTTTACAATGCCAATTTCCATTCACACCTATTACAACACAGACAGTACGTACCAAGGATCTGTTTAGTCAAGCCCTACATCATCACCACTAGCAGCACTTGGAGCACTACCAGTACCACCACTGGGAGGGAAGCCACCAGGGAATCCACCACCAAATCCTCCAGGCATTCCACCACCGAATCCTCCAGGCATCCCACCACCAAACTTTGTGGCCAGCTTCTTAATAACAGCACTGATTTTTGGATTATTCTGGTATTTAATCATGTTGGCTGGATTGGTGGAGATGTCTTGGAAGGCAGCTGCCACTTCCGGATCCTGAACAAAGAAAAAATCATGCACATAAATTACATGTCATCTAGCTGCAAATCCATTAGTCATTAGACAGATGCAATCAGCATATGCATAAAAAGTCTCTTTCTCAAAACAGCCTACTGAACAAAGTAAATGCAGGGAAATTGGTAATTTTTAACCTACATCCATATTAAAAATTGAATGTGGGAATTTCAGTAAGCATCCTGCAGTGAACATAAATGAATCCACTCAGACAAACTCACCTACACGATCAGTAACTGGACACGTGTATGACGCCTGTTCAAAAACAAGACTGAACAGCCTTATTATCAAGAACACATAACCAACTTTAGGGTAGCTACAATTTGTGTGACAACATGGAGTTACCACATCTAATCAGGTGTAGTGGCCAGTCAGATTTAATGATATCTCTTCAGTGACCTTCCTCAACTTCTTTTATTAAAATGCTTTCTTTTGGTAATTGCTGGGCATATGCAGCACATAGATTAGCCCTGAACCTTTAAATGCCTGGGCTGGTATTTAAATTTTGGCACATGGTTTATGAAAATCACGAGTGTTGTTTGAATGGAAAAAGATAAAATTATTACATAAACAGCATTCTGTGGAAAATAAAACAAAAATAATGCAGCATGTCTTAAAACACAGTGAATTTCCTTGTTGCCTTAACAATATAAAATGAACATAAAACATGATGTAGGTGATAGTCAAAACACAACTAATTATTTATTTGCTATTGCTGGTGTACAAAATAGCAACAACTACATGTTTTGGCCGTTTCCAATGGCCACCATCAGGCTGTATATTCCTAGTTTCAAGAGTATGTACAATAAGCTAACTAGACTATGTCTGATGATGAGATCTCAATCACCTTAATGTACAGTATACAATATTAAGTATTACGCTGGTTTACAGTAGATTTAACATGTTTATTTGAGAGGAGTTCCTGGTTGGTCCTGTGGTGGGTAGGGGGGCTTGATCCTGGTTGTGGGGTGGGGAGATACCACGTATCACAGGTGCTGCCTTTCTCAGTGGAGGTCAGAGACAATCTGCTTCTTCTCCTCGTGGTGGGATTCTGCCTGGGGCCTGTATTTGCTGTTATCGTAGGTGTCTATCGAGGGGCTGATGTATATATGGTTCCCTTGTGGTATCATTCAATTGTGTGGGCACATGTTGTCCAACTACCAGTGTATGCGTGGGTGTCCTGTAGCTCCCAACCGTGGTATGTATGGGGAAGCCTGTGTTCACTATGGATGTATTGGTACGTTGACACGTTGGTCCCCTCCCTTTTTTTGGGCTGCAGAATTTTTCTCTTCGGTGTCTTGTATGTGAAGGCACTATATGTATGTGTTTGTGATGTCCCGTACTTATTTGTGTATATAGTGAAGCACAAACTGTAAAGTCACTTCTTGGTACACTATCTCATTCTGGGTACTGTGTGACTGCAGGTGGTATTATAACAAAAAACAATGCACCAACCAGTTGGACAACATGGCGCCCACACAATAGAACAATACCACAAGGGAACCATATATACACCAGCCCCTCGACAGACACCTATGATAACAGCAAATACAGGCCCCAGGCAGAATCCCACCACGAGGAGAAGAAGCAGATTGTCTTTGACCTCCACTGAGAAAGGCAGCACTTGTGATATGTGGTATCTCCCCACCCCACAACCAGGATCAAGCTCCCCTACCCACCACAGGACAACCAGGAACTCCTCTCAAATAAACGTGTTTAAATCTATTGTAAACCAGCATAATACTTAATATTGTATACTGTACATTAAGGTGACTGAGCTCTCATCATCAAACATAGTCTAGTTAGCTAGTTGAAATTAGGAATATACAACCTGATGATGGCCACTGGAAAGGGCTGAAACATGTAGTTGTTGCTATCTTGTACGCCAGCAATAGCAAATAAATAATTAGTTCTGTTTTGACTATCACCTACATCGTGTTTTATGTTTACACACACAACGGGGATGTATCCCCTCAAAGATATAAAATGAATTTCTAGGGGTGGTTTTTATGTGCATTCTCATATGCAAATGTTGGTTGTTTACAGTTAATGATGCATAATACATGGTTGAAATGTTAACACAACAATAATAAATGACAATTCTAGAAGCCTGTTAACTTTTACAAGATTTCAAACTATTCCACTGTCATACCACACATCAAATGAAGCAGCTAAAGGAGGATTTCCGTAACATTGTGTCAAAAACAAGTGGATGATGAAAGCATAAAAATGTGTCTCACATAAGGCAAAGATACACTAAAAAGTAGAATCTTAATTAAAAGCTGTACCAAACACACCTGAAATTAGCCACTGAGTGGTGAAGTATATTACAGAATATTGACTTAATAATAAATCAAAACATGAAATAAAAGTTGAATAACCAGAAATTTAATAAACAATTGTCAAATTACACCAAAGATTATGACATGTTGCAATAATGATGCAAGCAACACAAACAACAATGTGCTTGTTCCTACATACCACCAAAAATGTATTGTATTTTATTTATTGATATTTCATCCAAGATCAAAACTCAATTCAATAAAAATAATTACATAAATCTGTTGTAAAGATGAGAACTATCACTTCTAAGAAAGGAAATATGATTTCTTTTGAAATCCAAGATAAACCAAATTGAGATGCAGGCTGTCAGTGGCAGTGATAGAGATCATGTGGGCAAGTTAACTGTAAATGTTTACAAAAACATTACTGCCACTGTAATGAACAAAACTTCAATACCTTTTATTGTTAGAAGCCACATTTACTGCGATCTTATTAGACATATTCTTCACTGATTTCTACAACTGCTTGCAGTTTGACACTAACTTGGGCACATATGAGCAAACACATTCTTTTATGTTAACTTTGACTGGCTATCAATGAAGTTATAATGTGATGTTTTTGGAAAATTTTCACTGGTTTCCCATCACGTTGTGATAAAATCCTTGAAAATATAGAAGTAATGAGATCACAGTTTGTAGAACCTATTTTGCACATAGTTATGCCAATGTAAGATGACATCATGAAATCAATGATCGCCATATTTCTACTGATTCTAGGTGAGCTTTATTACTCCACATTCCTGAGTGTGTAATCCTGTTATTTCTTCCCTCAGATTTTTGAAACCTTTTATATTGCAAATTGTTACAAGGGGTGCAGCATCTTCCCAAAAGGGCCAAACCAAAATGTTCAGTATAAGGGTGTTTCCACAATTTAAAGTAGTTATGCCAATTGCATATAGTGCACAACAAAGAGGATGTAATGGGAATTTACTTAATTAACACCACAGAACATGCTACCATACCCCATGCTATTAAGGTATACCAGTGCCCAACTAATGACTGGACATTGAAATGTGCTAATTACTAATGGTATCAGCATGAAATTAAATGGCACACATCATCTTTTAGCTTATGCTGATAATGTTCATATAATGGGCACAAGTGTACATACTATAAAGAAAAACACAGAAGCTTTAGTAGTCACTAGTAAGGAGATCTGACTAGAAGTAAATGCTGATAAAACTCAGTACATGGTCATGTCTTGGGATCAGAATGCATGACAAAATCACAATACAAAGACTGATGAAAAATTCTTTGAAAGGCTGGAATAGTTCAAATACTTGGGAACAACCCCAATGAATCAAACTTCCATTCAGGAAGAAATTAAGAGCAGACTGAAGACAGGGAATGCTTGCTATCATTCAGTGCATCTTTTGTCTTCCAGTTTGCAACTGAAAAACATAAATATTAAGATACACAGAAATGTAATTTTGCCTGTTATTATGTATGGGTGTGAAACTTGGTCACTCACACTGAGGAAGCAATGTGGGACGAAGGTGTTTGATAATACGGTGCTGAGAAGGATATTTGGGCCTAAGAGGAATGAGGTTACCAGGGGAGTGGAGAAAACTGCACATTGAGAAGCTTAATGATCTGTACTCCTCACTAAATATTATTTGGGTGACCAAGAATAATGAGATGGGCAGGGCAGGTAGCACGTATGGGGAGGTGTGTATACAGGGTTTTCATGGGGAAACCTGAGGGAAAGAAACCACTTGGAAGACCCAGGCACAGATGGGAGGGTAATGTTAAGATGGATCATCAGGATGTGGGATGGGGGGCTCTTGTGAATGTGGTATGAACCTTCAGGTTCCATAAAATGTGGGAAATTTCTTGACTAGCTGAGAACCTATTAGCTTCTCAAAAAGGATTCTGCTCCATGGAGTTAGTTAGATAATAGTGGTATCAATTTATACAAGTTGTCAGACTTAACCTCAAAGCTGGATTCATCAGGAAGCCTCCAATCTGGCTACATGATCCCTATACCAGTGACCACACCTGTTACACCATTTATTAACGAATATAAGAATTACGTAGCTAAGGTAATGTGTACACTGTTAAAAAATTTTTATAATTACATGACTGTTAGGGCTGAATTAACCCTGAAAATCTAGTAGTTACTTTACGTTTTGTCAGGTTTAACATTCAAGGATTCTACTTTCTGCCCCCAGTATGCATGTAAGTGCTCTGTACCAATCCCAGAACAAACAGCCACAACCTTCTTCTTGGATTGCTGGACCCTTGAAGATAGGACCAATAGGTTGTGTGTTACGTTAACAAATCAAAATTCTATTCAGAAAGAAATTAAGAGCAGATTGAAGGTAGGGAATGCTTGTTATTATTCAGTGCAGAATCTTTTGTCTTCCAGTTTGCTATCCAGAAATTTAAAGATCAAGATATATAGGACTATAATAGAGCCTGTTGTTCTGTATGGGTGTGAAACTTGGTCGCTGACAGTGAGGGAGGAACGTAGGCTGAAGGTGTTTGAGAATAGGGTGTTGAGGAGAGTATTTGGGCCTAAGAGGGATGAGGTAACAGGGGAATGGAGAAAATTACATAATGAGGAGCTTAGTGATCTGTACTCCTTACTGAATAT
>Ga0209737_10003486_pt1 | contig 10977 bp, 12 predicted proteins | sample TergutCu122P3_FD_187284 | JGI IMG/M metagenome (GOLD analysis project Ga0209737, IMG submission 187284) | Cubitermes ugandensis P3 segment gut microbial communities from Kakamega Forest, Kenya - Cu122 P3 (SPAdes) (version 2) | ecosystem: Host-associated > Arthropoda: Insects > Digestive system...
CAACTTTGGACATAGGTGTTTTGGGTTATATCGGTATACTTTAACATAAGGAACACCCTCCCAAAGTCTGGCACATTCCTCCTGGGACACCCTGTATATTGGCATGGAATAGGTAGAATTTCCAATTGTTTAAATAGACTTTACATGAGGTTCTAGATTGTGCACCAGCCACAATTCTGACGATTTTCTTTTGTCAAAGGAAAACCCTTCCACTGTTGGAAGAGTTACCCCCAAAACAGTATTCCATTTTTACAATAGAAGGAAATTATCCATAGCAAATTTATTTTTTATTGTTAATGTTACTGATATGGACCATCAACTTAATGGCATAATATGCTCCATGTAACTTAGAAATCATTTGTTCAATATATTTCTTCCAATTTAGGTGGTTATCAATTTGTAAACCAAGAAATTTTGTATTTGCCATCCCATCATATCCAATATATAATGTGGAATGTGTTGAATTCATTGTTATGATTTTCATTATATTCGCTTTATCTAAATTGAGAACTAAATTATTAGCAGCAAACCATTGAATCATATGAGAGAGAACTAAATTTGACACTGAACAGAAATCTTCGAAATTTCTGCTTGAAATTATGGCATCATAATCATCAACAAATAATATTGGTTCTGATACAGAATTTATTCTCGGGGGAAGGTTATTATGAACAATAGAGGCCCTAGAATTGATCCTAGGGGAATGCCATGTTTCAGTGTACCCCAGTAAGAGAGAAAATTTTGAGCTTTATTAGGTGATTTTACTTAACTTTCTGTTTTTTGTTAGTTAAATAGATCTGAACCAATCTTCATATAATTGAATTCTGTAAAAATGTAATTTAGCTAGCAGAATTTAATGATTCACGCAACTAAAAGCGTTTGCCAAATCACAGAAAATTCCTCCAATATGCATTCTTTTGGCTAATAGACTGTCAGTCTGATGGCGGCATTTTCATCTTATATCCCTTTCCAAAAACTATTTTGTTCTGTGATCAGTATGTTAGTATGCTGACGTTGGCATGACCTACTGTACATAGCTTTCTTGAATACCTTAGAAAAAACAGGTAATAATGAAGTAGGCTTCTAATTTGTCATATTAGTTCCTTCTCAATACATTAAACTTAGGATTTAACTATGCAATAGAAAAGGACCAAAAATACTATATTAATTAATTAGTAATAGACACAGAAAACACTATCAAACTCCTGGATACAAAATAACAAAACACTTTCAGATACCTGGCAACTATAAAAATTAAGCAAATAATTGAAACAAAAATACACAACATGTTACACAGAAGACATCAATATAATCTAAAACAAAGTGTATATGAGAACAAAACAACCTAACAATAGCTAATGCAGGCGAAGGTAAAAACATGGTTATTATAGACAAAAATACACTGAAACACAAAGTCGATACATTCATGCAAGAAAATCACATAATACTTTTGGATAAAGATCCTACTGAAGCCTTTCAAAGACATATTCAACAAACAAACCAAAAATGTGACGTACTGATACACAAACACATGAACACCTAATACAAATAAAGCCATCAGCACCTAAACTCAACGCCTTTTTCAAAATACATAAAGACAATGAACCCATTAGATCAGTGATAAACAATACACATGCAAAATCTTACAAAGTTGCCAAACATCTCAACAAAATACGAGTACTTAACACATTAATAGAATTACCATATACATATGCTACCAAAAACTTGAAATGAAATAGCACAAAACTAAATAATGTCCATATTACTAGTCACCACAGAATAAACACCTTAGATGCAAAAGATCTATATGTCAACTTACCAATACAAAATATAATCAATATCACAAAATTTTGGTTAAATAAAAAACAACAATTAAACCACAATAATGCAACATACCTCACAAAAGTAATATTAAATCAAAATAATTTTCAATCTGATGATAAATATTTTCACCCCACAAAAGGCATAGCCATGGGTTCGCCAATTTCAAGCAACATAAACTACTTAGATCTCACTATACATAGACACAATAACAATTTAAGCCTAGGAATTTATAGAAAACCTACACTCACAGACATCACTATACATTTCACATCCAACCATCCATTAGAACAAAAATTAGCAGCTTTCATTTTCTATATAAATAGGATGATAACACCACCAATCACAGAACAAGCTAAGCAACGAGAATGGAACACCATACTCACAATAGCCAAAAACAACGGATTTCCACTACATATTATCCATAACCTAAGAAATAAACTGATTGCTAAAACACAACAAACATTGTTCACACAAACACAACAAAAGAAAAAATGGATCAAATACACCTATCACATTCCACTTATACACAAAATAACTAAACTGTTCAGACACACCAACATAAACATAGCCTTTCGTGACACAAACACTATATACAAACAACTAAGCAATAAAATAATCCAAAACAAAATTAGTTCTAGCGGGATATACAAACTAAAATGCAACACCTGCAATAATTCATATGTTGGGCAGACTGGCAGATCGATAGGAATAAGACCTAAAGAACATACACTATACACAAAAACAAACAACCCTGTTTCAGCCTACGCCTTAAAGCTAATTCACACTTACCATGCCGCGTCCATACCGTTCACCTGCCATGCCGTGCTGCAATAATTCACATGCCATGCTCCGACAGTGCCGTGTCCTTCATGAAAGTCCACGTGGTAGCCGGAAATAACCGATCTGTTACTCCACTAGTTTAACAGATCGTTAGTGGTTTGGTACCACTCTTTACAGTTGCAGGTATGGATCGTTGTGAGGACTATGTGGTCATTGCTTGCAGGCTTTAACTTATTTCAGAAGAAGAAAAGGTGGAAACAAACGAAAATATTGGAGTCATAACGTGTTCCGAGCAAGATAAGAGGAAGGAGAATTTCACACTTTGTTTGGACATCTGATAGATGATAGGCAAAAATTTCTCAAATTTTTAGAATGAGTTTTTTGAAATTTGAAAACTTGAAACATGTTTTGTACACAGACGACAAATACTCGATGGAGACGGAGCATAAGAACAGAAGAAAGACTGTAACTGTAAGGTTAGTTCGTGAAAATGTATAATTACAAATAATCTGTCTACATGATCATCACAACAGATTAAACACACCCCAGAAGGAAGTACTCGATTTAAAAATATGGAGGATGTAAACGGTATTTGAAAAATGTGATTGTGATTTTCAGATTCTGGCTTCAGGGAATTCCCAAATATCCATGAGCTTCAGCTACATAATAACACCCTCAACTGTGAATTTTATAATCTTATCACCCTGTGAGGCAGTTTGGATCGAATTAACTCCAACATAATCACCATAACCGACAGAAGAAGAGTGGAAGAAAAAAGCAGAAGAACTTTATTCGCTATGGCAGTTCCGTAACTGCATTGGAGCTATTGATGGCACTTTGAAATACAAGCACCGTATAACAGTGACTCTCTTTTCTTTAACTACAAGGAGATATTTTCTGTATTTATCTTTGCTTTGGTCGATGCCAGTTATAAGATTACCATAATTGACGTTAGTGGACACGGCAAATCAAGTGATGGACGACTTTTCACAAGATCAATTTTGGGAAAATCGCTGGAAGCGAATACGCTTAATATTCTCAATTCTAAACCACAGCCTAAGAACGAAGAAACCCCTGCCCTTCGTAATAGTGGGCGACGAAGCATTTCCCCTACGACCTTACTCAGTAGTTTCAGCCCTGAACGATGAGAGCAAACAAATCGTAACTACAGGCTTTTAAGGGCACGCCGAGTTGTTGAGAATGCTGTCGGTATTCTCACTCAGAAAATTAGGTTATTTTATGACCGAATTCAACTGAGTCCTGAAAACACAGATAAAGTATTCTTGGCTGCTTGTGTTTTGCACAATCACTTAAGCAATGGTGTCAGAATGCAAGACTGTGTGATTGAAAACACAGACGCTTCATCACAGTTCCCTTACGTCACAACATTTCGCCGTTCCGGTGGAAATGCTAGTGAAGAAGACATGCGTGTAAGTAAAAAGTACCGACAGTTCTTTGAAAATGTTGAGTCAGTCCCACGGCGACTGGACAAAATAAGAAGAGGAAGGACAGTTTGAAAATAATGTTATTAATAATCATAACGTATTTATCTTGAAATGAGTGTCCCTGCAGCTTCAATGCATACTCGCAGATCTGCTTAGAAACAAGTGCAATACATGAGCCACATTTTAAAACAGACATATTAACATATGCTACACACTATTGAGTGGAGGTTGTGTTGATTTGTAGTAAGTGAGAATGGAGAATCTGAGGCTTATAACAGCAATGACATTTGAGCTTCTGTGATTATAAATAACAGACCAATTGTGTAACTTTTCTTTAAATTTTTACAAATACGTCTTGTACAATGTATTGTGTTAAGGCTAAACATGTGGTAGTGCATGTCGGTGGCAACTCTTTTAACACTAGCAGCATGTTGATCTATTTTTGTAATGTATATTGCTTTTTACTGGCAACGCAATAGTCAAATTTGTGAAATATGTTTAAATTTGACTAACTTCACTGTGGTTTCCTCAACTATTTACATAAGTCGCAAGCTACGAGTAACCTAGCTTAGTAAGCGTTTGTTAACACATTAAAGAATGCAAGACCTAAGCACGCAACTCCAAATTGTCTGTAACAATTTGCACACAGTGTGGCATGCATAACCTAGCATGTCAAGCTAAAGATTTGTAAATATTTAGTAATGACATCATGTAACGCTGTCAGAGCGCCTCTATAAAAGATCCAGAAATTATGCGTCAAAGTGTCAGATCAGAGAGAGAATCACTCGTGTTGGAACAACGAAATTTGGATACTGTCAACGATACTGTGTCATTCGCATAGAAAGCTATTTCTAAAAGAAAATCGTGACTGGTTGAACACTGAAATGTTTGGGTACCTCTGCATTTTAGCAGGTAAGCCGATGTGACACAAAATTTCTTTAATTTAATGAGTCATTTTGTCAACCAGATTACTTTCTAAACTGGCACATTACTTTGGAGCTATACAGAGGCGAGACAGCGAACTTGGATAGCGAGGGTTATTACAAAATTATATGGTAATACTAAACCTGTGTATTTTCGGTCACTCTTGGAAATGCACAATTTATTTTGTAAGCAAACTTAATTGTGTAAGCGCTCTGTTGCTTTTAGAGCTTCCCTGTAAATCTAACTAGATCCTCCGATTTCGCTCGTAGCTACCACCCTACCGTTTGACTCGCTCCCAAGGCAGTCCGTGCAGGGTTAACTTCGTACGCGCCTAAGTTAGGGTTACACGGGTTCCCTTCCCTTCCCTCCTTGGGCACTACAAAATTGGTTTGTATCGTTGGGATATTAGTACTACCCGTGAACGATTACAGGGAAATCCGATAAATAAATCGGCACGGACAGAAAGTAACGTCGGACTAAATTCAAAATTTTCATCTGGAACAAGTGGAATTTTATCATGTCCGAAGCGAGGTGGCGTCAAGAGCTCGAAGCGTCGAAAGCGGAGATAGCTGAGTTAAGGGATCGTCTGGCAATGGCGATGCCCTCGGTTTATAAAGGCTTGTCTCTTTTTTCCATCGTCCCGAAATGGTCTGTCGCGGAGACGGCCGCACCGTTAGAAGAATATTTATCCAGCACAGGAGCAGTTATGAAAGGGCAATGGGACGGAGCTTAGTGTCTTCAGGTAGCAGTCTTACGATTAATTGACCTGCCAAAGCGTGTTATAACGCGAGCCCAGATCTCCACGCCGAAGAAAGAACATAGGAAAAGTTTAAGACTGTATTTAGGGAAAGATTAATGGATGTGCGTACTGACCAATATCATTTCACTAAACTCCAAACCCCAAGGCAAGCAAAAAATGAAGGATCTGAGGAATTTACTAACCGTTGTAGGGGAATGGCCGGTGGATCATGTGTAAAGTCGACGATCCGGTTGCTCAGCGGATCCACCGCGAAAACGCGGTACGCTTGTGTCGGGCCAGTTGTGTGGCTGGTCTACCCGGAATTCCGAGACGTTAGGTGCGATTTGGAAACCCGTAAAATATGCAGTAAGCATTGGCAATAGCTCTTTCGGTCACAGAAGCCGAGAAGCAGGAGAGGGCGAGTGAGATTTTTTGCGAGGACTGAGAAGTCATCGGGTCGGTCATCGCGGACTCCAGGCCGAAAGAATTGTGAGAACGAAAGCTCTTGGCAAGCATCTGACTCGCGCGAGTAGTCAGCTAAATAAACACTCACGCAGCATTGCTGCGAAGACTCAAAAGGAGGCAGCCCCGAAGTGCTATGAGTGCGAATGGCGCGGGCATTTTGATAGAGTACCCCACGAGGCTAAAAAGAGAAGGTAGTCCGCAGAGTCCATCTGGTGGCAAAACCCGATTAGGCGTTCAAGACTTCCAAGCTCGTCCGGAGGGTAGCCCGTTTTCACAAAGGAGCAGGGAAGGGCCAAGGAAACAAGGGGTTAGGGAAACGAATAGGAGTTGAGAGTGGAGACAGCTCGCTCCACCTCGGCATCCCTGAGAATTCTGTCGGTAGGCCCACGAGTTTCCTGCTGTTGGAGCAAGGCGCGCCCTCAGTCGCGCAAGAAATCAAAGGGAGAGGCAGAAGTCTGATTTTAGATACGGGCACGAATGTATCAATACTCCAACATAGGGTATCATGCAGTGATATAAGGGACTCCCCCTAAAACCCGTCGGAGTTACTGGGGAGGGCCTGGATATTAAGGGCCACTAGCTAGTTTCCTTCACGTTAGGCGGACGAAAATTCGACAGTATGTTTTTGGTGTGTCCCCTAGCCACTGAAACGGTAGGACTTTTAGGTATGGATTTCCTGGAAAGGAAAGGAGCCGAAATTAGCGTCGAGAAGGGAAGTTTGTCTCTATCTGCCATTACTGGAGAGCCACCGGAGCATGTAGTGACACTCGTGAAACACGCCGCACTCACTGTGTTTCCCGGGGGCAAAGCCTGACAGCCTTTAGCCTAATAAGCGTGAGGTACCAAGCGGAGGCGATCCTAGAAAAATCCTGCGCCGATTCGTTTACCGAGGCAGAGTACGGCTCAAGAGCTGCAGAATCCATGACGGTAGCGCCGCTATGCCGGCAAGTCGCGACAGGAAGGCTGGAGATAGAGAGTAGGTCAGATTCTTCCCTCTTTGTTGTGTGAAACTCGCCCACATACCCATACAAGGAATTCTCCCCGCCCGAGTGGTTACGCCAATCGGGCTAGGCATGCATCAGCCTTCACAACTGTCATCGCAACCAGGTAGCTTTAAATCAGGAGCTTCCGATTCCCGCGCATACGTAAAGTTGACAAATTTTAGGAACACACCGCTTGTTATACCCAAGTCTACGATGATAGAGATGGCGAAACAAGTTTCTGAAGCCTTAGTGGACCGAGTGAATGCAGGTCAATCGTGCTCGTAACCACCAACAAAAACCCAAGGAGAGGAAGAATGAAGCCTTCTATCACAAATCGTTAAAGGGGAAGCTAGACCACCGGTCTAGTATAGAAAGGGGGATAATAGAACCCGTGTTACTAAAATACTCTCACGTCCTCCGTGTCGAAGAGTCAAACGATTTCAAAGACACGGATCTAGTCGAGCATGTAATATTACTGGAAACACGACTCCCATCACACGGCCCCATTATAAGACCATTCGTGCTAAGGGAAGAGATGAGTTCGCAGGTGGAAAATATGTTGTGCATTATTAGAGAAATCTGCTCGCCGTGCCTTTCTCGTACCAAAGAGGACCTTTAATGGAAAACCTAAATATAGGTTCTCTGTAGACGTTCGAGCCCTCAACGACGTAACCAAATTTGACCCTTTTCCCCTGCCATTTTTTAGGAAACCGCGTCGACTTTGTTCGGTTCCAGATATCTTTCGTTCCTGGACTGCTACAGTGGTTTCTGGCAGATCAAAATTAGGGATGATTATAAGGAGCGGACAGGTTTTACCGTCCCCTTCGACCATTTTGATTTCAACCTATTTGCAGCGTTTTATGGATGTCCTAAAGAATCTGATAGGTGACGAATGTTACGTCTTTATCGACAATGTTATAGGGTTCTCTAAGTCTGCCGAGGAACATGCCTCAATGCTAGAGCACGTGCTAGAACGGTTCGACAAAGCTAACTTACAGCTTCACCCTCTTATAGGGTTCTCTATGTCTGCCGAGGAACATGCCTCAATGCTAGAGCACGTGCTAGAACGGTTCGACAAAGCTAACTTACAGCTTCACCCTCAGTAGTGCACGATCCCACAACTCCAGGTCAATTATCTCGGTTTTGTATTGTCACGGAACGTGGTTTCTGCATCACCGGATGAAGTAAAAGTTGTAAAATATTATCCAACACCGGTAAATACGTCAGAGCATTCCTGGGCCCCGCTTCGTTCTATGGAAGGTTGGTACCGGATTTCGCTGAATTAGCGAAACCTCTGACGACGGTGACTCGGAAAACCTAAGAGTTTATGTGGGGCCCGAGCCAACAGGAGGCATTCGAAAAACTGTGCACAATGCCTGTATTAGGCTACCTTGATTTCAGTCAACCTTTCATTCTGACCACGGACGCCAGCAAAATTGGGGTCGAGGCAGTCTTGTCGCAGATGCAGGATGGGGTTGAACGACCCTTGGCTTATGCTAGCCGCAGCTAAACAAAGATTTTCAACCCTATTCAGCATCGGAAGCAGAAATGTTAGCCCTAGTTTGAGCGGCGAAATATTTTCGCTGCTTTTTTATGGCCGAAGGTTTATAGTTAGGACGGGCCACGCCGTCCCAACGTACTTATGAAAATTAGAGTACCAGAACTCTCGCCTGATGAGGTGGAGTCTGGAGCTGTTAGAATTCGATTTCAGCCGAACATAGAGGCAGGATGAAGACCCCAGATGTCGACGCTTTGATTCAACATGTCTGCAGCATTACGCACGAAAGAAGTTTAGACCCGAACAGGCGAAGGTACATTCTGCAAAAGCTTAAATTCGGGTACATAATCGGGTTAATGCGAGTATTTCTTGTATGACCAGTGTGTCATATATAGACGCAGACCCAACGACCAGCAACAGCTGCTCAAACCTAAAGCTATGATAAACGACGTAATAAGAGAAAATCACAACTCCATTTTCATGTCCCATCTTGGAATCAAACGGACGTGGTTCCAAATCGAATTCAGCTTCTGGTGGCCTGGCATGCGCAAGTATATCGAAGAATGTATTAAGAGATGCGATGCCTGTTATAAAGGTAGTTAGGACCGGATGTTTAAAGCTCCACATGGAGAGGTCGAGAAAACAGTAGCTCCTTTCCAGACCACATCCGTGGATGTTACGTTTCGTGACCCCCTGACCCCGCGCCGAAACCGGTACATTTTGAACTTTATTGACCATTTTTCGAAGTACGTGGAAGCATTTCCGATCCCCGACCAGTCAGCACAGCCGTGCGCCAAAATTAATGCCACCAAGATCCTCACACAACATGGCACTGGCTCGAAATTGATCACTGACCAGGGCCCTGCCTTTATGTCTGCGTTCTTTAATGAATCTTGTAAAATACTCCGCTGAGCAGGCACCACCCATTATCACTAATCACCAGACTGGATGATCGAAAGATTTCATAGGTTTCTACATGCGGGACTGTCCCATTATATATACGAACTGGAACGAGATAGTCCCATTGTTCGTAAATGCGTATCGGCCGACGCTCAATACCACAACGGGGTATACACCCTTTTTCCTGCTACATGGAAGAGAAATGACGCTATCGGGCAAGGAAAATACAAAGGTCAAGGTGTCATTAGGATACCCGAATATCAAGCAACGAAAAGCCAACCTAAAACAACCTTTAATTTAGCCTACAAGTCGGTAGGCATAGCTTACAAGAGGTCGCACCAGATTAACAAGAAATATTACGACCGGCACGCGAAACCATGCACTTTTGAGACAGGAGAGTTTGTCAACGTGTACAACGCTGCGAGGAAACCAGGACTATCTCGGAAATTCAGGGCCTATATGGTTACAGCAAGGATTTCTGATCTCAATTATGAAATCCTAAGAAAAAAAGAAATGAAGCATGTTGTCCACATAAATAGGCTGAAGCCTGCGCATGGTTTCCACGCCCGAGAAACGAAACCTAGGCCACGGTACAAGAACAAGTTACGCAGGTATTCTATCACCAAGCAGAGTATCGAAGAGCAGTCTTCTAAAAAAAATGGGGCCTTCTCATTGGCGTCGGAAGTTCCCCGGCAACGTAACACGTCCTCCAATCTATCGACTCACGCCCTTGTCTCCTCACCCATCCAACCGGATACGCCTGATTCCGAGATTTTTGACCCCACCTACCAGCCGGCCGAGACTCTAAGTTCACGAAAAGAGATGCAGAGTATTCGGACTGACACTCCGGTAAGTCGTTCAAGGTCAAAGTTCGTCCGTTAAGATAACGAGGACACGGAGTTGGCCTTACAAATTTCATTCGATGTTCTTCTTTTCCCAACTGTCCGATAGACTTTATCAGGTAGCGAGAGACATTATGTGGTTAACCCTAATAGTACAGGGTCCGCCAGCCGAACCTGACGGTTTTACAATAAGCAGTGCATAGTCAATGTTTAAGAAAAAATTGTTTTTATTTGTTTAATAAACACAGGAGATGCTGCAGTTTAAAAAAATACGGCCCTATCACTCCGAACTTAGCCAATGAAGCCCAAACTGTAACCCTATCACAATATAGCGGACGTTCGTGCAGCTGTCGAGGGTTCATCGGCGACCAGTAACGAAAGTTTTGTTTATTCACATTTCCGTTAAGATGAAAGTGTTCTTCGTCACTTGTCACAATCACAAGTTCGGGATCTTCTTCGAACATCTGCAACATAGTCTCGGCGAAAGTTATTCTCCTGCCAAAATCTTGTTGATTCAACTCCTGGACAATCATTAGTTTGTACGGGTGGAAGTTCAAATTTTCGTGTAAAATTCGTC
>Ga0209737_10003487_pt1 | contig 10977 bp, 8 predicted proteins | sample TergutCu122P3_FD_187284 | JGI IMG/M metagenome (GOLD analysis project Ga0209737, IMG submission 187284) | Cubitermes ugandensis P3 segment gut microbial communities from Kakamega Forest, Kenya - Cu122 P3 (SPAdes) (version 2) | ecosystem: Host-associated > Arthropoda: Insects > Digestive system >...
AGAAGTACGGGATGCCCTCTTTCGTGAGGAAGAAGCTCGATGACGGTCACTACATCTTCGCCTCCCCCCACAACGACCCCGAGTACGGACGGTTTGAAAACGACGAGTTCGTAAAGGTCGATTTGTGATCAGGGAATCGATCCAGGCCAACTGGCACGCCGCGAGCTTGGCAGCCGAGGCGTACGTCAAGAATATGAGACGGGAGCTCTCCGAAGATAAGACTCCGGAAGAGCGGAAGGACGAAGAGGTGAGGGTTAAACCTCCCCTCCCGACCGGAAACGGAAGTCTGATAGACTTCTACGCCTAGGAGGACGGAATGATAGCCAACGTGAAAGTCGGAGACGTGATCCACACGTCCTGGGGGTACTCGATGACCCTCCATGACTTCTACCGGATAGAGAAGTTGACGCCGAAGACTGCGGTCGTTCAGCTCATGAAGAAGGAAGTCCTGGGCGGTGGAATGGGCGCCCTACTGGTGAAGCCTACGGACGAGGTGGACAGGTGTCACAGCTTCGGAGAACCTCAGAGGGTAAAGATCAGGGGGCTGGACAAGAAACCGTACGTCTTCATCAGGGGATGTCAGTTGGCCTACCTCGAGCCGTACGACCCGAACAGGGAGTACCTCGAGAATCACATGGACTGAGGAGGTCGAGATGAGACGGATGATGCTCCTGATACTGGTGGTAGCCCCGGTGATCCTGTGGGCCGGAGAGCCGAAGTTCTTCTCGTTCACCGAAGGGTCGGACGTTAAAAATTTCGAGACGTTCGACGAGTGGTACTTTCATACCGAGATGAGGATCCACAGGCTGAAGGACGAGGGGTTCGTGAAGTACGACTCCAGGACGTTTCCGACGCCCTATCCCGAGTCTCCGTGGTCGTCAGTGATGAGGATGGGAAAGGACGAGGTGTGGACTTTCATGTCAGATTTCGCCACCTACACGGTGACGGTGTACTACCGTGGAAGGCCTAGGACTGACCTGCGGTTCTTCACGGCGGAATCGATAGGGGTGGGAATGAGATGAAGTTCAATCCTCGGTGAATACTTCTCCGAGGATCTTTTTGATGTCAGCTGAGACTTGGGATTCGACGGCTCCGTAATTTACGGGGCCTTTCTTTTTTGACTCCTCTTCGTACTTCAGGTACAGCATCTTCACGAGGTACTTGATCCCCTTGATGGCTTCTTCCGGATTCATGATGAGATAGTGTCTTGTAATTCTTCGGAGGAGCCGCAGTCTTCGTCCAGCCCGGACCCATGTCGACCTCCGACTGGATATAGAACTTACCGTCAGTCCACCACGACATCTTCTTCCTCTTTTTATCGAGAAACTTTTCAAAATCTTTTTTCGTCTTCGTCTGTGACTTCGTCTGTGATTTCGTCTGTGACTTCTTTCGGTCGCTCCTCTTTCCGACTTCTACCTCGATCCCGTCCTTCTTCCTCTCCAGGTCTTTCCAGATCTCCTTGGTCAGATTTCCCTTCTTGGATCCCCTGGTGTACTGCTTCCTCACGCTCTCGACCATGGCGTGCTGGAACGGATCGTTCAGGAACTCGATGATCCTCTTCTCCCTCTCCGAGTCTTTGGCCTTCTCCACGCCGTACCCGAATATCACGCAGGCGGCGCTCAGCTCCCGGATCTTCTCCTTCTTGGTCCTCGCTTCCTTGGAACGGAGGTAGTGGGCCTCGACGTGTTCGGCGACCGTCAGGAGGACGAGGTTGTCGACTATGTCCGGACCGCCGAGGTGACGGGGTATGATGTGGTGTGACTCGTAGTAGCGTCCGTCCTTCTTGGACCTCTTCTGGTTCCAGGAGTACGCTATCAGTTCGAAATATGAATTGTGCAAAAAAATCTCCTACTCTTTCGAATAGGAGATTAACCTGAAAACAGTTACTTTAGACTTAGATCGACACGGAGAGTTCGAGGGTGACGGTCTCGGCGAAGATGGTCGGTGATACGTCCACCCTGATCCTGAAGTCACGCTGCTTCTTGGTGAGTTCCGTGTTGACTCCGGCGACGTCCACGGTGGCCTTGTACCACAGCGGCTGGGCGCCTCCGAGCCTCTTGTTGACGATGGCTTCCACCTGGGCCTGCCTGAGTCCCATGTAGTACTCGTTGATCGGCTTCTTGACCTGGAGCCTCATGACGTTGTCCCTGATCTCCCTCTTGCACATGTCGAATCCCATGTGTCCTTCGAGGAAACACCACTGAGAGAGGTTATACGGGTCCTCGGTCGTCTTCGAGGAGAGGATCATCAGACCCTCCTCCGCGTTGAAGGCTATCGGGTTGATACCCTTCTGGTCGAGGATGTAGGTGACCTTGAGTTTGTCTTCGATGGAGGTGTCGTCGAATCCGTACCTGGACCTGAGGACTGTCCTCATGAGCTGTCCGCCGAGGTCTCCGGTGTTCATCCATGCCGGCGCCCAGATCCCGTACTTCCTGTCCATGATCCTGGCGAGCATGAGTCCCACGTCGCCGATCGGCTGGCACCAGTACTTCTTCTGGGTGATGTTGTCGAACACTTCGAACTCACCGACGAACCTGGAAACCGCCCTGTGCCTCGCCGGCACGACGAGCTTCTGGGCTCCTATCGAGGAGAGCATCCCTCCGCTTATTGCGCTTGACGGGATCACGAACGGTGATATCACCGTGGCGAACTCCTGGGCTTTCCTGATTGTCCCGAGGTCGGCCGCGAACGTGTGCTGTCCGGTCGGCTCCATGAAGACGTAGGCGTCGTCGTAGTCGGGGTTGAGGGCTTCTTTGAGACCGTCCCTGATGATGTTATACCACTCGGACCTCCAGATGCCGCCCGTCTTCTTCTCGACGAGGTTCATATTCATGACGAACTCGGCGTACCTGTCGCCCTCGATGGTGAACTGGACGTTATGGATCTCTCCGTCGTACATGTCCATGTCGAACGGATCGTAGATCCTCTTCTTGGTCCAGAAACCGTTCACGTGATCGTCTATCTCGTCACCGAACTTCTTTATGACCCTGCACTCCACGAATGAGAAGTCATCGTCGGAGAGGATCATCGGGAAGTAGATGTTTTCACCGTAGGTGTTCACACCTCTCTCGTCGAGGGATCCCTGGAACACTCCGCCGTTCGTCATCGAGCCGACGTAGACTTCCTCGCCGCAGGAGAACGTGATGGTATTGAACATGGGGTTCTTCGGAGCCACGACGGGCGGTGAAGCCATCATATTGGCCGCGTAGAAGGCCTCTCCCTTCAGGACGTCGCCTTCTTGGAGGCTGATACACTCTTCGAGGGTGTACACGTGCTTGAGGTTCCCCTCGTGGACGTACCATATCTTCCTGAAGAGGGCGTCGCACTCCTCGGGGACGGTGGCCGGATCGTCATCGAAGTCTCTCGGATGGGCGAACGTCACGAACTGGGTGCTGAAGTCGTCGGTGTTGTCGATGTACCTGTCGGTGGCCGGGGTCACCTCGGGATTGCTGAGGGACGCCTTGCCGAATATCCTCGGCACCGTCTCTCCGCCCGATTCCGTGTAGAACGCCATGTAGTCTTTCGACTTGGGCGTGGGGGTCGGGAGGGCGGTGAAGTCGTCCACCTTGGCGTAGTCGAACACCTGGTCGTACCTGTACTTGTCGTACTCGATATTGCTGATGGAGATCTTCGTCTGCTTCTCGGTGAGTGACTTCTGCATGACGTAGAAGTACACTTCGCTCTGGATGTCCACCACGATGTGGAGGAGGTCGGCGATGTCGAATCCGAGGTCGTACTTTGTCCCGTCAGCCAACTTCACGAACCCCTTCGAGAGGAGTTCCAGGAGCTTGGAGAAGTCTCCGCCCGCGTTGGTCACGAGCTTCCTGGCCATGTCGGCGCTGAGGAAGCCACCGGCGGTCGGATTGTCTGAAGAGTTGTACTTGATGAGATCGAAGTTAGCCAGAGTGATCGTCCACAGGCCGGTGTCGTCATCCTGGACAGCGTCAACTCCGGTGAGTCCGAACTTCGGAGCCGCCACGAACTTACCCTCGATGGAGTCGTACATGGTACTGAGGGTGAGGCCGACGTTCCCGTCGATCACCTGGTCGTAGTCGAACTGGTAAATCTTATTGAAGACTTTGTTGTGGATCCCGTGGACTATGAGGGCGCCGACGTCTCCCTGGACGAGCTGGATCGGATCTCCGTCTGGGTCCCACTCCGTCTGAGTGAAGGACTTGTCCCTGATCTCAATCTTCGAATTCGGGACGGTGAAGTCGAACTCCTTCTCCGAGCCCGGGTTCACCGCCACCTTGTAGGGCGGGATCAAGCCGTCGTAGGTGGGCTCGAGCTCCTCCTTCGAAGTCACGTTGTAGAACTTGTAGAGACCGTTCGCCGCGACGTAGAATCCTCCGAGGTGAGACGGATAGATGTCGCTGGTTCCCGGAGACGCGGAGATGTAGATCCCGTATTCCGAGTTGAACATCTGAGCCTCGAGTATGTCGGGCCAGTTCGCGGAGCCCACGCCGATCATGGCGTCTATGGCTTCCGAATTCTGAGGACCGAAGTACATAGCCCTCTTCTCCCCCTTGGGAGCCCTGCAAGTTATAAATCCGCTGATCGGGGTGGACCTGTCTACCACCGAGTAGCTCTGATCGAGGTCTATAAACTTTAGCCTCCAGGATTTTCTGTTGGTTCTGGGCATTTAAATCTCCTTTGTCTGATGACTCCTAAACTAGTCGGGACTTAAGACCAATTTTCAGTCGATCGAACAAATTCAATTTTTTAAAAGATTCTACTAAATACAAACTCCCCAAAAGTTAAAATCTCAAGGAAACCACTACTTAAGCATGAAGAGGATATACGACCACCACGTCTCACTATTTTTGGTTTCGGAGTGTCCGAACGCGTGTCATTTTTGTCTGGCTTCCGCCGAGCCCGGAAGGAAGCCGATAATGTCCATCGACGACGTGGGACTCATCCTCTCTTCTTACGACGGGAGGTGGAAGGAAGTCTCCGTGGGCGGTGGAGAGCCCTCCCTCCATCCGAAGTTCTTCGACGTCGTGAAGCTCTGCAGGGACATGGGATGGGACGTCAACCTCCACTCCAACGATACCGCCAGGGCCTGGCAGGCCGCCCAGCTCTTCAGGGACGAGGGGAACGAGAGGTCGATAACGATGACGTTCAGTTACAACGACGTCGTCCTCGAGAAGATGCCCGGTCTCGAAGACAGGGTCTGCGAAGTGGGGAGGATGGTCAGGGAACTCGGGGATCCCAGAATTTCCGTCAACGTCAACGTCTTCACCAACGATCACAATAACAGGCTCATCGATTGCGGTTTCTGTGGAGATCAGGTAGTGAAGGTTCCGGTATACAGCCTCGGAAAGAGCAAGGGGAAACCGGGTACCGTCCAGATAAACACCACCGGATTCACCGGACACATCTACACCACCGACCTCAGAAAATTCGATATCGCCCAGTACGCGGAAGCGTGTGACCACCAGGCGATGATACACTGATCGACTATCTCATCATGCCGTACTTCATACCCAGGCGTGACGACGAAAAGGAAGAATTAGTCGAGGGTGTCAGCGAGACTGACAGACTAGATGAAAGAGCGAGGAGTGAAAATGTACGATCCGAACAAGGTTTTGAATTATTTCGACAAGATGGACAGGAGGGACAGGAAGCTGTCCGAAGTGGTGAGTGACATCGCCGAAGCCCTGGGAGCTGAGAAGAGGCTGGTCGAAAAGACGATAATTCTCGAGAGGGAAGATGACGTGATCCTCCTCAGGGAAGAGACTGCCACGGCGGGACCTTCCGGTGGCGACGCGGCCCCAGAAAACGTCCTGGATCCGGAGAAGCTCGGGGAGTCGATCAGCTCGATGGAATACAGGAAGACTTATAAGGTTGGAGATAGGGTCCGGGTGGAACACCAGTGGAGACCCGATGAGGAGCCCGCCATCACCGGCACGATCGTAAAGATGACGGACAACGACCTCTGGGTCAAAGACGATGATACCGGAAAGGTACGGGGACCGTTCGGTTCTCTCAGCTGGTCTCCTGAAAAACTCGAAGAGTCTGAGCTCCTCCAGAACAACTTCGTCGTCTACGGCCCCAGTGTAAAATCGATCGAGGAGAGGCTCGCCCACCGGAAGATGAGGAATCAACTCCTCAGGGAAGCCACGGAGAAGGGGGAGGAGGTCGAGCCCTACAAGGTGAGGTATAAGCTCCAGGATTGGGCCAACGGAGGACAGGAATACGATCCGGAGAAGAACGAGGTGAAATTCACCGACGCCGGAGGACCCTCAGAGTACGAGAGATGGCGGAGGGAGAAGATTGACTCCAGGAGAAAGAACCGGCTCGACGCCGAGAAGAAGGACGACGAGAGGAACAGGTCTGTGTACACCTCCACCTACGAGAGGAATATGGACAGGAGGAACATGCTCGACGGACAGGTCGATGATTTCCTCGCCGAGTACATAGAGAAGTACGGTGACGGGGCGAAGACCCCGGCGAAGCCCGTCGGAAAACCCACCACCCCGACTGAGGCCCTGAAAGAGTCGAGAGTCAGAGAGGGATACGAACATGATATTCTGGGAGCCATGGACCCCGACTACTTCGGATCCGATGATGACCTCTGCTGTGAAAAGTGCGGTGTCCCGGTAGAGTCGGAAGACGACCTCATATACAATGAAGAGAAGGGGGAGATGATCTGCAACGACTGCTGGGCCGTGTACGAAAATGGAAACCGCCCCCTCATCGAGTCGAAAAAATTGAAAGAGTCTCAGGCTGAGAAGCTGGCGTACGCCGTGATCGACGAGCTCCACCTGGAAGATGACGAACAGATAATCGTCGAGCTCTTCGAAGAGTACTTCCCGCTCGGAGCCGCCAAGATGATTTCCAAGACGTGTGACGTTCCGTATAAAGACGTCGAGAAGATAGTGGCCAGGGTGATGGATTTCGATCCTGATGATCTGACCGAAGAGACGTACGATCTCGAATTTGACATAAGGGATGAATAACATGGGAGAATTTGAAAGGGTAGGGCGGGCCTCGTTCAATAGAAAGATCGATGACCTGATAGGAAGCGTCGACTGCTCCAAACAGACGATCAGAGAGGCGAAGATGTTCAGGACGGTGGGGTACCCCGTCGTCAGGGCGTCCGGATTCTACCGCGACATCGGCAAGTACGTCGACGACGACACCTGGGCGGAGCTCAGGGAATCGATAGTCGACATGATGGACCTGGAAGACAAGATCATGTCGGACAGGTTCATACTCAGGGAGGACGACTCGATGAGGTCCCTCCTGGAAGACTACGACAGGGCCCTCAGCTTCAAGACCCCTCTGTCGGTACTCAGGGAGAGGGGGTACGACGACCTCTCCTCCGACGACAAGGCCCTCTATGACAAGTACAAGGGGGAGGAGGGCGCCTTCAGGAAGAAAGACTCCTACAAGCAGAGGATGGCCAAGCTGAGGAAATTGGACGCGGAGAGGAACAGGGGGAGGGAAGACCTGCCCGAGCCCAAGTCCGACGCCGGAAAGATCCCGACCGAAGCTGAGAAGAAGGTGGACGCCGCCATTCACGACCTCGAGATGGAGGCCCAGGAGACTGGAGATCCCGGAGAGAAGAAGGCTGCCCTGAAGAAGGCTGGCGGACTATTCGCCAAGCTCAGGGACAAGTTCGGTGAGACGGCCATCGGTAAGTACCTCAAGAGCCACCCCCAGGTGGCCAATGCCATAAAGAAGATAGCTACGAACGCCATAACGATCGGGGCTGGAGCGATCGGAGGGACGATCAAGTACTCCGTCCTGTTCGCCCCCCTCGGACCCCTCGCACCGGTAGCCGGAGCGGCCCTCGGTATCCTCATAGCGTACGCGGCCAAAGCGGCGGGCAAGCTCGGAGCGAAGGCCGGAAAGATCCTCGGTCAGAAGCTCGTTGGATTCATCAATGAGAAGGCGAAGACGTGTAAGGTTCCGGTCCTCAAGAGGGTCCTCGCCAAGCTCGCCACCCCCGCTGGAAATAAAGTCATCCAGATCGTAGTGACGATGGCCCTGGCGATCACCGCGGGAGGCGCCGTGGCCCTCGGAGCCAACAGCGTCGTGACCCAGTACGGACCTCAGCTCGTGGCCAGCTTCCAGGCGATGTTCCAGTCTTCACCCGAGATAGCCCAGACTGTCGCCGCGGCCGGAGACACGTCGGTGGTGGCCGCCGAAGTCGCCGCCGAGACGAAAGAAGTCGTCAACAACGTGGCGCCGGAGATGGTGAAGGAGATAGTTCCAGACGCCGCGCCGGCTCAGGCGATGGCCCAAGCCGATAAGGTGGTGGCCCAGGCCGCGATCAAAGAGCCGGATCCGGATATCAAGGAACTATTCGACGAAGTCCTCGAGGCGTCACCGTCTTCCACCGTAGATCCGGGAGCCGTGGTCGACTCCGGATCGATAGCCGATGCTGGAGAACCGGCGGACGTGGTAGACTCGTTCTTGAACGACGGAGGACCCGGGGCCATCGCTGATAATCCCGTGACTCCAGAAGAGGCCATAGCCGAGATCCCGATAGAGCCGGGCCCGGTCGATCCGGGAGACGCTGAAGCCATCGCCGAACTTCCACCCCAAGAAGTTCAGGAAGTCCAGGAGATCCAAGCGGTCGCCAGTGAGCCGGAGAACTTGACCAGGGGGATGGACAGGTACGGGGCCGCGAACTTCGAGCCCAACGGAATGGACCAGGCTATGCAGGGACACGGATTCACCAGGGTGGCCCTGGAAGGTCATGAAGACTTGGCGGCGTGGTCTAGGATAAATCCGAACGGGTCCAGACAGGTGTTCGTGGACATGGACGGCAGCGGGGTGTTCAGCCCTGGAGACGCGATGTACACTTCATACCCGGACGGCACTCAGGTGGTCGAGATGATCGGAGCGGACGGAAACATGGTGGAAGTCAGTCGGTCTGGCGGTTCAGCGGCGAATGCCGGAGCGGACGCTGTCGCCAGGGGAGGCGGTGAGATGCCAGTTCCTCCTGGGGCCGCGGTCGAACTCGATTCCATCAATCAAAATATCGCCAATATGGACCTGACCAACAACCCCGCCCTGAAGACGACGGCGGCCGGGAATACTTATCTGTCAGGTAACACCGCCGCGGAGATAAGGGGTCTGAAGTCTATTCCTGGACTGGAGAACGCAAATATCAGGAACACGAACGGGATCCTGAGGATCACTCTGCCCGGAAGTCCCCAGCAGTACACCATCATGGGAACGAAGCTATATCCCGTAAGTTGATCTGAGTCGACTCAGATAAGGTTCATCGAGTCGAGATACCTCGAACTCTTTTCAATCACGGATTCGTAAGTCCGGTCGAGACACTCGACCGGATTGAATTTTTTAATTGGAGGGAAGTCCTGCATATAGGATTGCATCAACCAGATATTACCGGCGATGGCGTCGGTGGAGTCCTTGGCGTTGACCCCAGCCGTGTCGGTATCCCAATTGCCGGTGACGTCGTAGATGAGTTCTCCTTTGGAGTGATCAATCTTCAGAGACCCGCTCCCCCGTCTCTTCCTCATCTGTAACGACTTCATATTATTCTTCACGAAAACGTTCCGCCCGCAGTACCACCTGTTCTTGAACACCATATCTATGAACGTCTGATATGGGGCGTTGTCCCTGTCCATCGAGACGTAGTCGATGGTGAAGCCGTTTCTGAGGAGGAACTGCTTGGTACTCGCCGACTCGTAACCGTCGAACGAGGTGTGGACTATTCGGAGATTGCCGAGCCTCCTCAAGTCCCATATGAAGAACTTTATGGCGTCGAGGTTGATGAGGCCGCCCTTCGGATTTATCATGATCGTGAAGTCGGTTATGAAGACCCTGACGGGCTGCCGGGTCTCCGAGTCTATCCGATCTGGATCGAACTCCACGTGGGACATGGCTATCGACGTCATGTCTTTCGAGAGGGACTGGTCGACGGAGATACACCTCACCAACTCCGGGGCGTAATAGAAGTGATACTTGTCCATCACCTTGTAGAAGAATTGAGTGGAGATCTGGTTCCATATGAGGTGTTCCGGGTCTTCCATCGCCGGAGCCTTGATACACCCGTACACGTTCTTCAGGCCGGACGAGAAGCAGGCTTCTACCTTGGAGTTATCCCAGAATATCCTGTCGGCCGTCCCGCTGGGTACCCCGCAGATGTCCCTCATGAACTCCATCGGATTCTCATTCGCCTTCGAGAGGTAGTCTTCCACTCCGTTCGGAGTGATCCTCTTCTTCGGACACTTGATCATATCGACCGCGTCGTACTTCCGTGAAGCCGGTTCGTCCTCCACCACCTGTGGGAGCTTCTCATTTCCTCCCCTGAACAGCATGAACGAGTTGTCCCAATCGTAGTGAGACTCGAGCTTCGTGAAGTGACCCGTCTCCTCGTCGTACTCGACGGTGTGGGTGTCCGGAAACTCTTCAGGAAACAAGTCCCACCTCGATCCGGTGTAGAAGAAGTTGTCAGTGGAGTCTTGGGCCTCACCCCAGATCCACGAGTCTGGAAAGTTCTCGGTGGAGTACGGTGACGAATCGAGGATCATCCTGGCGTAGTACGAATTTGAAAACCTGTTCGAGATCCTCTGTCTGAGCTTCGTGAAGAACGTACGGATCTTCTCCTCACCCCACCCCGCTTCGTGAAAGAACGAGAGTTCTGTCATCGCTCCACCGAGGATATTCACGCCGAGGAGGCTGGTGGCGTTGGCTATCATCTTCCAATTGAGACCGTTGAGGGACTGGAGGACGGAAGAGGGTGTAGAAGTCGTGAACTGGATCTTCTCCACGTCCGACCTCTTCAGGTTGATCTGTTCCGCCTCCTTCATCTCCCCGTGAGTCCTGAGCCTCTCGAAGTATGGGCTCGATTCGAAGAGCTGGAGTATGGGCTCGAGGTAGACTTCGCTCGACTTCTTCTGAGAGACGGCGCAGAACACGAGGGCGAACACCGAGGTACTCATCTTGGAGAAGTACTTGTGCGGACTCCACATCAGGGCGAAACACACTGCGATG
>Ga0209737_10003488_pt1 | contig 10974 bp, 14 predicted proteins | sample TergutCu122P3_FD_187284 | JGI IMG/M metagenome (GOLD analysis project Ga0209737, IMG submission 187284) | Cubitermes ugandensis P3 segment gut microbial communities from Kakamega Forest, Kenya - Cu122 P3 (SPAdes) (version 2) | ecosystem: Host-associated > Arthropoda: Insects > Digestive system...
TTACCCACGTGTTACGCACCCGTGCGCCGCTTTACTCGCATTGCTGCTTTCTCGCGCGACTTGCATGTGTTAAGCACGCCGCAAGCGTTCGTTCTGAGCCAGGATCAAACTCTCCAATAAAGAAATTGGATAGTTCCTCTGGCGCTGCCAGCGGCTAAGGCCGGCAGCTTCAAGTTTGGAACAAACTTGCTTGTGTTGCCTTTCGGCAACGGTTGTCTTTCGACAACTTGTTTTGGTTTGTTGTCTTTCGACAACAGAATTGACTGCGGTTTCCGCAGTTCTTCAAGTTTGCTATTTGGTTTTCAAAGAGCGAGCCACTGCTTAAATAACCACCGCCACCGCCCACGCAAGGGTTTGCCTTGCTTTTTTTCTGATCGCTACAACTACCTTTAGCTACTCACAGCGAGGCCTTGAATCCGTCTGCAGATCAAAGCCGGGCAGAACTTTCTTTCTATCACTTCCAAACACAAGCGTCAAGATCTTTGTTTCGACCCGCCCCTGTTTCAACCAACCCCTGTTTCAACCAACCCCTGTTTCAACCAACCCTTGTCTCGGTCAACCCTGCCCAACCAACCCCTGCTTCAACCAACCCGTGTTTGCCTTCAAACCTCATCCACCAAGCCTCCACCGTCAACCAGGAACGGCGCTTCTAAAGTCATGGGGAGGGATTGTCAACAAAACAAAATCTTTTTTTTTTGCGCCTGTCATTTTCATGACTTAGGCCACTGCGCAACGACGCGGCTTCGGCGACACCTTTCTGCCGTCATGATGGCCTGAAGGCGTCCAAGGGCTTGGGGAATGTCGTCGTTCACCACAATATAGTCATAAAATGCAAAGCCTTGCCTTATCTCTTCGCGGGCTGAGCAAAGCCGCTTCTCAATGGCCTGCGGGTTGTCGGTGCCGCGGCTTCTCAAGCGGCGCTCCAACTCTTCAAGCGAAGGCGGCATGATGAAAACGAGCACGCAGTCCGCTTCTTTTTCGCGCAGCCTTCGGCCTCCTTGCACGTCGATGTCGAAAATCGCCAGGCTGTCTTCCCTGCGCGCTCTGTCCACAACGCTTTGGGGGCTGCCGTAGAAATTGCCGTGGACTTGGGCCCACTCTGCAAAAAAACCTGCGGCGGCTTTTGCCTCGAATGCTTCCTTCTCCATGAAAAAATAGTCGACGCCTTCTTTCTCTTCGCCGCGGGGCGCGCGCGTCGTTGCACTCACTGAAAACTGTGCCCCTGGCGTCTCCTTCAGCAGGGCTCTGGCCAATGTCGTCTTGCCTGCACCCGAGGGGGCGGACAATACCAACAACAGGCCTTTGGGAAATGCTGTCGACATAAAGCTATTCCACGTTCTGAATCTGCTCTCGAATCCGCTCGAGCTCCGCCTTCATTTCTATCACCAACAACGAAATTTCTGCATGCTGACTCTTGGCGCCAATGGTGTTCACTTCGCGCCCCATCTCCTGCAGCAAAAAATCCAGACGGCGCCCTGCGGGCTCTTGCGCATGCAAAAGTTTTTCCACCTGCGTGCAGTGCGCCCAAAGGCGCGTCAACTCTTCGGCAACGTCCGTGCGCTCGGCGAAAATGACCACTTCCTGCGCGAGGCGCTGCGGCTCTATGGCGCTTGAAGTCAACTCCGCAAGCCGCGTCTCCAGGCGGCTGCGAAAGTCTTCTGTCGCCACCGCCGTCAGGGTTTTGAGTTTTTGTGCGTGGGTGCATATGAGGCACAGGCGCTGGCTTAAGTCTGCAAAAATCAGCTCCCCTTCTGCCTTTCTCATGGCCAAAAGTTGACCGAAGGCTTCCTCCAGTGCGCCATGCAATGCCGCTGTCGCCGCCTCCACGTTGAGTTGGGTTTCTTCGAGTTTCAAGACGCCTGGCAACAGCACCCACTCTTTGGCGCTCATGGTGCACGAAGCACCCAGCGTCTTTTGTACTTCTTCAAACAGCTTCTGGTAGCTTTGCAGCAAGGCACCATCCAACCTGGGCACGGCAAGGCCCGTGCTTTCGGTGCTGCGTCTGACGGAAACTTCTATGGCGCCGCGGGAAAGTCTGCTTTTTAAAAACCGTACGAGGGAGGCTTCGCAGGCGGCCAACTCTTTGGGCAGGCGCACGCGTATGTCGCAGTATTTGTGGTTGACGGAGCGCAACTCAATCAACAACTCTTCGGAGCCGACCAAAGCCTTTGCCGCACCAAAACCTGTCATGCTGAGAATCATTCTGGGTTGCTAAGGGCTTTTTTTGCACAAGTCAAACACGCTTCGCGCTAAATTTCTCAAACATGCGCAAACTGACCGAGCAATGGGCCAAGGCCTTCGTCGGAAAGCTGGCCGCCGCTGTGCTTTGGCGTCCGAAACGACGCCTGTGGGCGCAACACTTGCCGCCTGCGCGTCAGGTGTTGCTTGTGCGTGTGGACAACCGCGTCGGAGAGGCTTTGTTGATGACGCCGCTGCTCGAAGCCCTGGCACCCCACGCCCAAGTCGACTTGCTTGTGCATGAAAAAACCGCGCGCGTGCTGGAGGGCCACCCCCTCCTCTCCTCTTTGTTTTGCCTTTCTGGAAAAAGCCTCCGCTTCTTCCCCCTCTCCAAAGAGGTGGCCAAGCTTCGCGCACGGCGCTGGGATGTGGTGGTGAATTGTACCAACTGGAGTACGCCTTCCACCAACGCCAGCTTGCTTGCGCGGTGGATTGCCCCCCGCACCCCCGTCGTCGGCCCTGCCTGCGGCATTGCGCAGGCCCTCGCCGACATTCCTGTCCCCAGGCGCGAGGACACCTCCTCCGAAGTCCTTCAGCGCCTCCACCTCCTTCGGCCCCTGGGCTTTGCGCTTCATGACAGCTACCGCTTAAGCTTTCGAAAGCCCCGCCTCTCGCCTGCCTTCGAGGACTGGCTTTTGCACACCGCCGCAACACCCTTCGTTGTTGTTAACCCGGGCTCCAGGCTTCGCTACCGAAGGGTGCCCGAGGAAGTGTTTGTGCATGTCTGCAAAAAACTCCTCCTCCTGGGCCTTCGCCCCCTCGTCGTCTGGGGGCCTGGTGAAGAAGCCCTCGCCCAACAACTCGTCGACAATGCCCCCGGAAGCCTCCTGGCTCCCCCCACCCACCTGGACGCCTTGGCCGCCCTCATGCAAGCTGCACGCTTTGTCGTCACCAACAACACCGGGCCTATGCACCTTGCGGTGGCGGTGGGTACCCCTACCCTCTCCCTCTTCCTTCATGTCCCCATGCTGCGCTGGGGACACCCCCTCCCCCCTCACCTGTGTGTGGACTTGACGAGCGCGCACAACAGCGCCGCCGACATGGCCAGGCTTGCTGTGCAGGCCCTCGCGCAGTTTTATGAAAATTTGGAAAGCAGACTGCCAACCTCGCCTATGCCCATTTGACTCAATACGGCGGCGGCAAAGTCTGCGGGGGCAAAGCCGGAAGCTGTCACCATGTTGGAGGCGCTGACGGCATGCTCTGTCTTGCAAAAAAAAGCCTCGCCCTTGTATTCGGGGGCATGACGCCACAACTCTTCGAGGCTGCTTGCGGTGTGCCGTCGGTCATCCAACAGGCTTGCGCGCGCAAGCAAAGTCACCGCGCTGCCGCTGGCGGCCACAGGCAGGCTCGCAGAAACCGCCTGGCGCAGAAGGCGCGTCAAGTCAGGGCGGGGCTTGCGCAGCCAATATTCACTGCCGGGAATGACAAGCAAAGCCGAGTGCAGCAAATTCAGCCGGGGCAACTCTATGTCGGGCTTTAAGGCAAGGCCCGCCAGGCTGCATACGGGTGCGGAGTCCAGGCTGACGGCTGCAATGCGAAAGCCGCCCAGGCGCCGAAGCTCGCACAAAGCCAGCGCCGCTTCCCAGTCGGCATAGTTGGGCGCCAAAAGGACATGGACGGTTTTCATTCGCGCACCCCCAAAAGTCTGGACACCACTTCTGTCGTGCTGTGGTTTTTTTCGTCTCCGGCCACCGCCACACGGCCGCCGTAGGCCTCCACTTCGTCGCGCTCGGGAATGGTTTCCGGGAGGTAGTCGCGGCCCTTCACGTGTACGTCCGGCTTCAGGGCGCGCAGGAGACGGCGTACGTCAAGTTCGTCAAACAACACAACCCAGTCCACACAGGAAAGCGCGCACAAAAGTTCTGCGCGCTCTTCTTGCGGAATGACGGGGCGGGTGGGGCCTTTGAGGGCGCGCACCGAGGCGTCGGAGTTGATTGCCACGAAAAGGACGTCGGCTTCTTGTTTCGCGCCTTGCAAATAGCGGAGGTGGCCTACGTGCAACAAGTCAAAGGCGCCGTTGGCCAGCGCCAGGCTTTTGTTTTCAAGGCGTATGGCCCTGGCCTTCTCAACGGCCGCGTCGAATGTCAGCAGCTTTTCCACGCAGTGTCCTTGTTATTTCTTCCAGAAGTTCCTTCTTGTGAATGGTGGCGGTGCCTTGCTTTTGCACGGCCAAGGCCCCCGCCACATTCGCCAGCCTCGCCGCCAAAAAAGCTGAGTTTGAAGCCGCAAACGCCAGGGCAAAACCCGCCAGCACCGTGTCTCCTGCACCTGTCACGTCCACGGCCGCCTTCGGGCCGTGGACGGGCAAAAAAAGCTCCTTGCCGGAGTTGTGAAAAACCGCCATGCCCGCTTTGCCGCGCGTCGTCAAAAGCCACTCGCACGAAAGCAATTCCAATGCGCGGTGGGCCGCTCGGCGCAACTGTGCGGGCGTCTGCGTCGGCATCTGCGTCAAGGCCTGCAGCTCCGGCTCGTTGGGTTTGCACACCGTTGCGCCGCGCAAGGACAGCAGCGCATAGCGCGAGTCTATGCACAGCTTGCCGCCATGTGCCGCAAAGGCCGCCAACACCTCGCAAGTCTCTGGGCACAGGGCACCGGCGCCATAGTCGGAAACCACGGCCACATGACAGCCTTTCAGCGCGGCTTCCAGCTTCAAAGCCAGGCGGCGGCGCAGGGCTTTGGGCAATGCCTCCTCAGCGCTGTCTATGCGCAGCATTTGTTGCAGGGTGGTGCCCTCGGCACCGGCCAGTATGCGCGTCTTCGTCTGCGTCTTCCACGCGGTGGAGCTTGCCGACTCCACCTCTATGCCCGCCCCCGCCATCAGCTGGTGAAGCTTCCTTCCCATCTCGTCTTTGCCCAACACCCCCACCGCCACCACGCGGCCTCCCAATGTGCGCAGGTTCGCCGCCACATTGGCTCCCCCGCCCAGTTTTACTTCGCTTCCTTCGTGCCGGAGTACGAGTACGGGGGCTTCACGGCTTATGCGCTCGCTTGTGCCGTATACATAGTGGTCCGCCACCAAGTCCCCGAGGAGGACGACGCGCACTTTTGAAAAGCGGGAAAGGGTTTCTTGCCATGTCATGGGCCTTAGCCCCCTTTCAAGGCGCTCATCGGCCGAAACAACACGAAGGTGGAGGCCCAGGAAAAATGTTTGTCGCAGGCCTTTTGCCACATTTCTTCGGGGGCCATCTCAGGCGTTGCCATGGCAAGGCTTGAAACGCCGGCCAGGCGAAGCTTCTTCTGGGTTTTCTTCACATGCTGCTCAATGCTTTCTGAAGTCCACTCTTTTCTCTCTCCCAGGCCCAGCACAAAAACCCGTCGGCAGGGCAGGCCTCCTTCGGGGCCCAACAGCAAGGCCTCTTCGGCTTCGCCGAGAAAATGGGCGCCCTGCAAAAGCCGCGACAAATAACCACACAGGCGCCAGTCCACAAAGCTTGTCAAACCTCTCACAGGGCGCTCGTCGCTGCGAATCCACAGGCACAGGCTGTCAATGCCGCTTAAGCTGTCTAAAGCTTGCAAACTTGGGACGAGAGGCGTCACAATTCAGTCCTTTGGAAGGCTGGAGGCCACGCGGTCCAGCAAGCCGTTAATGAATGCCGAAGAGTTTTCTGTTCCAAATTTTTTAGCCAGTTCAATGGCCTCATTCAAGGTGACTTTTTTGGGAATGTCCGGACGGTATTTTAATTCGAAAACGCCCAGGCGCAAAATGTTGCGGTCTATTTTGGACATGCGCTCCAAACGCCAGTGGTGGCTGTGCGTGCCTACCAGCGTGTCAATCTCCTCAATGGCCTCACATACCCCTCCCACCAGCTCTGTTGCGAAACGGTGCGCCCCCTCCTGCTTCGGCTCCTCTTGTGCGCTGGCTGCCCAGGCCCACTCCAGGGCCTCCTCCACGGAAATGCCTCCGGAAACATCCAGCTGATAGAGTGCCTGCAGCGCGCGCTCACGGGCCAGCCTTCGCGTTCCTGAGTTAGCGGGTTTCAAATTTGGAAATCCTCTCAAAGAGGTTGGCTGTCTCTACGCAGGCGGCCGCGGCCTCTGCGCCCTTGTTGCCACACTTCAGTCCCGCGCGGTCCATGGCCTGGGCAACATCATCGCAGGTGAGTACACCCAAGGAAATGCTGCTGTGCGCCGACGCGGCAATCTGCGCCAGCTGGCTCGAAACCGCGCCGGCAATGTGCTCAAAATGCGGCGTCTGTCCGCGAATAATGCAGCCGAGGACAATAATGCCGATGTAGTTTTGCGTCTCGTCCAGGCGCTTTGTCAGCGCGGGAAGCTCGAAGGCGCCCGGTGCGCGAAAAATGTCTACGGCATCTTCCTCCACGCCCAGGCGTCGCAGCATGTCCAGGGCGCCTTTCAGCAAAGCGTCTGTCACCACCTCGTTGAAGCGACTTTGGCATATCGCAAAGCGGCCTTTTATAATGACGCAGTTTCCTTCAATGGTGTTTGGCATATGTCTCCTGGCGTTGGTTGCTTAGCCGCGTTTGGGGGGCTTTGCCCTTGCGGCGGTGGTGCCAAAATTGCTGTAGCGTACAATCTCCAAACCATAGCTTTCCAGGCCCACCATGCGCTTTATGCCGTGAGAAAGCAAGTGCAGGCGCCTTATGCCCAAAGAGCGTAAAATTTGGGCCCCCAGCCCCACCTCCCTCAGGCCCTCTGGACGTGCCTCTCTTCCTCCCCCGGGCTTGGCGCAGCCTAAGGCCCCTGGCGCCTGCGGGGCCTGCAAATAGAGAAGCACGCCTTTCCCCTCTTTGGCTATCGCCTCAAAGGCCTGGCGCAAGGGGCCCTTCGCGTCAATGTGTCCTAACAAGTCTTCCAGCGGGTCTGCCCGGTGTACGCGCGTCAGCACCGGAAGCTTGGGCGACAGCTTGCCTTTCACAATGGCCCAGTGTACCTCGGGCTGTACGTCGGCCATGAAGGCGTAGGCCGTGCATTCGCCCAGGGGCTCTCTGTGCAAAGCCATGTGGCCTACGCAGCGCACAAACTGCTCTCTCGAGAGGCGGTAGACAATCAAATCCGCCACGGACAGCATGTGCAGGTTGTGGCGCTTGGCAAAACGCAGCAAGTCCGGCCTGCGCGCCATGGTGCCGTCGTCATTCATCACCTCGCACAGCACGCCCGCCGGAAACAAACCCGCCATGCGCGCCAAGTCCACGGAGCCTTCGGTTTGCCCGGTGCGCACCAAAACACCGCCGCTTCGCGCCTGCAGGGGGAATATGTGCCCGGGGCGTACCAAGTCGCCAGGCTTTGCGCGCGGGGCCACAGCGGCGAGAATGGTTTTGGCTCTGTCCGCCGCGGAAATGCCTGTCGTCACGCCCTTGGCCGCTTCAATGGACACGGTAAACGCCGTCTGGAAGGGTGAGTTGTTGTCCGAAACCATCATCGGCAGACGCAGCTGGCGAATGCGCTCTTCCGTCAGGGGCAGACAAATGAGGCCGCGGCCGTGCTTGGCCATGAAGTTAATGGCCGAAGGCGTCACCTTCTCGGCCGCCATCACCAAGTCCCCCTCATTCTCCCTGTCTTCGTCGTCTGTGAGAATCACCATTTTCCCTTGACGAATGTCTTCTATGGCGCGCTCTACACGGGCGATGCTTTTTTTATCCGAAGCGAGTATGGACATGCTTTCCGTCTAGACTTGTGTCATCCAAAGCGCAACAGCTACCTCAGCTACCTCTATGAGTGAATGGCTCCTCCTCCTTTCAATGTATGCGGCTTTGGGCGCCGTCGTCGGCCTTCTGGCCGGCATGCTGGGCATCGGCGGCGGCTTTGCCATTGTGCCCGCACTCATGCTTATTTTCGGCATGCAGGGCATGGACAAAAACATGTCCACGCAGTTGGCTGTCGCCACTTCGCTGGCCACCATTCTGGCCACTTCGCTTTCTTCTGCGCGCGCGCACCACCAGCATCAGTCGGTGGACTGGCCTTTGTTTGTGCGCATGGTGCCGAGTTTGCTTCTGGGCTCGCTGGGCGGCGCCGGGCTGTCGAGTTTCTTTTCGGGCAGCACCGTGCGCATTGTCTTCGGCCTCCTCAACATATTTATGGCCCTTCAAGTGGCGTTTGGGCGTCCGCCCCAACATGTGCGGGTATTGCCCGGCTTTTGGGGGCTGAGTCTGGGCGGGGCCTTCATCGGCCTTTTGTCCGGTATGGTGGGCATTGGGGGAGGCTCCCTCCTGGTGGCGGGGTTTTTGTTTTATGGCCTTTCCATGCGGCATTCTGTGGGTACCTCCGCCGCCTGCACCCTCCCCATCGCCCTGGCTGGCGCCCTGGGGCACCTTGTTGCCGGCCTTGGAGACGTGGGACTTCCTCCAGGTACGCTGGGCTATATCCACCTGCAGGCGGCGCTGGGCATTTCTCTGGGCAGCGCGCTCACTGCCCCCTTGGGCGCATGGCTTGCCCACCGCCTTCCGGTGGTGACTTTGAAGCGCTTCTTCGCGCTGTTTTTGTTGGGGCTGGGCCTAAAGCTTCTCTGGGACAATCTGCTTGGCCCATGGCTCTGCGAGTCGCGCAATGTATTTGGCGAGTATGTCCACCTCAAGGTTCATCTCATCGCCGGGTTTTTTGTCTCCTAAGTGCGTGCGCAACAAAGTTTCGGGAATGAGGTTTATCCAAAAGCGGTCCTTGGCCAGCTGGTTGACGGTGAGGCTGACGCCGTCCAGCGCGACGGAGCCTTTGGGGACAAAGGCATAGGCGAGGGAGGCGGGCATCTCCACGGCCAGTACGCGGGAGGCGCCTTCGTCGGAGCGCTCTAACACGCGCACTACCCCGTCCACGTGGCCTTGTAACCAGTGCCCCCCCATCCTCTCCCCCAGGGCCAAAGCCCTCTCCAGGTGTACCTGGCGGCCCTCCTTCCAATGCTTCAACGTCGTCACCCGCAAACTCTCCTGGGAAACTTGCACGCGAAAGCGCGGGCCCTCCCATTCCACCACCGTCAGGCAACAGCCGTCGCAGGCAATGGACTCCCCCAGGCGCCCTTCGCGAAAGCGCGTTTGAATCCAAAAGTCGACGAGGCCTTCTGTAGAGTGCAGCGCGTGTACGCTGCCAACATCTTCAATGAGTCCTGTAAACACGGTTAGCGTTTCCTGGCCTTTCTTCCTGCTTTTCCTTCCGGCTTGTTTGTCTCGGCTGTGCTGTCGTCTGTTTCGTTTTCGGGTGCTTTGAGTTTTTCCTGCAAGGCCAGAAAGTCGGCAATGCGGCCATCGGCTTTCCGGAGGCGGCGGCTGAGCATGCGGCAAATGTTTTGCAGCACAATGACGTAGGCATAGTTGTCGTCGCGGTAGAGGTTGTACAAGTCCATGTTGGTGAGGGAATAGGTGTGCGTGGGTTTTTTGGCGATGACGGTGGCGGACCTGGGTTGCAATTCCACCAACGTCATTTCTCCGAAAGTTTCGCCGGGGCCAAGGCGTACAATCAACACCTCTTCCTCGTTGGAGGTGCGGCGCACAATGTCCACTTCGCCTTCTCTGAGTACGTGCATGGTGCGGCCCAATTCGCCCTCGTAAAAAACCACGTCTCCAGGCTCAAAATGCTGCTCCTGCAGGCGTTCCATCAGCCGGTCAAGCGAGCGTCCCTCGAGGCCGCCAAAGACGGGGACACTTCGCAAAAAAGTCGCAAGGGAAACTTCCTGAGGGGTTTTCATGGGGCTATTTAACTATAAACCGGCCTACGAGAAACCGAGTTTTGTGAAAGGGCCCTAAAAATAAACGGCTTCAAAATCCACCCACAGCTCACAAGCGCATTCGGGGGCTTTTGCCGCATGCGTGCTGATGGAGAGTGTCCCTTCAAAGCGTTTTTTGGTTTTGGAGGTTGCTTCCATGGACATGCGAATTTCGTCCAGCTGGCAGGCCTTCTCGTGGACATGCCACGTCACGTTTCCGGCATTGCCGTCCGCGCGCCAGCGCTCGGTGGCGGCCAAGTAGAAGCCGGTCATCTGGACTTCAAAAAAGTCATATTTGAAAAACACCACATCTCCCGTTGTCCGCAGGCGTCCTGAAGAAAATATGCCGGGGACTTGGGCCATGCCGCAGTCGTCTTTAAGGATGGTTTGGGGGGAAAGTTGGTAGTTGCCGTCTTCCAGCATGTGCCCGCAGGCGCTGCAAAGCAGAAGTCCGCACAGGCAGAGGAGTGTTTTTTTTATGTGTGTGTTTATTTTCTTCATTCCGGGGGCTTTCCGTGCGGAGGAGAGCATTTTTAAAGGTTCTTTGCCCTGCGGGCAATAGGGGTTTCTTGTCGACTTCGGCGGAGGTTTTCTTTTGCCCTGCGGGCGGCGGGTTTCGCTTTTCTCCCCTCGCCCGCAAAAGCGGGAGAGGGGCCGGGGGAGAGGGTGTTTCTTGTCGCCTCCAGCGAAGTTTTTTTGTGCCCTAGCGGGCGCCTCATGCCTCCGGCGGGGAACTTTTTGAAGAGTTTCTTTGCCCTGCGGGCGATGTTTTTTTTCGCCTTTCGGCGAGTCCCTTTTTTTGTATGGACAAAAAAAGGAACCAAAAAAAACCACCCTGCGGGGCTTAGGCATAGCAGCTACCCCACCGAAACTGTTTCCTTATCGAGAGCCCATCACTCGGTGGGTCTGCTTCCCTGCACCCTCTAAACGCCGCAACGTGTGTAACCTAAGTGACGCCGTACGGACGGGGCTTACGCCCCGTGCTTTTTTTTCTGCAGCACCCCCATGCCACGTGGGCCGCCCAGGCTCACCCTGCCGTGCGGCTCCCGAAATGCAGCAGAGAACAACAACATTCCCGTCATTGC
>Ga0209737_10003490_pt1 | contig 10971 bp, 10 predicted proteins | sample TergutCu122P3_FD_187284 | JGI IMG/M metagenome (GOLD analysis project Ga0209737, IMG submission 187284) | Cubitermes ugandensis P3 segment gut microbial communities from Kakamega Forest, Kenya - Cu122 P3 (SPAdes) (version 2) | ecosystem: Host-associated > Arthropoda: Insects > Digestive system...
CCCGCCACAACACCTCCCGCATTATTGGTTTCTGTTTTAAGAGAGCCATCTTCATCGACGATCCAGAGATCGTTATGTTTGCTCCCTCGCATTTGAGCAGCCTTGAATCCGGCACCGAATTCAACACCACGAACTCCGGGAATTGCAAAGAGCAGTTGTGACAGGATCGGTTCGACTCCACCGTAGGGATGCTCACCGATTCCGGCAGGCAGCCCTGTTGCCGTCAATTCGATAACCCCTCCGACACTATCTCCCTCATCACGGGCACACTTTATGTGCTCTTCTATATCCTCTTTCGCGCCCTCAACCTCTACGAGTTTCGCCTGTATCTCAACGCCTATCTCTCGAAGCATCTGTAGGCACACAGCTCCCGCAAAGGTCAGGGGCAACGTCAAGCGACCTGAGAATCTTCCTCCACCGGCAATATCGTGAGCTTCACCGTATTTTTGCACCGCAAGATAATCGGCATGGGACGGACGTGGGGTAACCCGGAATTGGTCATAATCTTTGCCGCGCGTATCGAAATTTTTGAACGACACGCGTATTTGCTTGCCCGTGGTGATTCCGTTCTCGATACCGAATTCGATATGTGGCTCATCCGCCTCACAACGTGGCGTCGTCAAATCACTCTGGCCCGGTCTGCGCCTCTCAAGCAGTTCATCAATAGCATCTTTGTCGAGTGTTATGCCAGCAGGCAAGCCATCGATGATAACGCCTATCTCAGAATCGTGTGATTGGCCAAAGATAGTTATTCGCGGCAAAAGCCCAAAACTATTCGAATACAACCTGACCTCCTAATGCGCGAAAATCATCGAAGAATCCCGGATATGATTTCGCTACCGCCTCAGATCCGGTAATAACGACCGGCTCTGTGCACCAACAGCTGGCAAGTGTCGCTGCCATCACAATCCGATGATCCTCATATGAGTCAATGGTGCCTCCCGATAGCTGAGTCATGCCGCTAATCAGAATATCATCACCTTCGATGCGCGCGCTGCCTCCAAGCGTATTCAGGAGGTTTACGACACTCTCGATTCGATCGCTTTCCTTAATACGGAGACGGCGCGTACCGGTAATACGCGTTTCGCCTTTACGCGTCGCAGCCATGACTGCCAGCACCGGAGTCAAATCCGGGCATTGCGATACATCTATCACTTCAGGAAGATCAAGGTCATTTCGCAACCGATATCCATCCCCTGTCGACTCACAATAAGACAGGAATGCGCGACCATCCGGCTGCAAGGTCTTCTCACTCAAACCAGCTACCTCAGCACCCGCGGCAAGCCAGACCGGTGCGCTGGACCAATCACCCTCACATACTATTTTCTCAGGTGCGCAATATCTCTGGTTACCGGGAATGAGCCATCCCTTATCAGTATCGGGAATAATTTCTATTCCATATTGTGCCAACACGTCAATAGTTATGTCGACATAGCCCGATGATTCAAGAGGAGACATCAGGACAATCGTACTGTCTCCCTCCAATAGTGGAAGAGCAAACATGAGACCGGATATATACTGGGAGCTTTGCGAACCCGATACTTCATACACACCACTGCGGGAAGGATTGCTGATCAATGTCTCCAGTGGACGTTTTTGCAATTGATCCGAACAAATCATGGTTGCATTTGGATACTTTGCTGCCATTACCTGCAAGAGAATCCGCGCAGCCGTCGCGCTACTCGCGCAATCAATAATCACATTACCGTCTCGCAGCGCTTTGACCGCCTGATAGGTCGCTTCGATATCCTCGCTCGCATTATCAAATTTTGGCAACGGTGCATCGCTGAGAAGTGATGCGATCAGATATCGTTGCGCATAAGACTTGGAAGGAATTGCCTGCACCTCACCACTTAGAGCGCATGGTGTAATACGCGCATTCATGACCGTTCCTTATGCGCCTCAATGCTTGAGTGTTTCGCCTCGACTCCAGACTCAAGCAATGTGCGCAACTCTTCCCTATCGCACACATCAAGTGCTTGACGATACTCCATCAAGTGCTCGATCAGCGTATCGAGGTGCGGGATGAGCATATCGGCATTCTCAACACAAAGCTCACTCCACATAGCAGCATCAAGAATCGCCACTCGGGTCATATCCTGAAAGCTTCCTGCGCTATATCCTCCCTGTCGCTGCGCGATAGGATCTTTGATGTATGCGCTGGAAACGATATGGGCTAACTGGGAGGTAAAAGCAATCATCTCATCATGATTTTCTGGAGTGGTGATGACAACCTGCCCAAATCCTAATCCTTTGATGAAATCAGAAAGCTCTCTAATCGCATCCTCGTCGGTATGGTCATCTTCACATATAAGAAACGACGCCCCATCAAACAGGGAATCGGTTGCGTGAGCATAGCCGCCTTCATGATGGCCCGCCATCGGGTGCGCTCCGACAAAAGTTCGCCCTCGCTGAGAGCATAGGGCACCTATCTCATCGGCAATTTTGCGCTTGACTCCTCCTACGTCAAAAATAATGCAGTCCTTGGATATATCATCAATATGGTCCTGCATCCATCTGATAGCATCACCAGGACGAAGCGCAACAACAAGATAGTCACATGTCCCGAGAACACCTCGGTCCAATATCCCGTCTATCGCCCCATCTTCCAATGCCGAATCGATGGTCTGGGAATCAATGTCGAGGCCGAGTATCCGCGCATCTGTAGATTTGCGAATCGTTTTAGAAAACGAACCGCCAATCAGCCCCAAACCTATTATTCCGACAGTCTTACCCATGTGCTATCTGACAGGTATCGAGGTCTTGTTGACGATGGGGAGCATCTCAGCAATTGCATCACTAAGCTCAGCGAATGCCTCAGGAGTAATGGATTGCGCGCCGTCGCACATCGCATTCGCGGGATCATTATGCACTTCGATAATGAGTCCATCCGCACCCGCAGCTAACGCCGCGAGCGAAAGTGGGCGCACATACCGGGCTACCCCTGTCGCATGACTCGGGTCAACGATAATGGGCAGATGCGTCAGTTCCTTGAGTACGGGAATCGCACTAAGATCCAATGTATTGCGTGTTGCAATCTCAAACGTACGGATTCCCCTCTCGCACAAAATAACCTTTTCGTTTCCATTGGCCATAATGTATTCCGCGCTCATAAGGAGCTCTTCGATAGTCGCAGCAAGTCCACGCTTAAGAAGAATCGGTTGATTGAGTTTTCCAAGTTCTTTGAGAAGAGTGAAGTTTTGCATATTACGCGCACCGACCTGAATGACATCCACGTGCTCGAATGCCGGCAGATCAACAGCATCCATAATCTCAGTGACAACCGGAAGTCCTGTTTCAGCTTTCGCTTCAAGCAGGATGGCTATCCCCTCTTCGCGCATACCCTGAAACGCATAGGGTGAAGTGCGGGGCTTGTAAGCGCCTCCACGAAGCGCTTGCGCACCTGCTGCCTTGACCTCACGTGCTATCGTGAGCACTTGCTCGCGAGACTCAACACTGCAGGGGCCGGCGATCAAGGTGAACTCGTCACCACCGACAAAGCCGGCACCAAGAGGAATGATGCTGTCATCAGGATGGAACTTGCGGTTGGCCTTCTTATACGGCTCTTGAACACGTTTGACATCTTCGACGATGTCAAACATCCGAATACGACCGATATCGACAGTGGTGGTATCACCCACAACACCAAGGATCGTAGAGGTCTGGCCCTGGCTGAAATGTATCTCAAGATCGAGCTCGCGAAGCCATGATTCCAGACTTTCTCTTTGCTCTGGATTGTGATTGGGTTTTAATATGACAATCATAGCGACTCCGCTCTCTTTTTTTAGTGTTATATATCTTATCAGAGGAGTGTATCTCTATGTGCTACATATCAACGCTGGTAAGAAGAGTCTTGACCTCATGAGTATCAAGCAATCGCCATTGCCCCAATTCGACATCTCCGAGACTTACACCACCAAATGCAACACGCTCCAGTTTGACAACCGGATGCCCAATCGTCTCGAACATACGCCGTACTTGGCGATTTTTCCCTTCACGAATGGATATCGATAACGTGTCGGTCGAGTCACCCGACTCAATTCGGTCAACGATTGCAGGAGCGGTCAGTCCGTCCTCGAGAAACACGCCGTCGCGAAGCCATTGGGTTTCCCCATCTCGCAACACACGCTCGACCTCGACATGATATGTTTTATATACTTTCCACTTTGGATGCAAAATGCGATGTGAAAATTCACCATCAGTCGTGAAAAGAAGCAGTCCTGTAGTCTCCGCATCGAGGCGCCCGACCGGAAATAATCCGGGGTATTCATCGACCGGCACCAATTCGGCAACGGCATGACGCGCATGCGGATCGCTCATCGTCGAAACATATCCTGCCGGCTTATTCAGCATGAGATACACCGGTTCATCCGCAAGAGTAATCTCAATGCCATCTACCGCAACCACATCATTTGCAGGAATCACTTTTGAGCCAAGTTCAGTCACAACTTCCCCGTTAACCGTCACGCGACCCTCTGTCATGAGACTTTCACTGCCTCTGCGCGATGCCACTCCCGCACGCGCAAGAAACTTCTGAAGGCGCATCGTATATGAGTCGTTATGCAAGAGTCCTACCCGATAGTCTCAATGAGATCGTCGTCGAGGTCATCATCGACCTCAGCAACCAGCTCCTCATCCGCGGGCAATGTCGCATCCAAACGATCGCGTATCGCATCCTTCACGCTTTGTTGTGGAGCGAATTCTTCGAGTGGAGGCAGGTCTTTGACGCTCGCAAGACCGAACTTCTCTAAAAAGGCTTTGGTTGTTCCGTAAAGAATCGCGTTGCTGCCCGCCTTATCGCGACCCAGCTCACGAATCAGTCCTTTTTCCAAAAGCGATCCCATGACCGCCTCACTATTGACGCCACGTACGGCATTTACGCCCCCACGCGTCACCGGTTGACGGTATGCGATAACAGCGAGCGCCTCAAGAGCAGCCTGGCTTAATTTGCGCGTATCCCAGCTCAATATATATTTCTCAATGAGCTCATGATGCTTCGGATTGCTGTACAGTCGCCAGCCACCGGCAACCTCGCGAAGCTGAAATCCACGCTCCTCACGCTCATACTCATCTTTTAGGGAAGTGAGCTCTGCTGAGAGATCCTTCTCGCTCACCTCAAGCATATTCGCAAGCTCTTCTATCGTCGCTGGCTCATCGCTCACAAAAAGAAGAGATTCCAATTGGCTTTTCATATCTTTAGTACTCATCAAAATCCTCCGTCAATATGCCACGCTCCTGCGCCTCTTCATCGCTTAGCCCATAAAGAGATATGTCTGATGCGCCTTCCTCTTGCTTCATGTCCAATAAACCTCGTTTGTAAAGTTCGAGTACGGCAAGAAAGGTGACGACTATCTCCTCAGGCTTTGCGCCTTTAGCGATAAGCTCTCCGAATGTCTTTGATACACCAGCCTTAAGTTTTTCGTGAACGCGCTCCGCGTAAGAGCGCAACGATATCGGTGCACTTGCGACGTGTTCGGCCTCCAGAATGAAAATCTCTCGTCTGAATTCCAACTCCGCGCAAATAGTAGCCAACGAATGAACGGTGATCCCTTCAAGAAAGTCAGGCATTACCTGCGCAAACTCAGGCTCCAATGCCGCATGCCGTGCATGCTGGTGTGATTCCGTCTCATATCTTACATCCAAGTAATTCGCGGCATTCTTGAACTGCTTGTAGGCAATGAGTCGAGCTACCAACAAATCCCGTATCTCGCGCGGACTGAACTCCTCGAATTCCTCATCGATATACACCTCATCTTTGGGAAGAAGTGCCATTCCTTTGATTTCAAGAAGTTGCGCGGCAAGCACAAGAAATTCGCTCGCGATGTCCAGATCAAGTTCTCGCATGGTCTCGATATGCGCAATATACTCATCCACAATGTCAGACATGGATAGCGCATGCACATCCAGCTTTTGACGAGAGACAAGATGGAGCAACAGGTCGAAGGGGCCCTGGAAGATCTCAGTATTTACGGTATAGGTACTCAATTACAGTCCTACGAGACGACGGCAGTTCTCCACAGTCTCCTCAGCGAGAGGAAATACTTTCTTTTTGCCCGCCTCAAGCACTTCTTGTGCGAACCCCGGTATCGCGGCGAGTTCTGCCCGACGCTCTTGAAATGGCGCAAGGTATGCGCAAAGCTCTTCAGCAACGGCTCGCTTATGCGCGACACAACCGATCTCCGCATTGCGACATTCACTATCCCACTGCTGGATAGTTTCCTCGTCTGCAATGAGTTTATGGATCTGGTGAAGCGGACATATATCGGGATCTCCCGGATCCGTCTTGAGCTTGCGGGCGGGATCTGTCATAAAGCCCATGACCGTCTTCGTTATCTCCTCAGGTGAATCGCTGATGTAGATGGAATTGTCATAGCTCTTGCTCATCTTGCGCCCATCGGTTCCGGGAACGCGCGCGCCGTCTTCGGGGATAACCGACTTCGGTTCGATAAGATAATCGCCATACGTGCTGTTGAAACGTCTGACAATCTCTCTCGTAAGCTCAAGATGCGGAGCCTGGTCCTCTCCTACCGGCACGCAATCCGCACGCACGATAGTGATATCTGCCGCCTGAAGTGCGGGATAGAGAAAGAAGCCGACATTACTGAGATCCTTATCGGTTATCTGCTCTCTTTGCTCTTTGTAGCTGGGAGTACGCTCAAGCCACGACATCGGAAGAACCATCGTATACATCAGCATCAACTCGACCACTTGAGGAATGTCGGATTGTCTATAAATAGTGCATTTTTCAGGATCAAGTCCCGCCGCAACCCAATCAAGCACCATATCTTCGGTGAACTGACGAATGTTTTCAGTATGTTGCCAATTGGTAGTGAGCGCATGATAGTCCGCAATAAAGCAATAAGCGTCAAACTCGTCCTGCATCTCCAACATATTCTGCAGGTTTCCGAACCAATGACCCAGATGCAATTTACCTGTGGGTCGATAGCCCGTAAGCGTACGTTTCTTCATGAAAAATAATCCTCACTCACACATGAATATGACTAGGTTATGGTAACACGATTGAAAGAGCGATTAACTAGAGTGCTACGCCTGTCAGCAACCAGAAAACTGGTGCGACGGTAATCGAGTAGTACGCATTGAAAAGCCATGGAGCCATGAATAGGAGGCCGAGCACAATGATGAATCCGAATCGTTCTAAATTGTGATACGCATCCCGCATTTCTCTGGGCAGGAATTTTTGAAGTATCCGTGACCCATCAAGTGGCGGAATAGGTATCAGATTGAAGAACATGAGCCAAAGATTGATCTGACAGAAGAAGACGAGTGCGAAAAACACCAGACTGAGTACGGGACCCGATGTGAGATTGAAGAGAAGGAGGATTCGGATAAGCAGGCCGGCGATTGCAGCCATACCCAAGTTGGCTACGGGACCCGCGATACCGGTTATCAGCATTCCTTGGCGTTCATCACGAAAACGATATGGGTTGATGGGCACTGGCTTTGCATATCCAAACGCCATTCTGCCACCGGAACCCAAAAGCATGAGGACCGGCAACAGTATCGTTCCCCATAAATCAATATGAGCCACAGGGTTGAGGGAGAGGCGTCCGGCACGCTTGGCAGTATCATCACCCATCCATAATGCGGCATACCCATGTGCCATCTCATGAATCACAATACTGGGAATGAGAATAAGAAAGCGAATCGCAAACATTGTTATAACTGAAAAATCCATGTGGTTCAGTATACCTAACTTTTCATCAGTTCATTTCAATATCGATGAGTTGTTCAGATAAATCCATCCACCGACTCTCTAGCTTCGGTATCTCTTCTTTGAGTTTCGAGTACTCGGTGATCGCATCGTTGAATTGTTGAGTCTGCTGATAGAGTTCCGGATCCGCCATGAGGGTCACCAGTATGTCGTAGCGCTCCTGCGAGGTCTCCAGGGTTGCCTCGATATCTTCCAGCTCTTCTCGGATGCCTTTTGTTGCCTGATGAAGCTCGTTACGCGCCTGCGCTTCTTCTCTTTTCTGTTCTTTTGACTTGCGAGGAGCAGATTGCTGTATCTCCGGTCTTCGCTGGCGCTGAGTCGCTGTCGTTACAGGAGCACTCCCGACACCTTCACTCTCAGCCTTCTTCCAGAGATAATACTCATAATCACCGTCATATATGGTGACCTTCCCATTTTCCACTTCGATTATTTTGTTTGCGACCTTACGCAATACATGACGATCATGGCTAATCATCACGAGAGTTCCCTCGAACGAGATGAGGGCTTGTGTCAGAATATCGGTTGAAGCTATATCCAGATGATTGGTCGGCTCATCCAGACAAAGGAACGGAGAGGGCTTGACGAGCATCTTGGCAAGCGCAAGTCGCCCACGTTCTCCGCCTGAAAGCACTTTCACAAGTTTCTCGACATCATTGCCTTTGAAGAGGAAGGCCCCCGCGAGACTACGCACCTCTCCTTGCGTCCAGCCGGGAGCACAGTCGTCTATCTCCTGGAAGACCGTATTGTCGAGATTGAGTTCTTCCAACTGATGCTGGGCAAAATATGCGGTCGTCACATGAACGCCTTCTTTACGTTCACCGGATTCAAACGGAAGTACTCCCGCAAGAATCTTCAGAAGTGTGGATTTTCCCGCACCATTGGGTCCGACGAGAGCTATCTTGTCGCCCCTATACAACGTCAGATCAAGATCACGGTATACCTCTTTGCCATCGTAGGATTTCGAGATATTCTCTAATTTGATAACCATATCTCCTGTGCGCGCTGGTTGAGGGAATCGGAATCTGACTTTACTGACCTCGGGTTCAGGCTCGATAAGCTCGGCTCGCATTTTTTCTATACGTCGCGCCCGGTCTTGAGCCGCTTTGGCCTTTGATGCCTTATAACGAAACCGATCGACGAACGCCTGCATATGTGCGATTTCCTTGAGTTGCGCGTCATAAGATGTGCGCAGTTGTTCTTGGTAGAGTGCGCGCTGCTCAACATACGAGGTGTAGTTACCGACGTAGCGCCGCACCTGTCGATTCGATATATCGATTACTTGGGAGACCACGCCGTCAAGAAACGCTCGGTCATGACTGACCATAATAATCGCGCCATCGTATGAGCGCAGAAATCCCTCGAACCAGAGGACGCTCGCAAGATCGAGATGATTGGTGGGCTCATCAAGAAGGAGAAGATCGGGTGATCGCGCAAGAAGTTTCGCAAGCGCGATCCGCATCTGCCATCCGCCGCTAAACTCGGCACATGAGCGCTCCATGTCCTCCGGAGAAAAGCCAAGTCCCCCCAAGACTCCTTTTATATGAGCCTCAATGGAATATCCGCCCAAGTGCTCGAATCGTTCTTGCGCACGCGTGTAGGCATCCAGTATTTCTTGAGAAGCATCCGTCCCCGCCTGACTGATTTCTTCCTCAAGAAGAGTGATGCGATGTTGCAGGTGCGTAACCTCATCGGCGACTCGCATGACTTCATTGAAGACAGAGTCGGTGCCAAGCTCAATAGCTTCCTGCTTTAGATAGCCTATGGTGACACCCTTGCCAAAGGTAACTGATCCGGAATCTGGATCTTGCTCGCCCGCAATAATATCGAGAAGTGTCGTTTTTCCTGACCCATTCGGCCCAACAAGAGCAATCCTGTCCTCAGCATTTACCTGCAAAGAAACATCAGAAAATAGAATACGTTCACCAAACTGCTTCGTGATATGAGAGATATTAAGAATCATACGGTCGTTCTATCGATGACTCCGATGCCATGCGTATGCATGGGAGATGATAGTATTGATGTCGCTGTACTTCGGCTTCCAGCCAAACCGCTCCTTCGCGGCATCCGCACTTGCGACCAGTACCGCGGGATCTCCCAGGCGCGGTGGGGCAAAAGATATTTCGAGCTTCTCGCCTGTCGCATGCATACAAGTATCAAGTACCTCGAGATTGGAAAACCCATTGCCGTTGCCCAAGTTATATACACCACCAACCTCATTATTGCCCAATGCCTCGATCGCCCACCGATGCGCTCTCGCAATATCCCACACGTGGATGTAATCGCGAACACACGTGCCGTCAGGGGTTGGATAATCGTTACCGAAAATCGAAAAATCTGACTTCCCTGCAATAATCGAGTTGAGAATATTGGGAATAAGGTGAGTTTCTGGATCGTGATCTTCGCCGAGCGAAGCATCCGGCATCGCACCTGCTGCATTAAAGTATCGAAATCGAATAGAGGTAATGTGATCACTGTACTCATCCAAAAGATTTTCAAAACGAAGTTTTGACTCACCATATGGATTGATGGGAACAGTCTTGGCTTCTTCGGTAATAGGTATCTCTGACGGTTCACCATATACTGCTGCTGTTGAAGAAAAGACGAGCTTATCCACTCCAGCATAAGCCATCTGACGAAGCATCACGTGGGGTGCATGGACATTGTTCTGGTAATATTTCTCGGGATGTCGGTATGACTCCCCTGCCTCGATATATCCCGCAAGATGTATGACGCAGTCAATACCCGGTAAAATCTCACGCATCAAATCACTATCACCCACATTACCTTCGACAAATCGGGCCCGCCCATCAACTGCCCAGCGGTGACCGTTCTCTAATGTGTCCACAACGGTGCAGGTGTGACCCCCGTCAAGAAGGACTCGTGTCGTAATCGATCCGATATATCCGGCTCCCCCGGTCACTAAAATATGCATAAGTCAATTTAAGCATAAAAACAGGTGAAACATTGTTCACAACATTTCACCTGTTTTTGCAAAGTATGGCTCCTCGGGTAGGACTCGAACCTACAACCCTTCGGTTAACAGCCGAATGCTCTACCATTGAGCTACCGAGGAATAGCAACTGATTATATTACACAATTACCGAGACGTGTGCAAATATTTATTCTGGGAGCACAGAGGAAGGAGTCGAGCTTCGATGCGTGGTAACCCACGTGAGAAGCGTGGAGACGTACCTATGTGCTTTCAGATGGTGGGCCAGGTAGGGTTCGAACCTACGACC
>Ga0209737_10003492_pt1 | contig 10966 bp, 1 predicted proteins | sample TergutCu122P3_FD_187284 | JGI IMG/M metagenome (GOLD analysis project Ga0209737, IMG submission 187284) | Cubitermes ugandensis P3 segment gut microbial communities from Kakamega Forest, Kenya - Cu122 P3 (SPAdes) (version 2) | ecosystem: Host-associated > Arthropoda: Insects > Digestive system >...
CCCCAAAACCCCAAAACCCCAAAACCCCAAAACCCCATATCTCTCATCTTATATTTAATACAAATCAAAAAGAAAGATGAAATTTAAACTTTGATATAACTGATTTAAAATATATTATATGAACCCGAAAAGACATCTAAACGATCAAAGTGAGGTAATGAATTCTTATTCATTGGTACAACCTATAATGAATGCAAGTCATGATAAGCATCGACCAGTAATTTTATTGAAAACACTTGAAGGTTCGGTTGAGTCCGTTGGATACTTCAATTCAAAGAAAACAGGAGTTGCTTTCTCGTCTTTATGGTCAAGGTATTCCTAACGCTCCCCTACCTTCGTTAAAGTGGACAAGAAATGCTTATAGGCCAGAGACTAAAGCATTAGCAAGGAAATCAATAGCAAGACAATTACTAATTTCAGCAAGTAACGATAAAGTCATGAAATCAATAAATGTAGGAGAGTCATTAGACCTATCTTTAATAAAATCTAAAGGAACATTAAAAGAGGAGAGGGATCAATCACCATATAAAAGAGATAGTAGATTCTCAATGGGAATGCATTCAATTACAGGCGTTTCTGTTATGTCTCCTCTTAAACCTAATAGCAGAGCTACATTAACCAGAAGTAATATTTACTCCGTTAAAGAAAACTATCTAAGATCCAGGAAGCTAAGGGATTATAGTTTGGTGAATGCTAGTAGAGCTCCTAGAGAATTGGAGCTTAGTTCACAAGAACATTTAGAGAGAATATGGAGTAATAAGCTAATAGAAAAAATGATTTACAATAAAGCTGAACTCAATCTCATCGACGTGAACCAAAACACTGATATCAATGAGCTTGAAGAAAACAAGTTGCAGGAGGAAGAGAAGACGATAATAAAAGGATTAGATAAACATTTAGAAGAGATGATAAAGGATACAGAACAAGGAAATATAAGATTTATGTACTTCAATATTAAGGAAGGCATTTCTAATCCTTATGATCTTGAATTAACAACCTACAACGACCGTAATGTTTTCTCCTTCTTTACTATAAGCAAGAAAGGAGTAACACAGTATAGAAATGATAAAGCTGTGGATTTCATTTCCCTTCCGGAATGGCTTGTAGAGCGTGAACTGTATAAGCAGACAACAGCTATTCCTTTCTTCCATAATTTCAAGAGGTGGAAGCTTTTAAAGGTATGGCGTAAAGGAATACTTTCTGTAAAACGAAAGCATGTGATAGAGGATTTGAGTGATAAGTTGTTCTTTGCAGATGATGCATATAGAGATTACCTTTTAACATATCGCAAGTCCATGTGTGAAATGGAAAAGCTCAGATTCATCGATTTAAATAGACAAGGCGATGATATCACTGTTGATGATTTTTCGAGGAAGCAGAAGAAGAAGCAGAAGGCAACAGCAGATAAGATAATGGAGTTTTCAAAGAATAATAGAGAAGAATTTAGAAAACTTATTGAAAAAGCACTTAATAGATTAAAGAGGAAGGTAAATGCAGATGCAGATGATAATCCACTAAGTGGGAATGAAGAAGCAAAACATAATTCGGTTCTTGAATCTTTAGGATTTCCAAGTAGTTTGGCATATGGACATAGAGCTGCATTAAGAAGAGAGTGTATTCGCTTCTTGAGATTAGCTTATCTCAATGACTTCCTTGCCATCAAATCCTTAGGAGATATATATCTCAGCACAGTGAATGAAGTGCATAAGATGTTGATAACATTGGATGTGAATGCAAAGGTAGAAACAGCAGAAACTCAAGATATCTTATACAAGAACGTAGGAGCAGATCCTTTACTTCAAATAAGAGTTAACTTTATACCTAAAGAAATACCAGAAGAATACATTATAAAGAAAGAGATTAAAGAGTTTAATGAAGGATTCTCAAAGCCAAAAGAATTTGATATTACCTCGCATGTGGAGATTGAACCTGAAGTAAAAAATGGGAATGAAGCTAAGTATATAAAAAAGTATTTCACGAGGGAAGTACCGAATATAGTGGATCTTTGGGTAGAGCTTGAGCCGGGTGAAAGTAAACTTGAAGGGATCCTTAAGGATTGGATTGATAATGGATTAAAAGTTATTGGTAATTTTGAACGTTGGAGTAAACATGAAGAATTAGTGAAGTATGCACAAGCATTGGAGGAATGGGATGAAATCATAGGAGATGTATGGGAACAACCCTTAGCAATAAATCTGGATGCACTGTGTTACATAAACGAGAGCAATTTGTATAAGAAGAAAGATGAGAATTTACATAAAATAATAGTTTCTGCATATTCTAAAGCATCAGATTTCTTACAAGTCTTCAAGAAATACTTGCGCTATTATTGGATCAACGATCAAACTGATTTCTCTATACTCTTCCATGAAAGAGTACTAAAACCTGTAGACACATTAGCAAGTGCTTTAAAATTACTTGATTACCAAAAGAAAAAATTCGCAGTCAAAATTCCTCAAGGATGTAATCTAGGTATACTCAAGATCGATTGTACTCGTATAAGAAAATCTTTATTACCCTCACCCACAACAGCAATGAAGAAAATAGAAACAATAGGAAATGAAATAGTAAAGAAAAACTTGCAAGAAGTTAAGAAATGGTTAACAGATTCTCATAGACAATTAACTAAGGATGTAATAACTGTAGAAGATTATGTGAATCAAAAGAATGCATGGAATAAGATATCGGAGTCGTTTCAGAGTATTAGAGATAAGACGGATATATGTGGAAGTATGTATAATATATTCCCTGAGTTTTCGTTGTTGGTAAAAAAGGATGATAGAGTTTATCATACTGAATGTTTGCAGGAAATTAAGCAAATGAATACTGTCATCGAAAATGTCTCTGATCAACAAGAACTTCATTTGGAGAGTATAAAGAAGAAGTTGAATGAGAAGTTGATACCAGAATTAACAGTACAATTAGAGAATCTAGTAAAAGAAGTAAATGACGAAAAGCTTCTAACAAAAGAAGATGAATTAGATAAAGTACTAGAAAGAATTAATGCACTTGAAACTGTGTATAGTAATTGTGAAGGACTTGCTGAGAAGTATAGAAATTATCAGCAAACACTTAATATGGAAGTAACAGACTTTCTATTGGTTGAAGAGATTAGAGAAGGACTTGAGTTAAGAAGTACACTTTGGAAGTCACTTAAAGAATGGAGTTCATTAACTTCTCGTTGGGCTTCTCAACAATTCTCCACTATTAACTTCCAAGAGATTGGACCCAAAGCTGACCAATACGCTGCCATCGCCTCAAGAGTGGATAAGGAGTTACCAGAGAATCCAATATCAAAGGAGTTGAAAGTGGCAGTAAGTACATTCAGTAAAGCAGTTCCTATAGTTCAAGATCTTACATCTAAAACACTTAAGAAGACACATTGGGATATGATAAAGAATTTACTAGGAGTTGATTTTGATATAACTGATCCTGAATTCACATTGAAGTCATTATTAGACTTAAGGGCTGTCGAATACCAAGAAGAAATACATCAGATAGCAGTACAAGCATCACAAGAGGATGCTTTAAGGAAACAATTAACTTTATTGGATGAACAATGGAAGATAGTTACATTTACTATAAAGCAATATAAGTATAAGGATACTTATGTGCTAGATGAGGCTGATGTATTGTTAAATATTATGGATGAAAGTTTGGCAAATGTTAATACTATCCTCGGGAGCAGATACATCAAAGCATTGTTGAGTGAAGCTGAAGGTTGGAGGAATTCATTATTGAATCTTCAGACTTTATTAGATGAGTGGATAAGCTATCAAAAGCGTTGGATCTACCTAGAGAATATATTCTCAGGACAAGATATAAAGAAGCAGTTGGCAAATGAGGCAGCAAAGTTTGATAATGTGGATAAGTATTTCAAGAAATTTATGCAAAAGGCTAATAAAACACCACAACCCTTCAAACTCATCAAGCAATTTAGGACAAACCTCATTGAAACTTTCCGTAATCACAATAAGGTTCTAGACGAGATAGAGAAGCAATTAGAAGATTACCTTGAAACTAAACGTAAAGCGTTCCCACGTTTCTATTTCTTATCTAATGATGAACTATTAGAAATACTTGCTAATCAACAGCAACTCGATGTCATTCAACAAGCTCTAAGAAAGTGTTTTGATAATTTAGTCAAACTCGATATCTCTGAAGGTCTCGACATAATAGCAATGTATTCATCAGAAGGAGAAAGAGTTCCATTCAGTAAACAATCAAAAGCGAAAGATAATGTTGAGATATGGTTAGATGTACTTCAAGCCAATATGAGAGATACTTTAGCAAGAGCAATGAAAGTAGGTCTTCAAGATTATGATGTGACAGATCGTAAAGATTGGGTATTAAAACATTATGGGCAAGTAGTAGCGACTGTAGCCCAGATTATGTGGTGTATGATTACAGAGAGTTCTATTGCTGATATGCCTACAAGCGGAAGTGCTTTATTAGAATGGTATGAAGAGAATGTTGCACAAATACAGCAATTGACTGAGCTAGTTAGAGGCAAGCTAGATTCAGTGAGTAGAAAGATTATTGTGGCACTTGTTACAACCGATGTACATGCAAGAGATATAGTAGAGACCTTAGCTGTAGCAAATGTTTCTCAGCTAAATGATTTCAACTGGCAAAAACAGCTAAGGTATTATTGGGATGAAGAAGAGTACATTCAGAAGAATCATGGATGTTATGTAAGACAAGTAGCTGCAAGATTAGAATATGGTTATGAATACATAGGACCATCTTCACGTTTAGTTATTACTCCACTTACAGATCGTTGTTGGATAACTATTACAGGAGCACTTCATATTAACCTTGGAGCAGCACCTGCAGGACCAGCGGGAACAGGGAAGACAGAAAGTACAAAAGACTTAGCTAAAGGGTTAGGAATATATTGCATTGTATTCAACTGCTCGGAACAAATCAATTATAAAATGATGGCAAGATTATTTTCAGGTGTAGTACAGCAAGGAGCATGGACTTGTCTTGATGAATTCAATCGTATAAATATTGAAGTGTTATCAGTTATAGCAAGACAAATGATGGATATAAGAATGGCATTAGTTCGTAGAGTTGAAGTATTCAATTTTGAAGATAAAGAAATTGTGTTAAGAGGGCGTTGTGGTATATTCATTACAATGAATCCAGGATATGCAGGACGAACAGAGTTGCCTGATAATTTGAAGGTGCATTTTAGACCTGTATCAATGATGATACCGGATTATCAGTTGATAGCAGAAATAATGTTGTTTGCTGAAGGATTTAGCCACGCCAAAGTACTTTCCAAGAAAATGGTTAAACTGTATAAGCTTGCATCAGAACAGTTATCACAACAGGATCATTACGATTTTGGAATGAGAGCAGTGAAATCAGTGTTAGTAATGGCAGGTTCATTAAAACGAGCAGAGCCAAACCTTTCAGAAGATGCTGTACTACTAAGAGCAATGAGAGATTCTAACATTCCAAAGTTTGTTAAAGACGATTTACCTTTATTCCATGCATTGATCAAAGACTTATTCCCTACATTGGAAGTTCAACCTGTGTCCTATGGAGCCTTGCAAACACAAATTGAAGATAGTGTAATAAAGCTTAACTTGCAGAAAGTACCAGGGTTTATATTGAAGGTATTGCAGTTGTATGAAGTGTTTACGATACGCTTTGGAGTAATGATAGTAGGATTAACAGGAGGAGGTAAAACAACATGCTTTGAAGTGTTACGTGATGCAATTGAAGAATTACACAAGAAGTATCCTGAGGATGAACGCTATTATAACATTAATCTTGATATTCTTAATCCTAAAGCAATTGGACTTGGAGAACTATACGGTGAAGTTAATAACAGCACACAAGAATGGAAAGATGGACTTGCATCAAAGCTAATAAGAAGAGCTGCAGAAGGGATAACCTCAGATAAGTTTTGGATAGTATTTGATGGACCTGTGGACTCATTGTGGATAGAGAATATGAATACAGTATTGGATGATACAATGACACTTTGTCTTTCTAATGGTCAACGTATAAAATTGCATTTCGGTATGAAAATGCTGTTTGAAGTTCAAGATCTTGCCGTAGCTTCACCTGCTACTGTTAGTCGTTGTGGAATGGTTTATCTTGCAGGTGATACAGTTGGTTGGCGCCCTTATGTTCAAACTTGGCTTCAAACTACTTTTAAAACAGACGAAGTGCTTCCAGCTGAATCGAAGGATATGCTCTTAGGGTTATTTGATAGCTCAGTGGAGAAAGGATTAACAAAGATAAGATCAGGACTTAGAGAACCAATAAAGACAGGTGATTTGCAGTTAGTGCATAGTCTTTGCAATTTCTTAGAGGTGTTATTAACAGAAAAGTATGTTAAAGGAGATGATTCAGCGAAAAAGAAAATAGTTCAATCAGTATTTGTTTTTTCTTTTGTTTGGGGATTAGCTGCTTCTGTAGATGAAACTTCTAAAGACAAAGTAAGAGTTGGTGTTAAGTTGTAGATGGATTTCTTGATTAGGAATATATTTGAGAGTATTGATCTACCTGGTGCACTAACTTGCTATGATTTCTATTTGGACCCAAAAAGAGATATGAGCTTTCGTCCTTGGACAGAGATAGTGCCAGACTTTAACTATGATCCAAAGCTACCTTTCTTCCAAGTTATGGTTCCTACAGTAGAAACCATTAGACAAGGTTATTGCTTAGAACTTCTCCTCAGCAAACAAAAACCTGCCTTCTTCACAGGTGTCACTGGTATTGGTAAATCTGTTATCATACAAAACGTGCTGGATACATTAAATAAGAAGACAGGGCTAATACCAGTTCAAATAGCATTCTCAGCACAGACATCTTCTTCGAGGACACAGTTTTCGATAGAAGAGAAGTTGCAGAAGAAGAGACGTGATATATATGGAGCACCAGTAGGAAAGAATATAGCGATATTTGTTGATGATATTAATATGCCTTCAGTGGAAGTATATGGAGCACAACCACCTATTGAATTACTAAGAATGCTTGTAGACAAAAAAGGATTCTACGATAGAGATAAACTCTTCTGGAAGTGCATAGAGGATACAACGTTGGTGTGTGCAGCAGGACCACCAGGAGGTGGAAGACGTGAATTGACACAACGTTTCACAAGTAGACTCAATATGATCTGCATATCAGCTCCAAGCAAATTTGTCATGCAACAAATCTACCAATCTATCCTAAGTGAGTACATGAAAAGCGCAAATTATATGGATGTAGCAAAGAATATGGTGCAAGATTTAGCAAGTAGTAGTATAGAAGTATATGAAGTTATATGTGAACAATTAAAACCAACACCAGCTAAATTCCATTACACGTTCAATATGAGAGACGTATCAAAGATATTCCAAGGGATTATGATGACGAGACCACAAAGTGTAAGTAGTGGAGATGCTTTAACTCGATTATGGGTTCACGAAGTATGCAGAGTGTTTTATGATAGACTCTCAAATGCTGAAGATAAAGAATGGTTAGGAAGATTAGTAACACAATATGCAGGAAAGTATCTTAGAGCAATGTGGGAATATGATGATGTGTTTGTGAAGAATAAAATATATTGGGGAGATGCATTAAAGTTAGATGCACCTGTAAAATATTATGAAGAAATTAAAGATATTCCTAAATTACGCAAAACACTTGATAATCAATTAGAGAACTACAATTTGAAGTCTTCTAAAAAAATGCAGTTAGTGTTTTTTGAAGATGCTATTGAACATCTATTAAGGATTTCACGTGTTCTTAGACAACCCAAAGGGTATATAATGTTGATAGGGGTGGGAGGTTCAGGAAAAGGAGTATTGACACGTTTAGCTTCATTTATGCAGAAATATGAGATAAAAGAATTGGAGGTGAAGAAAGATCCAGGAGGTGATTCAATTAAAGATTACCTCAAAGAACTCTTGCAACTAACAGGAGTAGATGGAATATCAACATGTTTAATACTGACTGATACACAGGTAGCTAATGAAAGTTTACTTGAAGATATTAATAGTCTTCTTAATAATGGTGAAATACCTAATTTATTCTCTACTGAAGAAATGGATAAGATTATTAATGATTTAAGACCTGTGGTAGCTGAACAGAAGAGAGATGAATCACGAGGGTCTATTTATACTTTCTTTGTTGAGAGAGTAAGGAATAACTTGCATATTTCTCTTTGTATGTCACCTGCGGGGGATGCTTTAAGATTGAGGTGTAGGAAGTTCCCATCGCTTATTAATTGTTGTACACTCAATTGGTTTTCTAATTGGCCTGAAAGTGCTCTCTTATCTGTTAGTACTAAGTTCTTAGGTGATATTGATGATATAACACCACCTGTAAGAAAAGCTTTAGCAGAACAATGTGTTAGGATACATATGATGGTGGATGAAAAGGCAACAGAGTTGTTTGCAGAGTTAAGACGCAAAGTATACATCACACCCAAATCTTACCTTGATCTTATCAAAGTCTACATTGAAGGGTTGAAGAAGAAGAGAAAGCAGGTAAATGATAATAAGGACAGATTGGTAGGTGGTATTGAGAAACTAAAAGAAACCAATATAAACATAGCAGGAATGAAGAAACGATTAGAAGTACTCCAGCCCAAACTCAAAGAGAAGAGTGAAATTCTCGAAGTATCACAAAAGAAAGTTAATGAAGAACAACGAATTGCCACAGAAAAAGAAAAATTGGTTACTATCCAAAAAGACGAAGTAAATGAGAAGGCAACAAGAGCAAAGGCAATAGCAGATGAAGCAGAGGCAGAATTAAATATACTTAAACCAGAACTAACAGCAGCAATGAGTGAAGTAAGACAATTAGATAGAAAGAGTATATCAGAAATAAAGATGTTTAATAATCCACCACAATTAGTTGTTATGGTAATGGAATCTGTTATGCTATTATTAGAAGAGAAGACTGATTGGAATAGTATAAGATCAACACTATCTGATTCAGGAGGATTCGTTGATCGATTAGTTAATTTTGGTGAGAAAGTTGTCCTCCTCCCTGAATCTGTTATCAAGAAACTTCGCACCAATTATCTTAGTAATCCTGAATTTGAACCTGATAAAGTTGCTAGTAGATCAGTAGCAGCAAAGACAATTGTGAAATGGGTGAAAGCAATGAATAACTTTTATGATGTGTTGAAGAAGGCAGAACCAAAACGTAAGAAATATCAAGAAGAGAAAGCAAATTTGGATATAGCAAATAAAGCTCTTTCGCAAAAAGTAAAAGAACTTGATGAGATAAAAGCAAGAGTGGCAAAACTAAGAGCTGATTGTGAAGGATTACAAGCAGAACGTAATAAACTAGCAGATGAAATGGCATTAACAAAAAGGAGACTATCAAAAGCAGAAGAGTTAATAAGTTTACTAACAGATGAAGATGAAAGATGGAATAATGCAGTGGCAACTATAAAAAATGAGTATGACAAATTAATAGGAGATGTGTTTTTGGCAGCAGCATTTGTTTCTTATTTAGGACCATTTACAGGTTCATATAGAGAAGTGATGATTTCTGATTGGTTTAAATCTATTACTGATAAAGTACCTGTCTCTGACAATTTTGGTTTAATCAGCACAATGGGTAATCCTATAGAGATTCGTTCATGGCAGCAGTACGGATTACCGACAGATGCTGTCTCAGTAGAAAACGCTATAATAACAATGGAGGCAATGAGATATCCTTTGATGGTGGATCCACAGATGCAGGCAAATAGATGGATAAAGCAATTATTTAAGAACCAAGGATTAATATTAATGAAGTTATCAAGTCAAGACTTTATGAGAATATTATCAAATGGTATTCGTATAGGCAAGACGGTAATGATAGAAGATGTAGAAGAGACTTTGGATCCTAGTTTAGACTCTTTATTGGAGAAACAGTTTTATAAGAATGAGAGTGGGATAAGTTTTGTTAGATTGGATAATAAGGACGTAGAATTTGATAGTAATTTTAAACTCTTTATGACTTCTAAGCTGCCAAATCCTCATTATATGCCAGAAGTTAGCATAAAGGTGACTGTTATTAATTTCACTGTTACTTTCAGTGGGCTTGAAGATCAATTACTTGGAGATGTTGTCAAACAGGAACAGCCTGAGATAGAGGAGAAGAGAGATGAGATAATACGTAAATTGGCAAATGATAAGAAAGCTCTCACAGAGGCAGAAGAAAATATCCTAAAACTCCTTACGAATTCCACACTCGAACAAATTCTAGACGAAGAAGAAGCTGTAGAAACATTGAAGAATGCGAAGTTCACATCGTCAGAAATAACTAGAAGAATGGGAGAGAGCATTAAAATAGAAACACAGATTAATATAGCAAGAGATTCTTATAGGACTGTTGCTATTCGTGGTTCTATTCTTTACTTTGTTATTGCTGACCTTATAAATATTGATTCTATGTACCAAAACTCACTTGACTATATAAAGCAGGTGTTTAATGCAGCAATAGTGAAGAGTGCAAAGTGTGAGACACAGAAAGAGAGAATGAAAGTGCTTATAGATAATATAACGAAGTTGTTGTATTCAAATATATCGAGAGGATTGTTTGTTGCTCACAAAACTATCTTTTCCTTTCTCATTTGTACAAGCATAAAGAGAAAGGAAGGATCTATAAGTGAACAAGAATGGAATTACTTTATAAGAGGAGTGAGTGTATATAAGGGTGAGACATTACCTAACCCATTACCAAAGATTATTTCAAAATCAGGATGGACATTAGTTCTAACAATGGACCGTGACCTACCTGACATCTTTGGTGGATTGGCTAAAGACATTACCAACAATAAGAAAGAATGGAATGGATATGCTATATCTACTGAAATACATCTAGAAAAACTTCCAGGTAAATGGGATGATAAATTATCAGCCTTTGAAAAGCTTTTGCTTATTAAAGTATTTAGACCTGAAGTGCTTTTATTGGGTTGTATCGATTATGTAAAGAAGGAGATAGGGCAGTATTATATAGAAGG
>Ga0209737_10003493_pt1 | contig 10963 bp, 6 predicted proteins | sample TergutCu122P3_FD_187284 | JGI IMG/M metagenome (GOLD analysis project Ga0209737, IMG submission 187284) | Cubitermes ugandensis P3 segment gut microbial communities from Kakamega Forest, Kenya - Cu122 P3 (SPAdes) (version 2) | ecosystem: Host-associated > Arthropoda: Insects > Digestive system >...
GCTTCTCGGGGACTTCGTCCCCGAACCCCGTCCCACTTTTTGTGCAAAACAACTGAATAGTTACGATATTTATTAGACTTTTACAAGAAGCATTACAGCCTCAACATGACCTGTTCTCGGGAACATATCGACGCCCCTTGCCTTGACGAGACTGTAACCGAGTTCTTCAAACAGCTTGCAGTCACGTGCCGCCGTTGAGGGACTGCATGAAATCATGACTATCCGTTTCGGCTGTGCTGCTGCGACTGCCTTAACCGTCTCGGTGTCACAGCCTTTTCTCGGCGGGTCTAAGAAGATTAAGTCAACTTTTCCGCTGACTTTTTTTAATGCCTCGCCTGCGTCTCCGCAAATGAAATTTGCATTGAAAATATTATTCAGCACGGCATTATTTTGGGCATTCTCGGCGGCTTCACGGATAATTTCTATTCCTGTGAGTTTTATATCGGTATCCTTCGCCATTGAGAGCCCGATTGTACCTGTTCCGCAGTATAAGTCGACAACGTTCATGCCTGATTTGAGTTCCGCAAATTCTCTTGCAATAGCGTAGAGTTTTTCCGCCTGGGCTGTGTTAACCTGATAAAATGAAAGCGGAGAGAGTGTGATTTTATTTCCGCACATAAAGTCTGTAATATGGTCGGCACCTGCCAGAACCGTGCATTTACGCCCCATGATGACATTAGTTCTGTCGGGGTTAATATTCATGACAATGCTTTTGACGTTTGGATATTTGCTTTCGAGTACGGCACAAAGCGGCTTAAGCTGCCTTGAAATATCTTTTCTTACAACAAGGCATACCATTATTTCCTTTGTATGATAGCCCTGTCTTATAAATATATGGCGGGCAAAACCGTTGTTTTGAGCTTCATTGTATACCGATATATGGTTTCTGTTTATGAAATCGAGTATATCACTGCAAATCTGCCCGAAAACCGTAGGTTGCAGGAGGCAGTGCTCAATCGGCACGACCCTGTGGCTTCTCGGTGAAAAGAAACCGCAAACAGCTTTTCCGTCAACAACAGCAATCGGATACTGTGCCTTATTACGGTAACCGTCAACATTTTCGCACGGCAGAAATTCTTCGAATTCGGGGGTTAAACCGCCGATACGGGTAAATGAATTTCTGACTATATTTGATTTAATGTCACTTTCGCCTGAATATGATATATGACGGAAAACGCATCCCCCGCATTTCTTGTAATGCGGACAGTCGGTTTCTATCCGTTCGGCAGACGGAACAATAATCTCATCAACAGTTCCGAACGCATAACTCTTTAAAACCTTGACAACTTTGAGCCTGATTTCATCGCCGACAGCCGTATTCGGCACAAAAACGGTCATGCCGTTAACTCGGCAGACGCCGTTGCCTTCAAAAGTGATGTCGGTTACTGTTGCGTTGCAGAGCTGATTTTTTTCAAGCATTCGCCGATACCGCCTCTCTTTTCAATCAATTCATCAAAGCGGCGAATGTACTCGTACGGGTACTTATAGTTCAGAATACGCTCAATTCGCCCGTCGGGATATACGAGTTTTGTAGAAGCTCCGCTGCCCATTCCGATAACCGTTTGGGTATCATCCATAATAAATATATTGTATAAACAGTCTTTCCCACGCTTGGCATAACCGATATTTTCAAGGTTGCTGAGTGTATTTTTCTGGCGGTAGAGGTAGTAAGGTTCATATCCGTTTTCTATGAGTTTTGAAATGCTGTAATCAACCATCTCAGTAACAGCGTCCGCCTCAACAGGTTCTAACTCTGGGTGAATGGCATCACCGAAAATCTTTGCTCCTCTCTTCAGCGTCAGAGTATGCACTGTAATGCTTTCGGGGTCGAGTTCTATAACTTTATCCAGCGTATCTTTGAAACTTTCGGCGGTATCTGTCGGCAGTCCCGCAATCACGTCCATGTTGATGTTGTCAAAGCCAGCTTTGCGTGCCAGCCTGAAAGCCGTTAGCGTATCTTCGGCTGTATGACATCTTCCAATTGTTTTGAGCACTTCATCGTTCAGCGTTTGAGGGTTAACCGAAATTCTTGTAATACCGTACTTTTTGATTATTCTGAGCTTGTCCTCGGTAATCGTGTCCGCCCGCCCTGCCTCAAAGCTGTATTCCCGAATGCGGGCAGTATCAAAGTTTTCGGCAACACATTTGAGAAGCGTTTCAATTTCATCGGCAGAAATAGAGGTGGGCGTTCCGCCGCCGAAATAAATAGTGTCAATCGGCGTATTATTCTTACGTATTATCTGACCCGTAAGTTCGATTTCTCTGCACAGATTTTTGATGTAATCCGGAATCAGTTTTGCGGCGAATTCAATTGAATGAGAAACAAAAGAACAGTAACTGCATCTTGTCGGACAAAACGGAACTGAAATATAAAGGCTAACAGTACCGTTGTTAATCTTGCTGAGTATAGGCTTCTGATTATTCACAATGCGGATAGCGAGGTCAATTTTAGACTGTGATACGTCATAATATTTGCTCAGGTCAGTGCGGGTGCGTTCCTCACCCTTTCTCTCAATTATATTTGCAATCCAATGAACAGGACGAATCCCTGTAAGAATTCCCCACGGAGGGCGAATCCCCGTTACCCTTTTCAACAGGACATAGAGAGCGTATGATACTTCAAAGGTAAAGTCTTCTTCACAATGCGGGCCTATTTCATAATCCCATTCATTGCTTCCGAAATGTATTTCCGCTTTACAGAAAGCGATAACTTTAGTAATAACTATACACTTTTCTTTAATCTCTCCATAGGGGAATTTCTCCAGATTTATGAAATCAAACCGAGCCGTTCCGTAAAAAAGCTTTAATACGGCTTCAATCTCGTATTTGACGTCATTTCCGATTAAATAGACTGGTAGCTTGACATCATCAACCATTAATTCACCTTCCTAAGACCAGATTTTTCATTCTGCGTTTTTTAGATACGGGTTATGCAGACATTCATGACCGATTGTTGAGGGTTCGTCATGACCTGGGAAAACCTGTAGGTTTTTGTCGAGTGACGCCAGCTTTTTTAGCGTTTTCCGCATATCTGCCGCATCGCTGTCAGGAAAATCCGTACGTCCTATGTTTTCGCAAAACAGTGTATCGCCCGTAAATATGTTGTCGCCGCAGATATAGCAGACGCTGCCTGAAGTATGTCCAGGAGTATGCATGACCTCAAACTCGGCAAGTCCGCTGCGGATTATTTCTCCGTCTTCAATAACGGTATATTCCTTAACCGTCTTAAATGCGCGGGGGTTAAGCAGTGTCGCAAGCGATTCATCGGCACTGCACAGTTTTGCGGCGTCATTCTTATGAACGAAAACCTCCGCCCCCGTTGCGGCACGAACGTCCTCGATGCCGCCTATATGGTCATAATGACCGTGGGTAATGAGGATTTTTGTAAGAACCGTCTTCTTTTTGTTAAGGAAATCAATAAGCTCAGGGGCGTTGCCTCCAATATCTATTGCTGTACATTCTCCCTCTGACGTTTCTATAATATAGCAGTTTGCTCCCATAATACCCAGTTGAAATACATACATATTCATGCCGCACTTTCTTTAAATACTAGCCCTTTCAGCCGAAATAACATCCTTGACGCGTTTAAGCTTGTCAAAGAGATGTTTAAGCTGTTCCGTACTTGCAATAGTAATTGTCAGTTCTATAATCGCATTGCCGTTTTTCAGCAGTCTTGACGTTGAATGGGCAATCGGGATTCTCGCTTCATAGATAACCGAGATAATATCGCAGAGAAGTCCCATTCTGTCGGTGCCGACAACCTCAATATTTGTCTGTAGGGTTGCGGTGTTAGTCTCGGACCATTGAATCTCGCACCACCTATCAAGCTCTTTCGGCTCATTTTTACGCAGAGCCGCCCTATAGTTTGTGCATGCTTTTGTGTGTACGGAAAGACCGTGACCTCTCGTAATGAATCCTACAATATCATCCCCAGGCAGCGGATTGCAGCACTGTGCAAATTTAACGGCAATTTCGCAATCGTCAAGCTTATCAAGAATAATCGGGTGTTTTTTTACATCTGCCGTAACAGTCACGACTGGCGAGGTAATATCGGGCATTTCCACGTCACTGTTTGCGTAATGCCTTTCATACTTATCCTTGAGCCTGTCGATAATTTTCGTCATAGAGATTCCGCCGTAACCGATTGCGGCATAGAAATCTTCAATCGCGTCGCAACTGCGTTTCTTCATATCGTCCGCCAGAAATTCAGGAAGGAGTTTAGAATCAATATCTATTTTGTGACGTTTAAATTCACGTTCCAATATTGCCTTTCCTTGGGCGATATTTTCTTCGCGGCATTCTTTCTTGAACCATGCACGGATTTTCGTCTTTGCTTCGTTCGTGACAACTATTTCCAGCCATGAACGGTTCGGGCCTTTTTCTTCGTCCTTGCTTGTAATAATGTTGCAAATCTCACCTGTATTAAGCTTGTAGTCAAGCGGAACGATTTTTCCGTCAACTTTTGCGCCGACAGTTTTATGTCCTATTTCGGTATGAATTCTATAGGCAAAATCAATGACTGTTGATTTGACGGGAAGAGAAATCACATTGCCTTTCGGTGTCATAACGGCGATTTCCTCAGGGGCAATGTCCGACTTGATTGAATTGACAAGTTCTTCCGGGTCATCGGCTTCCTGATGCGCTTCAAGCATTTTTCGTATCCATTCAAGACGCTGTTCAAGCTTATTGTTAGTACCTCGGGCGCCCTCTTTGTATTTCCAGTGTGCGGCAATGCCGTTTTCGGCTATTTCATGCATTTCCCATGTTCTGATTTGAACTTCAAACGGAATTTCCTGCCGTCCCAGAACCGTAGTATGGAGCGACTGGTACATATTTTCTTTCGGGGTTGAAATATAATCCTTAAAGCGGTTCGGGATTGGCGTGAACATATCGTGTATAAGTCCTAAAACGCTGTAACACTCCGCAACTGTCGAGACAATTATTCTGACGGCATATTTATCGTATATTTCCTCAATGCACTTTTTCCCTAAGAAAAGCTTCTTGTAAATGCCGTAAATGCTCTTGACACGGCCGTCTATATACGGAGGTGCTGTGAAGTCTTCACGCTTGAAACGCATATCTATGCGTGATTTAATGTTTTCTATAAAATTCTCGCGGTTTTCTTTGTCGGCGTCGAGAAGATGTTCGATTTCTGAATAGGCGAAAGGGTCGAGATAGTGAAACGAGAGGTCTTCGAGTTCTTCCTTTATAGTTCTCATGCCTATTCTGTTAGCAATCGGAACGTAAATATTCATTGTTTCAAAGGCTATTCTGCGTTGTTTAGGCTGTTTAAGGAATTTCAGGGTACGCATATTATGTACCCTGTCACAAAGTTTTATTATAATAACCCTCGGGTCTTGATTCATAGCAAGGAAAATTTTGCGGATGTTTTCCGCTTGCTGTTCCTCACGTGTAAGAGTCGGAATTTTATTGAGTTTTGTAACCCCGTCGACAAGGAGCGCAACATCCTGTCCGAAACGTTTTTTGATGTCGTTTATCGTACAGTCGGTATCTTCAATAACGTCGTGCAGAATCGCCGCACATATTGTATCGGTATCCATGCCAAGTTCAAGGATTATTCCTGCGACGGTAACAGGGTGAATGATATAAGGCTGTTTTGACGAACGCACCTGTCCCTCGTGTGCCTTTGCAGCGAAGTCATAAGCTGTTTCTATTTTAGCCAAGTCATACGGCCGTTCTTTTGCGAGAATATCATGAACGAGAGTATCAATGGCATAGTCTTTTTTTGTTTGCATATAACACACCCCTTGAACAGTGACAATTTACGGCAATATGTCAGCCAACCGTTAACTGTTTCAATTTTTTCAAAACTGTTGCACTGTTAATATCTGCTTTTTTTGTTGCTTTTATACGGCTCAGCTTGTCAGACGCAAAGTCTGTGATGATTAGCCCTAATTCTGAAAGTGCATTTGCCGCAACGAGGACTTTGCAGTAATTTATATTTTGTCTTATCAGGTTTGCGTATAGCGTGTCGGTGGCGATGCCTCTTTCGGGTATTCCTTTGTATATAGTCTTCAATTCCTCATAAGTCGGGAGCATATTAACGTAGTATTTCTCGGGTATTTCTTCGTCACGCAGAAAACGCTCATATGCGTCGAGCGCCGAGAAAACGCTCTGCTGTTTTATGCCTGAATTACGGTAATCCTTGACGATTATGCTTATGCTTTCCGTTCCGTTGTACAGATTTATGTCAAGGCTGACGATAAGATTGCAGACGTCGCCCGCCGTCAGTCCTGTATCTTCGGGTGCAACACGGAAAATGAGTGCGTCAAATAACTTTCCGTCAAGTTTGAGCCTCAGCTTTGTGTGCTGTCCGCCAGACATGGGATAAGACCCGATAATTGCCGCTTTATCCAGATAAAACAGCGGGGTTTCGTTGCCGATGCCGTACGGTTCAAGGACTTTCAGCCCTTTAACATTATCTACGGTAAGCTCGTTAGGTGAGACTTGTGCGTCTATATTAATGGGCATAGGCGGCATTATATTATATTGCGTTTTAGCGTATTCAAGAACCTTGTCTTTAAATTCACTGATAAATTCAGGTTTAACCGTGAAACCGCCCGCACCGCTGTGACCGCCGTATCTTTCAAGAAAATCCGATGCGTATTGAAGTGCTTTAAATATCGAAAAATCCCCGAAAGAACGTGCGGAGCCTCTTATGTCGCCGTTGTTGTTTGCAAAAATGAAGCAGGGTTTTCCGAATCTTTCCTGTAACCGTGAAGCTATTATTCCGATTACGCCGTGGTGCCAGTTTTCACCGCAGAAAAGGAGAACCCGTTCCCGTGTTGACTGCGGATTTTCGGCAATATATCTGTAAATGTCCGCAAAAATAAGTGCTTCCACTTCCTTGCGTTTTTCATTAAGTTCATTAAGTTCATACGCAATCGCATGAGCCCTTACCTCGTCTTCTTCAAGCAATAACTCCGCTGCCGTCTTAGGAGAGCCGAAGCGTCCGGCTGAGTTAATCCTCGGCGCAAGCATAAAACCGATAGAAACAGAGTTAAGCGGCTTTCCCGTCAGTCCGCTGACCGCAATCAAAGCAATCAGACCCGGACGTTCGGTGTTTTTCAGCATTTCAAGTCCGTATTTCACGATAAATCTGTTCTCGCCCGTAAGTTCTACGACGTCCGCAACGGTTGCGATAGCCGCGAGGTCGCCGAACTGTTCCATAGCCATGCTATAGTCGCCTTCGTTCAAAGCGGCAATCAGTTTCAGAACAACTCCCGCACCGCAAAGCATTTTAAACGGCGAGAAGCAGTCCTTTCTGTGCGGGTCAACAATCGCTTCGGCTCGGGGCAGAATTTCGCCTGGCTGGTGGTGGTCTGTTATGACGAGTTTCATGCCGAGTTCGTAGATTAGTTCCGCCTCATTGACGGCGGCAATACCGTTGTCAACGGTTATAATTAAATTAACGCCCTGTTCTGCCAATTCCCGTATAGCCGTTTCGTTCATTCCGTAACCTTCGTCACGTTCGGGAATGCAATATATTACATCGGCGCCTATTTCCTGTAAAAACGTGTAAAGCATAACGCTCGCTACTACGCCGTCACAGTCATAATCACCGTAAATGCAGATTTTTTCGCCCTCATCAACGGCGCTGTTGATGGCTTCGACGGCATTTTCCATGTCGGCAATCAAAAAAGGATCCGTCAGTTCCGACACTTCAAGGTGGCGTGCTGCGCTTTCTATATCCGTATATCCTCTGGACGCAAGGACAGAAGCGGTAAGAGCTGTTATGCCGCCCTTTCGCATGAGGTTTTGAATGTCGCTGATGTCAGTTTTCTTTAATGACCACTTCTTCATATTTATATGTCCTCCAAATTTACTTGTACCTTTAATTATACAATATTTTCATCAATTTTACAAGTTAAAATTCGACAAAATATAATAAATGTTACCTTGCACAAAAAACAGTGCCGTTGTGAGACGAAAAACACAATATTAACAACCAAAAACATCAGACCACTATATATAGTATATAGCATTTTTTGTTAAAAACTGTTTGCGCTAGTAAAAAATATGACGTAAATGCGTTGTTTTGACTATTTTGATGTGAAAAATAAACCAAAACCCAGATTTAATTGATGGATATATTATGCAAGATTTACTATTGACAGCTTGTTTATAATGAGGTATAATTAATTATAGTAAATACAAGCCGTATACCATATATAGTGGTCGGGGTTAAACGGTTAACCGCCGCCTTTAAGAGGCGGGGGTCTCGCCCCCGCCCGCCGACATAGTCGGCGAGCGTAATCTTAGGCTTCGCCTAAGATTACAAGATTTAAGGCGAAGAAATTGGAGAAATTAATATGATTATACATATCGTAAAGCGTGACGGCAGGAAAGTGCCGTTCAACATTGAGAAAATCGCCAATGCGATTTTTAAGGCGGCACAGTCATGCGGCGGAAGCGACTTTAATGAGGCTATGAATATTGCCGCCGAGACCTGCAATATTTATTCGCAGCAAAACGGCGACAGAGTACCGACCGTAGAGGAAATACAGGACCTTGTAGAAAAGGTTCTTATCGAACGCGGCCACGCCAAGACGGCGAAGGCTTATATCCTCTACCGTTACGACAGAACCCGTTCCCGTGATATGAAAACCAACCTCATGCGAGTTCTCAAAGAACTCACGTTTAACCCCGCAAAAGACAGCGACATTAAGCGTGAAAACGCCAATATTGACGGTGATACCGCTATGGGAACGATGCTTAAATACGGTTCTGTTTCAGCTAAAGAGTTTTACGAGATGTATGTCCTTGAGGAGAGCCACGCAAAGGCCCATAAAGAAGGGGACATTCACATACACGACCTTGATTTCTTCACACTTACAACAACTTGCTGCCAGATTGACTTAATCAAGCTGTTCAGCGGCGGTTTTTCGACAGGACACGGCTTTTTGAGAGAGCCTAACGATATTGCAAGTTATTCCGCTTTGGCGTGTATCGCAATCCAGTCCAATCAGAATGACCAGCACGGCGGACAGAGCGTGCCTAATTTTGATTACGCAATGGCTGAGGGCGTCAAGAAAACATATGCTTCAAAGTATACGCAAAACCTTGCTAAGGCATTGGATTTACTGGCGGGGCTCGAGAATACCGACGAACTCGCTAAGGAAATCAGGAAAGAGGCAGGGTTAATGCCCTGCATTGCAAACAATAACGGATACAGCGAAAAAGAGTTTGAAATACTGCTTAAATATACGGATGTCGATACAGCCGAGAAAATTCAGGTTTTTGCTCTGAAGAGTGCTTTAAAAGAGACGAACCGTGCGACTTATCAGGCGATGGAAGCGCTTGTTCACAATCTTAATACCATGAACAGCCGTGCTGGCGCTCAGACGCCGTTCAGCTCAATAAATTACGGTACGGATACTTCACCCGAGGGGCAGATGGTTATCCGAAATATCCTTCTGGCTAATGAGGCGGGGCTTGGAAACGGCGAAACACCGATATTTCCTATACACATTTTCAAAATTAAAGAGGGTGTTAACTATAACCCCGATGACCCGAACTATGACTTATTCAAGATTGCCTGCAGGGTTTCGGCTAAGAGACTTTTCCCTAATTTTGCCTTTGTCGACGCTCCTTTCAACCTGAAATATTACAGGGAAAACGACTACAGTTCCGAGGTTGCATACATGGGATGCCGTACCAGAGTTATCGGCAACAGTCATGACCCCAGCCGTGAAATCGTCAGCGGACGCGGGAATCTCAGTTTTACTTCAATTAACCTGCCCCGCCTTGCGATTAACGCAAAGAACAACGTCGGCGCATTTTTTGAAGCACTTGACGAGATGATGGATTTAACAATTGACCAACTGCTTCACCGTTTTAATATTCAGGCGCAGAAACGTGTGAGAAACTTTCCGTTTCTTATGGGACAGGGCGTTTGGATTGACTCCGAGCAGCTCGGCCCCGATGATATAATCGGTGAAGTGTTGAAACACGGAACTCTTTCGGTCGGATTCATCGGGCTTGCGGAAACGCTTAAAGCATTAATCGGTTTCCATCACGGCGAAAGCGAGACCGCACGGGAGCTTGGTCTTGAGATTATTGCAGCAATGCGCGCACGTCTTGACGAAGAGTCTAAACGCACAGGTTTGAATTTCTCGCTTCTTGCAACGCCGGCAGAGGGGCTTTCGGGTAGGTTTGTACGCATGGACGCCAAGAAATTCGGCATTATTGAAGGCGTTACAGACCGTGACTATTACACGAATTCTTTCCATGTTCCTGTTTACTATAAAATCAACGCATTCGAGAAAATCAGGATTGAAGCGCCGTATCATGAGCTGACTAATGCCGGACATATCAGCTATATTGAACTTGACGGCGACCCTGTGGAAAATTTGCCCGCATTCGAGAAAATTGTCCGCTGCATGAAAGAAGCTGGAATCGGCTACGGCTCGATTAACCACCCCGTTGACAGAGACCCTGTTTGCGGATATTCGGGCATAATCGGCGAGACCTGCCCTAAATGCGGACGCAGTGAAGATGAAGGAAACTACTCATTCGAGCGTATCCGCAGAATTACGGGTTATCTTGTTGGAACAGTAGACCGTTTTAACGATGCGAAACGTTCGGAGGTTAATGACAGGACTAAACATAATTTGTAACAAACATACAAAATTGTGGCAAATGACAAATTTCGTAACTATTCAGTTGTTTTGATGCTTTTCGTTGTTTTGCACAAAAAATCGGGGAGGGGTTCGGGGACGGAGTGCCCGAGAAGCGGGGCTCCGCCCCGCAACCCCCAGTTTTTCGTTTCCGATTGTGGTTGCTAAGGACAATTTTTTGTGCATTATGCTATACTCCTTAACGGTTAAATTTTACACTGGTCTTGCTAAGCTTTTTGTCATTAGGCAAGGATGACGACGCAGGCTTACTGGCGTAAGTCAAGGAGGAAGACGCGGCATAATGGCAAAAAGCTACAAAGACG
>Ga0209737_10003494_pt1 | contig 10963 bp, 6 predicted proteins | sample TergutCu122P3_FD_187284 | JGI IMG/M metagenome (GOLD analysis project Ga0209737, IMG submission 187284) | Cubitermes ugandensis P3 segment gut microbial communities from Kakamega Forest, Kenya - Cu122 P3 (SPAdes) (version 2) | ecosystem: Host-associated > Arthropoda: Insects > Digestive system >...
GTATTTTTTCACCAAAAGTCCGCCGAGGGGCTGGTTATAGAAATCGACTGATTTGATCATGCCGTATTCGATGTGTACGGTCTGCGACGTTTTGTCGAGCAGGTACCCGGCCGGAGCCGCGACTTCGGTTACGACATACGCGCCCGGCTTTATATGGTCTATTTTTATTGTCCCCGTAGCGTCGGTAGTATGGAGACCGTTAGCGGTATTGCCCACAAACGCGCCGTGGCTGTCCGTGATCGAAAACTGAGCCCCGGCGAGCGGTTCTTTGGTTACGCTGTCCCTCTTGGTGAGCAATAATCCGCCGAGAGGCTGATTGCTCATGGTTACGGAATATGTTTTACCGTCTGTCCCTATATGGATTGTCTGCGGGCCGCCGTCGATTTCATAACCGTGCGGAGCTTCGATTTCTGTCACCACATACGTTTGCGGTTTCAGGTTCGGCACGATAAACTGTCCGTTTGCGTCTGTTACGAATATTCCGTTTGAACTTCCCGCGACCGCTCCCGTGCCGTCAATTACCTTAAAACGCGCGCCCGAAAGCGGCTTTTTGGTTACGGAACACACTTTCGTAACTAAAAGATTTCCGTAAGGGTAATTGGCAAAAGATAGTTCGACGACGCTTGTGCCGTCCCCTTTCAGCCATGCCTGCTGCGATGATTTCTCGGACAGCATATAGTTTTGAGGCGGTAAAACCTCCTCCACTATATATCCGACTCCCGCTTCAAGCCCGGCTATTACAATGATACCGGAATTCCCCGTGACATACCGTCCGATCAATGTGCCTGATGTGCCCGATACTTCGCCTGTTACCTGCCTGAGTTCAAAAACTGCCCCCGTCAGCAATTCGCCGTTTATGGCGTTTGTTTTCTTGACGACGATGGAATTCAACGGGTAATTCGTTATATATTCGCCGTCAGAGTAAGAAACGAAATCGCTTCCTTCGCGAACTGATACAAAATCGGCTATACCTGAATATTCGATTTTCGTACCGTCGTTTTCTCCTTGAAGCACAATTCCGTTATCCGTGCTTAATACCGAATCGTTCGATTGTTCAACGCCTGTCAGTTCATTGGGCAGATACGCGTTTTCACCCGGATTCAGGTATAGCTTCGTTACCGGATTTTTCGCTTTGGTATAACCCGGCGCGGGCAATACTTCCGTTATTATGTACCACCCCACGTTTACTTTCGGAATGATGATCTGTCCGTTTTTATCTGTTTTGTATGTTCCGAGAGTATATATGCCGCCGTTCGCGTTTTCATATTCTACGCGGTACATGGTGTTTGGTATGGGTTTATAGTTCAAACCGTCGATTTTGGTTATGATCAATGTCGGTTTCCTTGTGTCTTCATAAATTACGGTTTTGGTTTTTCCCCATTCCAACTGTATATTTTTGATTTGCGGTTCTAATAAGTATCCTTCAGGGGCGGTGATTTCTTCCACCATGTAAACCGATTCGTCTAAATTTTCAATTAAAACAGTTCCGTTTTTATCGGTAATATATTCCGATACCGTCATGCTTTCGGTTTTGATCACCCTGAATTTAGCTCCCGCGAGCGGCTGTTTTGTAATCGAATCCAATTTCAAAATTTCTAATTTCGGGCGGGCTTTGTTTGTATAAATCAATGTCTTTATTTTACCCGCTTCGAGTTGTATGTCTTTATGCTGTTTTTCGAGTAAATATCCATCGGGAGCTACGATCTCTTCCACCGTGTAGATTTCTTCGTTCAGGTTTTTAATCAATATCCGTCCGTCTTTATCCGTGATGTATTCTCCCGTAGTCTTGCTCTCTGTCCCCGTCACCCGAAACTTGGCGTTTGGCAAAGGTTTTTTCGTCGCTTCGTCTATCTTCAGTATTTCGAGCGTCGGTCTGATCGTATTGGTAAATATGAGCGTTTTAGTCTTTCCCCACTCTAATTTTATATCTTTGTGTTCGGGATTGTGTATATATCCGTCAGGGGCTTCGACTTCCCAAACACTATATATTTTTTCGTCAAGATCGTGTATTATGATTGTGCCGGTTTTATCCGTTACATATTCCGATACTGTTTGGCTCTCGGTTTCTTTGACGCGGAATTTTGCGCCGGCAAGCGGTTCGTTTGTCTGCGAATCCCTCTTCTCGATTCTGAGCGACGGCCGCAACCGGTTATCAAATTTTATTTCCACGACTTTACCCGCTTCGAGCAGAACATCCTTGACTTCATCGGATTTGATGTAATGTTCGGGCGCGGCGATCTCCCGTACTTTATACCAGCCCTCGTCGAGGTTCTTGATTTCAATGATGCCTTTATCATTTGTCATGCCCTCGAAAACGATTTGCCCCGTTATCTTAGACACCGAAAACTCGGCGTTTTTTAACGGCTCGCCGGTAGCTTCATCATATTTTTTTATGATGAGGCCCGGTTTTATTTTATTGGTAAAAATGAGGACTTTTTCCATACCCCATTCCAATTTGATGTCTCTGTGCGTATTGTCGCAGATATACCCGTTCGGGGCTTCGACTTCCCACACGCTGTAGATTTTTTCGTCCAAGTCGGTGATTACTATTGTTCCCGTTTCATCGGTGATGTATTCTGAAACAGTCGAACTTTCCGTAGCCTGCACTTTAAATTTAGCGCCGGCCAGAGGCTTGTATGTTTCGGAATCTCTCTTGATAATCCTCATAGACGGCATTCTGCGGTTATCGAATTTTACTTCAACGACTTTATTAGCCGGAAGGAATACATCTTTACTTTCCGTTGATTTTATATATCCGGGAGGAGCGGCGATTTCGGTTATTTTGTACCAGCCCTCTTCAAGGTTTTCTAACCGTATGACGCCGGTATCGTCCGTGATGCCTTCATATACGATTTGCCCGCCCATTTTTGCAACCGAAAACTCGGCTTTACCGAGCGGCAGCCCTGTACCCTCGTCATATTTGCGGATAATGATTCCGGGCTTGGCGTTGTTCTTCAGCGTTATCGTCGCCGTTTTGCCAGATTCCAGAACGATGATATGCGGCTTGGAATCGAGGATATACCCTGCGGGACTGACGATTTCGGTTACGGTATATGTGCCGTCGGGTATATCTTTTAGAACGGCAACACCCAAAGCGTTTGTAGTGACGTCCCATGATTCTGTTCCGCCGTTCTTGGCTATGCGTATCGTCGCGCCCGGTAATAACTTGCCTGTTTCGGCGTCAACCTTCGTGATTTCGAGCGTCGCAAGTTTTTTATTGGTAAACGTTACCGTCGTTTTTTCGCCCTCGCGAATCAGAATGTTATCTTTATGCGGGTTTACATCGAGCGAATACCCAAAAGGAGGGGTTATCTCAGTGACACTATAATATCCAGTCGGTAAACTCAACGATACTTTACCCGAACCATCCGTCGCGCCTGAAAAAACGACGATTCCGGCAGCGTTCCTGATTTCAAAAACGGCTCCGGGGAGCGGTTTGTTTGTCCCCGCTTCCAGCTTTATGATTTCCATATCGCCGGGGCCGGGTTCCGGTACGGTAGTCGGCTGAGTCGTGGGTTCGGTTGTAGGCTCCGTAGTCGGTTCGGTCGTTGGTTCCGTGGTGGGTTCAGTCGTTGGTTCTGTTGTCGTTTCTGTCGGTTCAAATGCATAAGTAGCGTATGCGTTTGCGTCTTTGAACGTGAACGGCGCTCCGGTCATCGCGTAATCCTGCGTTGTGCTGTCGCCGGATGAACCGTATAGAATAGTCTGGTTCGCGACTTCTCCCTTGACGGTTAACGTGATTGACCCCGATTTCGTTACATTCTCTTTCGGAATTCTCAACATGAACTTTTCGCCCGGCGCAAACGCGGTCTTTTCGGTTACGCCGTCTGCGGAAACGATTTTTGTCCCTGTCGGTACGCCTGCCGGTAATGTAACCGTGTAACTTTTGACTTGCACGTTTGACGTCACCGTATATTCTTTTGTAAAATAAGTTATACCGGCTATGTCTTTTTCGACCATGCCGTTGCCGCCCGTTGATGTGACCGTAACGGACGGAAGCGGTGGTATCACCGTGTTTTTTATACCCGCGTTATATATCTTCATAATACAATCCAACATATATTGATTTTCGGGGTTGATCGGCGCCCATCCTGCGACATTACGGATTCCCAGTTTATCCTCTAAATATACTTTCAAGGCAAACTTTGTGGCAAACGCCGCTTCCCATGCGTTGTCCATGCCTAATTCCTCAAAACTCTTGTATGGGTAGCCGGCTAATACTATTCCGTATATTTTGGGATCCGTTATACCGGTATCCGAGAGAGTCACGTTATATGAGCCGCCTTTTTCGCCAACTCCGGGTTTTGTCGGGTCAAGGCAATACGCGGGATAAGTTTTCCCATCTTCTTTATACCAGGCATCGCTGGTCCTGATCGTTATACCGTTGTGCGTCATTTTGGAAATCAAACCGTCTTCGTTATAGACTGTGACCGTATCGCCGCTTTTCAACGCTGATATTTCAAGAGACGGTATCATCGGCAGTATCAGAAATATAGCCAGTAATATTGTGATTATCTTTTTAAATTTAACTTTTTTTAATAAATGCATAATTTTTCTCCTATTCAGATTTTAATTTTTTATTTTTACATAAAAAAAGCGACTTGTTTGTAATGAACAAATCGCCTTTACTTTTTTATTTGGTTTTAGTTTTTATTATTTTTTCGCCGTGATCATCGACCAGCGGAAATTGCCCGCCGCGTCCATCGCGACCCCCACGCCTATTATGTTTGAATCCTTTTCCATCATTATGGCTTTATGGTCTGTGGATTTCATTAGCGCCGTAAACGCCGCATCAGCCGTTTGCGTTCCCGCTACTATGTTTTCACCCATGAAAGTTATGTTGTCGGTATATTTTCGTACCATATCGCCGGGATAACCGTATGTAGGCGAATAATGAGTACAATAATCTTTATCGACCATATCCTTCGCTTTCATTCTGGCTAACTTCATTAAATCGTCGTTTCTCGCGATAGGGTTCAATCCCTGTTTAACGCGTTCACCGTTTAAGAGTTTTATAAACTCGTTTTCAATAACAGTCTTTTCATTATCGCCGAACGGTTTAATTGTAATACATACCCAATAGACAGTCCCGTCAGCCGCTTTTGCTGCGCCGATGCCGATTTGAGTCGTTTTGTTCACAGCATATATGTCATTATCGAAATATGATAGTTTTCGCCATTCGTCAGCAACTTCGGCAGGCGTCTTTTTACCTATTGAAAAATAGTAAACATGAGAAAAAGCATTCACAGAATTATCCATCAGGAATTTTTTTACGCCGGACGGAAATTCTAATTTATCCAAATGGTTTTCCGCCATTTCACTTGCTTTCATTCGGGCAAGTTTTGTCAGGGTTTCGTTTTGCTCCAACGCGTACATTTTTTCGTTTATACGCGCTTTGTTGAACAATTTGACAAGTTCATCTTCCGTTTCCTTGAATTGCGCCGATCTTTTTTCGATCATTTTTGAACGGTCAAGCGTCACTTTGGGCGTAAGTTTTCCGTGCTGGTCGCCGGTGATTACCGCGTTTTTAGATGTTATTATAACTGTCTTGTTTTTGTCGTTCCATTCAACTTTACAGCCGAGAGATTCGGCTATGACTCTTGAATGGACAAATATCCGTCCTTTAATGTTTCTCAATTCGATTGATTTCTGAAACATAACGGCTCCCACCGGCATGTATTCCGTTTTTCCCGCGATTATTGTACTTTCGATTAAAACTCCGTCGTCATATTCAATACAGTCGCAAGTCAATATTTTTTCTTTAGCGTCGATTATATATTGCAGCGAATTTTTACTTGTCTGCATAGTCGCGTATATATCTCCTGTCTTTTTATTGTAATATACATCTAACCCGAATGCCTCGAGTATTGCCCTGAACGGTACGAATGAATATCCGTTCTCTATAAAGGGAGGTACATCGAATTCCAAATTCTCGCCGTCTAACAGAATCTTTATGCCGGGATTTGCGTTTGCTCCCGCCGCTGCGGGAACGGTGAATACGTTGAATGTCATCGCTAATATTATTATGGCTGCCAATAAAATTTTTGTTGTTTTTTTCATGAATATCATCTTCTTTCTATAATTTAATTATTTATCTTCAAACAAAAATTTCCGCAAATTAGATTATACCATAAAATAAATATGTTTGTCAAGCGTTTGTTTAGATTATTTATTTTGAATATCTATTTTGATGATATGTTTCGATTAATTATTTCATAAAATTTCCACCCCCTGTATAATAAGCCTTTGGGTAGGTACGTTTTCGACGCAGGTTACAAGGCTGATTCGGTTGTCGTTGGTGTATTTTAATTTTGACCAATCGGTTTCCAAAACTTTATCTACCGAGACTACTTTGTATTTCCGCGTACCCAAAATTGTTTTGTATTCTATGATGTCGCCGGCTTTTAATTCTTTGAGCCGCCCGAAATTATTTGAAACGCCGCGGTTGTGGCCAACCACCCCGATGTTGCCGTTCCAAGCGGATGTGCTTGCGATATGTCCGGCTCCTTTGAGCATTGCCGCGAATGTGTCCCCGTCATATACCGTGATGTTCAGATTTATTTTCGATATTGTCAGCGTGCCTATACTGCCGTCTGATTTGCGTACCTGTTCTATTGGTGTGAGTTTATATTGGTTTGTTTTTTCATCCCCATATGAGAAAGTCGGATATTGATTTGCTTTTCCTGATGAATCGGGGTATGTGACATTTGAGTTGCCGCCTGATCCCGGTTGATTGCCGCCCGATGATGAATTATTTGAAGTATTGTTTGTACCTGACGACGAACCTGCGGAATTTCCGTTTGACTGAGATGTCGTCGATTTGTCCTTATACGGCGTCTCCGGGGCGTTATACGGTTTGTTTCCTGCCGGGTATAAATCAAAGTCGCCGCCCGGCAGTATTATGTTTGTCCCGAAATCCGAGTTATATATTGTCTGTGGATCTGCGTCGATTATATCATTTACATAACCGGGCGTATCTTCCGTTATATTATACCCCGACTTTGTCCCGCCGTTATAGAACTCGGTATCGTTTTCATTTGAAAAGTTATACGATAAATCGCTTGGTATATTCAGTCCCGCGACTTGATAAGTCGATAACAGAATTAACAGCGCGCATATAACGCAATATACTTTTCTTTTATTATTTTTTCTTAACATTTTGATTGCCTCCTTTATTTTTATTGATTGATTTCATTACCGAAAACAAGTTCGAATTTGTATTCGCCGGATTTGTCAACTTGTTTTATGCAATGGGTTAAAGTTTTGTTGTTATATGCCGCTGATACGGTTGTGCCGTTTAATACATTTGCGGAATATTTGTCCAATGCAAACCCGAAACTTCCGGATTTGATTGAAGCGTCGAATTGATTCAAATTGACCGATAAATTCGTTTTATCAAGCGGCGCTGTTCCGAGCAGAATATATTTATCATTGATTAGGTTATATACCGCTATTTCCGTTTTTTTGTTTTTATTCCCGTTTTTCTTCATATATAATATATATCCTGCAGTTGCGCCGCCAATTAAAATCGCCGCCAGTATAATCCCAATTATATATCCCATGATATTGCCGTGTTCGGGAACAGGCTTTTCATTTTCCGGTTCCGTCGTGATTTCTTCGGTAGTAGGTTCTTCGGTCGTAGGTTCTTCAGTAGTAGGTTCTTCGGTCGTGGTCGGCGGTTCCGTCGTTGGGACAGGAATAAACGTGCCTGTATATGTTATGATATACGTTATGCTGTCAACGGATTTTTTTGTCACGATCCCGGTATATTGGACAGTAGTCGTATAGCCTGTGGCGTATGTGACCCGCTGCGAACCCGAATACTGCGCTATCGCCTTATATTCCGTCGGCACAAGCGAATCGCCTGCGAGAGCCGTCCCCGTAACGATCCATTCTACGCTTGAAAGTGAAAGCGTGATCCCGTTATCCAGTATGCTCTGCGGAATAAACGACGGGTCGTTATATAATAACCCTTTATACTCTTTCGTCTTATAAACCGGGACGTTCCGCGATGCGTATCCCGACGCTTGTGTGACAAGGCTGGCTGTGTCGAGAGTCAACGTGCCGTAATAGCCGTCTTCGCTGTAGCTCATGCTCGGTATGAATTGCTTTAAAATATTGGATGCGGAATTCGTCGTCGTTTCAAGAGTCGCCGGTTTTGATACGGATTTTGATAATTCAGATATATTCTCTTTCTTTTCCGTATTCGTGTGCGTGAACGAAAAGTCGTCCGTTTTGAAATCGTTTTCAACCAGCATTTCCGCGGTTATACTGTTGTTTACGTTGAATGTCTTCACTATGTATTCCGTACCGTTCACCGTTTTGCGCTCAATATTGGTCGGCGTCGGGGCGGCTGCGGAGACATTTAGGGTAAACATGATAATTATGGCAATACCGCATATTGCCGAGTAAATTTTGCGTTTAATAATAATCGCCTTCTTTCTTTACATATTTTAATTTTTTTCTTTTTTATGTTTTTACCGTTTGATTATCTTCAGGACGGTCAGAGTAAACATAAGGATTAAGGTGGCGCCGTATATTGCCGGATAAATCTTGCGTTTAATAATTTCCCCCTTTCTTTTTCAAATTTTTAACGCATTCTAAAATAAATATCCGCGCGGTTTCATAGTTTTTCGTTACCCCGACCGCATAGCCGTCTTCGCGCAATGTCTTTACTGCCGGGTTATCTTCGAGACAATAATATTGTTCTTTGTATATCCCGTATTTTACCGGCAAACTTATAAACATTTCGCCGTCGACAACGGCTTCGCATAATAAATCGAGTTCAGGGTAAGTACGGCTGTTTTGCGCCGCCCATTCAAATAATTCTCTTTTTGTCATATATATTTACCGCCTATTTATAAATCTTTTGTTTATTCGTATAGATCACCCCCTGAAAGGAATAAAAAAATCCCATCCTTCATTAAACATGGTTCGCAGATTGAACCTGTTTAATTTAGAATGGGATTTTTTGCTTGTTTTTGTTATTTAATTTTTGAGTTCGCTTATATTTATTGCCGGATTTATATATCTGCGGCGTTTAACTGTTTTTTTGCCGTATTGGATCGATTGTTTCGGGCACCATTGAATGCAGGCGGCGCAATGTTCGCAGCGGTGAAGCCATTTGGGTTTGCCGTCAGTTATTTTTATATTCCGGACCGGGCATATCTTTTCGCATTGCCCGCAGCCAACGCATTTATCGTCTGTATAAAAAGCCGCGTCAAGGCTTTCGATGTTTTTATACAGATTCGACGCGGTAATGGGATTCTTTCGGATCAGTTCCCGCCTGACTTTTATATCATTGGCGATTGCCTTTAACTTTTTCTCAGCCGCGATATTCCATTTCGCGCCTTTTTCAACAGAAGCCGGATTATACATCATGATATAATTAGCTGGAGTATGTAACCCCCTGCCATACCGCAGTTTTAACCCTTTTTCATTCAGGGCTTTTTCAAGCGCCGCAACGCTGCCTTCCCCGACCCCGCCCATTGCGACCACCGCGAAAATCCACGATTCGGGATTGATATTTATGTTGTTTATAAAGTTGCGGACTATACGCGGCAGGTTGCCGTAATATGACGGAAATACAAAACCGATCACCGTCCCCGCTCCGCCGATTTGTTTAAACGGGCATTCAACGGCCATCGAATACATAGGGATTCCAAGATTATCCGATAAATTTTTTGCTATATACAGCGAATTGCCCGTGCCCGTGAAATAGAAAACAGTTGAGTTCATTATCAATCCTCCGTTAAAAATATATACTTTAATGATTCTATCATATTTATATATATTATACAAGAACATTTTTTATAAAACTCATAAATTCTGTTTTATGATTTTCGTAATCAGGCCTACAGCCACCTGCCTTTCATTGTCGATATGGGTCACGGCGAAACTAATATCGTCTTTTTTACCGGGAAGTTTACTGTCATAACACGAATGGGCGATAGCGTTTACGCCTATATTCAACCGGATAAAATACATGCCTTTATCGATGTTTGTTATTCGCCCCGCGTATTTGCCTTGAGGACGGCACTTTTTGAGATTTTCCGCGTTCGTGTCCACGGTTATGCTTTTCACGTCGACTTTAATGGATATATTGTCGATTGATTTACAGTTTATTTCAGTGACTTTGACAAGCACTTCGTCGCCGATAGTATATTTTTCGTGGACGCTGTTTATCCAGTCCCACGATAAGTCCTTTATCAATATGGAACATTCGACGCCGAATACTTCGAACCGGACGGAACTGTCCGTAACGGTAATAACCCTTGCCTGTACAATCCTGCCTTCGCGTATTTTATGCGCGCTTGATTTACCGGTATCCATAAAGAACGTCTGCCGTTTTTTCATCATCGCTTCAACGCGGCTGGCGACTACGCTCCGCGTTTTTGAATCTATGCCTTTGATTATGAAGTCAACTTCCGCTCCGAGCATATTTCCCACTATTTTATTCTTACGCAGCGACATTTCCCCATGTATATTTTCCTCATCTTTGCTGAGGGCTGTCAGCATATTGTTTATGGGAACCACTACTCTGACCCCGCGGTAATCAATGACGGCGACGCTGCTGCCGTCGAAAATCCTTTCAATACCGCTTAAAGTGCCGGACAGGATCTTTTTTGTTTTATAGGCGTTTTGGATTTCATGCCATAATAAATCGTCTTTGTATTTCTGGCTTTCAATTTCGTTTCCGCTCTCGATTGTTAAAATAGGCGGCGGACGTTCTTTTCTTTTTGCCGGAGTTTTCTTTTCCGCGATTGCCGGTATAACAGGTTTAGCGGGTTCTATAATTTCCGGTAGTTCAGGCGTTTCAAGTTCTGGAATGAATGGTACTTCAGATTCAGTATTTTCTGTTTCAGCCGGGATGCCAATCGCCGCGTTTTCTGTATTTTCTGTTTCTTCCGTTTTTTTCTTTGCTTTGGGCATATTAATTATCACTCTCCTCGTTTAATATGGT
>Ga0209737_10003496_pt1 | contig 10959 bp, 12 predicted proteins | sample TergutCu122P3_FD_187284 | JGI IMG/M metagenome (GOLD analysis project Ga0209737, IMG submission 187284) | Cubitermes ugandensis P3 segment gut microbial communities from Kakamega Forest, Kenya - Cu122 P3 (SPAdes) (version 2) | ecosystem: Host-associated > Arthropoda: Insects > Digestive system...
AAATTTGCTCTCGCTGCTACGTTAAGAAACAAACGTTTTTGGGTTTGGACCATTGCAGGTATGATTATATACCTAATTCCTGTTGCCATACGTTACGCAACTGGTAGTATAGTAATACCCTTTCTGAATTGGCCAGGCTACTGGATAGATCACTTCATTCCAGGTAATTTGTCAGAAAAACTGTTAGTAAACATGTTTTTTCCAGGTGCCACAGGCGCTATAGCAGGAGAAATTTTTGCACAAACCTATTATCATAAACAACCCTTAACTTGTAAAGCAAAGTATCTTTCAAGATTTGCAGGTGCCATGTTCTTTGTTTCTGCATGGTCCCTCTTTCAACTTATAGGTTACCAATTTGCAATATACTTACCCTTCTCGCCAGGTAGTAACCTGTTTGAAAGCTATTTTGTGTATCCATTAAATTATGTAATAGCTGCATGTTCAATTCTAACACCAACAATACTTGAGGGTTTGAGAAATTTAATGCAAAAAATACAACAAAAAATAATTAAAGTTTAATTATTTGGGTGTGTGGGATGCCCTCGATAGTTATAATGGCATCAGAGTGAACATGACCGTTTTGTATTGCTTTTTCAACGCAGCATTGGCCTACCAAGTTGATGATTGTAGCATTTTTTATCATGCTTATTGCCTCATCAACATTAATTTTTCCGCCGTTGTAGAATTCGTCTTTAACTTTGAAAGTTATTTTGCCTTCGCATAGGGTTTTACCAAGGAGTTCAACATCGCATATGGCTAAAACAACGTTTGGTCCTATTTGTTTTAGTTTAGCGTAAACGTCCATGTTGTTCCCTTAAATTTGTTTGATGGCTGATTTTGCACCGCATGCGTTACAGACTAGGGTGGTGAGGCGTTTTTCTTTTATAATTTTGGTATCGGGACGTTTACATACGGGGCAGATTACAAAGGCGTCCATGTATCTTTGTAGTAAACGCTCAAAACTGTCTCGTTGAAATTTACCTTGAAATATGGCGCGTGCATCGTGAAAAGTTGCCGCGGTTGCCATTTCGTGGGTTAGGAATTTTAGAATGTGTTGGGGGTCACGGTCTAAAATGTTTGAGATTTCGCCAAAGTTTGAAATGATTGTACGCATGCCAATGGTTGTTATGAAGAGTCTTGGTAACTCAAGACGTTCTTTTTTTATGGAAACCTCTGGCATTTGTTCTCCGGCTCTTTTTAGTAAGTCATCGTAGCAAAAGTCCATGTTAAATCGCGTTTAGCAAATAACGCTTGCCTATATTTAAAACTTATAATACTAGAGAGTATTAATGATATGTTAAAATCTACAAAGAATAAGTTAAAATATTTAAGCTGGTAGATTACAAGTTTGAAGTCAAACTGCGCAGAGGATAAATGTGTCAGCCCAAGATAAAACAAAACAAATCGATGAAATGCGTTCACAGATTGCTGTTTTAAAGGATCAAGTGAACAAAGCAGACATAGAAGCAAAAAAGATGGTTGAAAGAAGGGATCAATTAAATGGCCAAGCTGTAAAGATAGATCATGAAGTTCGTGATATTAAAAAGCAGCGGGATGCAATTAACAAAAAAGTGCATGCCATTAAGCAGCAAAGGGATAATGTTAGAGATAAAATAAAGCCGATTATGGATGAAATTCAAACCATTAATGATAAGAAGGCTGTGCTTAAAAAGAAAGTTCCTCATATTCGGCAAAAAGATATTCAAAAAGAAATTGACCGAATAGATTGGAAAATTCAAACAGAAACATTAGACTTACAAGAAGAAAAAAGGTTAATTGGAGAAATTAAACTCCTTGAAACACAGTTAAGTGGCTATAAAAAGATTGAAAAAGAAAACAAGAAAATCTCTGAGCACATACAGGAAAGAAGAACCTTAGATGCTCAAGCAGAAATTTTTCATAAAGAAGTAGCTGAATTTGCAAAGAAAAGCCAAGAACTGCATGAAAGCATGATTGCTAAAATTGCTGAAGTAAAGAAAGTTAAAGAAGAAGCTGACATGCTACACAAGGGCTTTATTGAAAATAAAGAAAAAGTTAGAAACTTGCGCGTTGAAATAGCTGTTCTCACAGGTCAAATGCTTGGGTTACGTAATAGCCTTAGAGAAGAAAGCAAAGAATTAAGAGAAAAAGCAATGGCCACCCGGCAAAAAGAAATAGCTATACGACAAAAAGAAAAAGAAGAAGCAGATAGTCAAAGAAGCAAAAAAATGCAAGATGAACAGGTGTTAAAATCAAAACTTGGAGCCCAAGCAAAAGAGAAATTAGCTAAAGGCGAAAAACTCAGTTGGAATGAATTTCAGTTAATTGCAAACGAAGATGATTCTGAGGACAACGATACACAAAAATAAATTAAGCTCTAACGTATTTATCTAATAGGATTATACGTTATGGCTGATACAGAATTAGCGCAAGGAAAGCAAAAAAATATTCTAATTTTATGCGTTGACAGAGATAACGATATAGAAAGTAAGGCAGCCATTAAAACACCCCTACTGGGTAGAGCAACTAACTTGGATGCAGCGGTTGCGTTAGCTTTAAAAGATCCTGAAGAACCAGACGCAAATGCCATGTTTGAAGCAGTCCGCTTATATGACCAATTGGTAAGTAACAAAAAACCCGATGAAAATTTTGAAGTGGCCACTATTTCAGGTACAGAAATGGGGGGCGTTACCGCAGACCGAAAACTTTCCGCAGAACTAGAACATATTTTAAAGACCTATGCCATTACAGAAATTATTTTTGTTTCTGATGGCTATACCGATGAAGAAGTCTTTCCTATAATTGAAACACGCGGCGTACCCATATCATCTGTAAGGCGTATAGTAATTAAACACAGCGAATCCATAGAGGAAACTGCTGCAGTATTTACAAAATACCTAAAAATGCTCATAGAAACCCCTAGGTATTCTCGCATAGCTTTAGGTTTACCAGGTATTTTAGTAACCATTTTTGCTATATTTTGGGCTGCAAACATTGCTCTTGGCGTAAATATGTATTATTATGGCATAGCCATTGCCCTTGTCATTGGCACATTTTTATTGCTTAAAGGGTTTGGTGTAGATATGGCAGTTAAAAATGGTTACAAATGGATAAGAGAATACTCGCCTCCACCGGTACCTGTACAGATTTCAAACTATACCGTAATAGCTGGAATTCTATGTATAGTTGTAAGTCTTTTCTTGGGGGTTCAGTATGTTACGGTTAATTTGCCGCTTACGCAAGGCATTATAGCGGGGATAAGTCAAATTCCCATGATAATTGCGCTATTTATCAAAGGAACATCATTAATTATGATCAGTGGAGTATTGATGATTTTAATTGGTAGAAGTTTAACCTTTTACTTTGAAAAAGACATAAGGCTCCTTCGAAACACAGTTTTAATTGCAGAAGCTATATGGGTCTACTTTATACTAGTCGCCACAGCTAATTTACTCCAACAACCAGCTATAATATTGACTCTTGATAACCAATTTTTCATAGAATTTATCCAAGCAATTGTTGTTGGCACACTTATTGGAATAGCGGCCATATTGTTATATACGGTAGCAAGTAAGAAAACTGTTGGCTTTTTCAAAAAAGTTACTGAAGAAGAGAAACAAAAGGATGTTACGCTTTAATTTTAACAGTAATTTTAAAAAGTATACTGTATTTAGCATCTACAGGGGTTAAATAGTGCTTAAGAAAATATTCTCAATCATTGGTGCTTACAAAGTTTATGAACGATGGTTATGGTACCAAATTAAAGATGGCCAAAGACCGGAGCATATTGCTATAATTTTAGATGGCAATAGGCGATGGGCAAGTGAACAAGAGAAGAGCCCATGGCTTACAGATAAGTGGGGCCATAAGCAAGGCGCTGACATTGTTGAGCAACTTTTAGATTGGTGTAGTATGCTTGATGTTAAGTATGTTACGCTTTACTCGTTTTCAACAGAAAATTTTTCTAGACAATCCGAAGAGATAACAAAAATAATGCAGATAGCTGAAGAAAGATTCAAAAAACTATTAACGGACAAACAAATACATAAGAATAAAGTTCACGTAAAGGTCATTGGTCGAACAAACCTGCTACCGCCAAGCCTTCAAAAAATCATCGCCGAGGTTGAAGCGGCAACGGAGCATTATAGTAATTATGTTTGGAATTTTGCGTTTGCCTATGGGGGGCGCGCAGAAATTGTTGATGCCTCAAAAAAGATTGCTACAGAAATAAAGGAAAACCGACTACAAATAGAGGATATTAATGAGGCAATTTTTGAAAAATACCTCTACACCTCACATATGACAAAACAGGATCCTGATATGATTATACGAACCTCTGGTGAGGAGCGTTTAAGTGGGTTTTTACTTTGGCAGGCTGCATATAGTGAGTTATTGTTTTTAGATGTTTATTGGCCTGATTTTCGTCTTATTGACTTGTTAAGGGCTATTAGAACGTATCAAAAACGTAGACGCAGATTTGGAAAATAAAAGCAGCAGCAATAGTAATAGATGGTGTTAAGCGCGTTTTTTAGCGCTAACAATGGATAGGACATCTCGGTCTTTTAGCACAGCATCTTCGCCGATGCGACGTTTATTTCGCGCATCAATAGCGTAGATAAAGTTTTCTCCAAGTTCTGTGTGGATAACGTAGGCAAATTGATGAGCGGTTATACCGTTTGGCACTAGGTAAGCATCAGGTAATATTTGTCCTTCATGATTTGTTAAGTGTTCAGCGTCTTCAACGGGATAAATAGTTATCATGTTAAGTAGTTTAAAGTAAGCTACATTAATTGCGTCCTGCACACCCGTAGAGCCGAGGGGTAGAATTTTTTCTCGGATGGATTCTAAGGCTCCAAGTTGTCCGGCGGAGAGTTTTTCAGGGGTTAAAATTTTAAAGTCTTTATCTCCAGGCTTATAGTCTATCATTTGTTTTTCTGTAGCACGTCTTAAGGCAAGTTCTGCCTCAGCAGATGCAGCAATTACAGTGTAGTCAAGTTTTTTTAAACGTTCAAGATTTACCTGAGACGTTGGGAGATCTATTTTGTTAGCAACAATAAGCATAGGTTTAGAAATACGCCTAAGGGTGTCTACAAACCGGTAGAAATCCTCATCACTCCAAAGAGTCGGTTTGTCAACATTTAAGCCACAACGACGAACGGCCTCAACAACACTAACTCTTTTTACACCCAATCCCGTTAAACGTTCCTCCACGGGAGCGGCTATGCCTTTCTTATCTGCTTCAGCAGTTCGCGCAATTTTTGGCCAATCTTTTTTTAAGAGATTAATTATCCACATGGTGATTTCACGTTCAAGAAACACTACATCTTCTAAAGGATCATGTTCGCCCATTTTGCAGCTCTTGCCTTCACTATCTGTTCCACCCGAAGCATCAATTATGTGTATTAAGGCATCTGCGCGGCGAATTTCATCTAAAAACTGATTACCTAAACCTCGCCCTTCCCAGGCGCCAGGAACTATACCGGCTATGTCAATAAGTTCAACAGGGATAAGCCGTGTACCATCTATACAGAGCGAGTTGCGAGGGTTATCAGTTACATGAAATTCGTCATGAACACAGGGTGATCTTACATAACCCACACCTCTATTGGGCTTTATAGTTGTGAAGGGATAATTTGCTATATCAGCGGTTGCAAGAGTTGCAGCACTAAAAAAAGTTGACTTACCTGTATTAGGCTTACCTATTATCCCCAATAATCTAGAATATGATCTTTGCATGAAATATCTCACCGTAAGATGTTAAATAGCAATAGTAGATTATTTATATAAATAAGCATCTTTGATACGTGGAAATTGTTGAGGCGATAGTTTGGTGTTAGAAACAACTCGATTGATTTTGCGCCCGTGGAGAGAAACTGATGCGGAAAGTTTATACAAATACGCAAAAGATCCTCTTGTTGGACCAAATGCGGGTTGGCCGGTTCATACGAGTGTTGAAAATAGTAGGCAGATTATTTGTGAGGTTCTTTCTGTAAAGGAAGAGTATGCTGTGACAATCAAAGGCTATGATGCTGCAGTAGGAAGCATTGGGTTAAAGATTGGTAATAAAAGCAATATAGATATAGCTGACGATGAGGCAGAAGTTGGGTATTGGTTGGGTGTTCCTTATTGGGGGCAGGGGTTTATTCCTGAGGCAGTGTGTGAGCTTATGCGGTATGCCTTTGATGAATTAGGTTTATTGGTTATTTGGTGTGGATATTTTGAGGGAAATGAGAGATCAAAGAGGGTGGGTGAAAAATGTGGTTTTAGGTTTCATCATACTGAAAGAAATAAAACATGGCCGCTCATAAATGAAACTAAAACTCAGCATATTATGTGCCTCACTAAAAAAGAATGGAGAAAACGTTTTAATAAATAGACCCCATCGGATTTTATATATCACAAATTAAGGATGTGCGTAGTTCGAAGCGTTTACGTCTATTACGATACTTATTAGCAACAATTTTAAACACTTTAAAACTTGGCAATAATATTCTCCACAAACACCCGCTTCCCGTGTAACTTTTTTCTGCAAAAGGCTACATAGGGCTGCCAATATCTTAATATGCAACAATTTTTACACTTTCATCAACAGCAAGGGAAACTTATGGAACTGTTCTTAACGTTATTGAGCGGCATTTGTTGGTCAATCGTTTACATTGAACTTATTCGCCAAGGTTTTAAAGACAAAACGTATGCTATGCCCTTGTTTGCGCTTGGATTAAATTTTGCTTGGGAAGTTATCTATTTTTCAAACGGATTTTTATTTGGTGCGATGGGAGAGGTTCAAACTTGGGTAAACCTAGTTTGGGCTGTACTAGATATAGTTATCATATACACTTTTTTTAAGTACGGGCGTGAATATTTTCCTAAAAAGGCAAAGAAATATTTTGTGCCATTTAGTATTCTGGTTTTTGCGACCTGTTTTGTGCTTCAATTAGCGTTCTATTTACATTTTGAGCATGTTCCTACAGGTGCCGCGAGTTATTCTGCCTTTACTCAGAATGCCGCCATGTCTATTATGTTTCTAACAATGCTGTTTATACGCGGAAACACCCGTGGTCAGACAAAACTTATGGCTGTTGCAAAATGGATTGGCACTTTAGCGCCGACAATTCTCTTTGGCGTGATTACACAGTTTAACATCTTTATCGTCTTAATGGGTGTTGTGTGTAGCGTGTTTGATATTATCTATATTGTCGCGCTTTGTAAATGGAAATCTCTTGATTTTTCCAATCAAACAGAGAGTTAAGCGTACAGTATTTCATGAAAAGGACCAACTAAATATACGGGCTCCATTTGGTTGTCTGATCTGTTGAAACCATAAGGAGTTACAGGCGCTTCATTTTTTTGTGTGCGTTTTGATATTTTTGATGTTTTATTGTCTTTGTAGTTTTGTATGTCTATTTTTTAGGTGTTCATAAACTATGATGCAAAAGGATAACCAAAACGCGCCAAATAAGTAACCGCCTATAACATCGCTTAGCCAGTGGACATTAAGGTAAATTCTGTCAAAACCTACAAAGGCAACTATTAAGCCATAACTTAGTGTGGACACAAATTTTACGCGGTGACTAACAGTTTGGCTTGACCAAATAAAATAAATTATTAAGCCAATAAAGACAACTGCGCCTGCGCAGTGTCCGCTTGGATATGAAAAACCTGAAGCCTCTATTAGGCGGTTTTCGGGTCTTGCAATTTGGGTAAGGTTTTTTAGGATTGTAATAAATAATGCTGTCCCACTTACTGTCGTTGCGAATAATAAACTTTGAGCCTTACGTTTTTTTATTACTAGAAAAACGGATGTTATTAGTGTTGCTATAACTAAGGTAGTTGTGTCAAAGGCTGCAGAGAGGATTTTTGCTGAAAAAACTGCTGCATCATTGTGTAAGGGTATTACCCAAAGATTAATTGTTGTATCTATTGATTGGAAGTTTGTTTTAAAAATTGAAAATAGTACGAATGCGACGAAAAATATGGCACATGCAAGTATTGCTTTATTCCATTTGTAGAGTTTATGTGTCGCTTCTGTTGAAGTCTTGTGATAAGTTGCTATGTGTTTCATAATTACGTACGCCCGTTGTTTTTATTATGGTTTTTATAATTGGTGTCAGGTATAAAAACTCTTTTTGTTGCTTGAGTTTTTTGCAAAAATATTGATACGTTGCTATTTGGTGTTACTGTAAAAGTAAAAAGGCTTATGTATCCTGGAAATTTATGGTTGTTGAATTTCGTTGATAAACTAAATTCGGATAGACAAATCTTATCTATAAATGAACTCAGATATTGGCACAGAATATATTGGGGTCACTCATTTTTGCAATTTTAATACTGTTTTCGTTTTTGGGTCTCTCTAAAGTGCAAAAGCCTTGTTAATTAATAGCGGCAACACTTCGATAAGAGCAAATTTAGTTAATTATGTAAAGTTTGATATAGAAATAGTAGGGCGATTAGTTAAAGAGCGCCCGGTAATAAATAAGCAACTGCATATTTGATAGCGACATAGAGTTGCTATACTGTAGAGGGTTTGCCATATATTTTAAAAATGCATCATCATGGAGCTAATATTACCAAAACAAATAAAAACGGGTTTGTGTCCATCAAAGCGTTAATAAGAGGAAAATAGTATGCCATCAGAAATGACGGACATTGAAAGTTTCGTGGCAATGAGTGCCAAAGCAAAGTATTGTCAAGTTAAAAGAAACAAAGACAACGTTAAACTCAAGCTTCATACATCAAATCAACTATACACATTCAAAGTTGAACCACTAAGAGCTGACGAAATTATTAAAAAGCTCAAATGCGAAATAAAAGAAAACGAAGAATAATCTTCAATTCTTTTCTAATAACAGATATATTTTTTATTTTTCAGCTCTACAATATAGTATCGGGCAAGTTGTTAGTGTATGAACATTTTTGTATACAAAGCATCACAATGTGTTTAAAAGCATGTATCGAACATTTTTATGTATGGCTCTTTAAGCGTTATTCTTATTAAGTCAAAACTGTAGATTAATTTTTTATGCAAGCAGAAATTGGAATAATAGGTGGAACAGGTCTTAATGACCCCAAACTCTTCAATAACATAAAAGAAGTCACAATGGATACTCCATACGGAAAACCCTCTGATGTCATCTCTATAGGTGAGTTGGGGGGTAAAACTGTAGCGTTTCTTCCAAGGCATGGAAAAAAACACACCCTCAGACCAACAGACATACCTGTGCGAGCAAACATTTATGCCCTTAAACAATTAGGAGTTAAGCGTATACTTGCCCCTTCAACTGTTGGTTCTCTACGAGAAGAATATGTGCCAGGGGATATAGTTTTTGTGGATCAATTCATTGACCGAACAACAAGACGTGAACAGTCATTCTACACCCAAGCAGAAGGCAAAGTTTGTCATATAGGCGTTGCAGAACCCATGTGTCCGGAGCTTAGAAAAATTGTCATCAACATAACCAAAAATTTGGGTATAAAAATGCATGAAACAGGAACCTACGTTTGTATTGAAGGCCCACGTTTTAGTACCAAAGCAGAATCTAAAATGTATCGTAGCTGGAATGCAGACATCGTAGGCATGACTTTAGTACCGGAATGTGTCTTGGCCAGAGAAGCAGAAATTTGCTATACTTCTATATCAACCGTTACAGATTATGATGTATGGAAAGACCATCCCGTATGTATTGAGGATATTGTTACAGTCATGCGTGCAAACATTGAAAATGTTAAAAAGATTATCGTTGAAACTGTTAAAGCCATCCCAATCCAGCAAAGCTGTAGTTGCAATACTGCTCTGGAGGGAGCTTTTGCATAAGCATAGAGGAAGGAATAAAGTTGAGCGGAAAAAATTTAAACCAAAAAATTGATTTAAAAGCTAAATTGCGCAGTACGCCTTTTAAGGGGGTATGTTTTTGGGATATTGCACCTATTCTTAAAGACCCCATTTACTTTAGACAAGTAATTCAACAACTTGCGGAACATTTTAAAAACAAAAAAATTGATGTTATTGCTTCAAATGAGGCAAGGGGTTTTGTTATCGGAGCCCCCTTAGCATATGAGTTGGGTGTTGGGTTTGTGCTAATTCGTAAAGAAGGAAAGCTGCCGTTTAATTGTATTAATTTAACGTATAAAAAAGAGTATGAAACAGATACCATTCAAATTCAAGAAGATGCAATTACTAAGGGGCAGAATGTTTTATTGATAGATGACCTATTGGCAACGGGTGGAACAATTAAGGCAAACATTGATCTTGTTGAAAAACTTGGGGGAAATGTTGTAGGTTTAGGTTTTCTCGTTGAATTAGAATATCTTAACGGTAGAAAGATTATTGACGTTAAATATGACATATTTTCACTGATAAAGCTAAAAGCAATAGTTTGTTAGAAACTAAAAAAAGTTTGCTGTTTCTACTTTTTATTTTTTTTCTTTTTGTTTTAGCGTATATTTTGGAGTTGGGTATAAATGTTGAAAAATAGTTGTGTCTTTGGTTTTTCTCTATTTGGGTTGTATTATTAGAGTTTATTTTGTTGTCTATTTTGTGGTGTTGAAGAGTCAGATGCTGAGGTTCCATTTGTTGATTTCATTTATCATTTGGCAGTAGGTTGAGTTTGTTTTTTCTGTGTTGATTTAAGTGTGGGTGAAATGTTGTGGGTGTTAAAGCGTGGAGGTTGTCTTATGAGTTGATTTGAATTAGACAAGTTTCATGGTTAAATTTGTGCAATTTAGGGTGAGGTGTTTGACAGTTTTCTGAGCTTTGGTCGTTGCTCAGGGGGTGAGTGGGGAAAACTTTTCGTTATTATGATGTTTAGGTAAATTTTGTGGAGAGAGGGTTAGCATATGTAGAGGTGTGTTTGGTGTATTGGTTTGAAAAAGTTGTGTAGTGGTAGGTGATGGTTTGAAGGTGTTTTGTTTTTTATGTAGGTGTTTTGGGGTCTGTTTCTGGTTCAGTGAAGCAGGTGGTGTCGTCGGTGGTGTCGGGGGGGG
>Ga0209737_10003497_pt1 | contig 10957 bp, 6 predicted proteins | sample TergutCu122P3_FD_187284 | JGI IMG/M metagenome (GOLD analysis project Ga0209737, IMG submission 187284) | Cubitermes ugandensis P3 segment gut microbial communities from Kakamega Forest, Kenya - Cu122 P3 (SPAdes) (version 2) | ecosystem: Host-associated > Arthropoda: Insects > Digestive system >...
GTGTTAACCGACATGCCTCACCCGGGTGTTAACCGACTTATGCCTCACCCGGGTGTTAACCGACTTATGCCTCACCCTGTAGTAATTAGTTCAGTCACTTTTATTAGCTGACTAAATGCACTTGATTATACAAAACTTATAAGTTAAAATCTACGTTGTATAAAAATTTTAAAAGACATAAAATTAGAATCTTTTAAAGAAATTTTTATACAGCATAGATTGTAACTTAAAAGTTTTGTATAATCAACTGCATTTAGTCGGCTAATAAAAGTGATTGACTGTAATAATGCACGGTGAAAATCTGAAATTAGTAATTAGTTCATTAATGCATGGAATTAATTACTATTAAGGTAACATTATGAACTTTTTATGGTTACCTGTATGTATAATGGTGACTGCACACACCTTCATAAGAAGTTGCGGTTACCAAAGGTTCATATTACTCTGTTTTCACAGACAATGCCGTGGGGACCACTGTCAGTTGTACAAATGGAAACACCTCAGGAATCAAATGATGGTCCTATCTTATGGATTCGTCCTGGTGAGCAACTAGTCCCAACTGCAGAAATGGCAAAATCACCAACAAAAAGAAGAAGGTAAAGTGTATTTGTAATTTTTTATGTTTATGTCTTTGTGTAGGTTGTTTACTAAATTCGCATTTGCTTGGCAGTGTTGACAAGCCATTTTTGCTATTGATTGTATGCTTTATTGACTGTAATGTAAGAAGTGACTGTCTTGTATGAAGCAGAGTAACATGAGAAGGCATATTGGAGTTGTGGAAGTTTGTATATGACAAAGCAGACATGTGCTCCCTGTGACCCACGGATTGCATGACATTTCTGTTCTCATGGACATAGTTGTACAAACTTTTACTCCATCATAACTCTGTGTTCCCTGTCCATAAACTTCATAGAAATGTGATTACACTTAACCGACATTTAAAGCAACTAAATGTTTTCCCTAATATAAGAAAACACCCTCTTTCCTCCCATCTTGGGATTACTAGGAAAAGATATTTATTTAAATATTAGAAATGTCTAAGTTTATGCTTTACTAAGGGTCTTAATTCTGGATGTAGGTGAACATAGTGAGGTTCATATATTTGTGTGAACATAATGTGTCGTTAAAACGAAGGAAAACTCAGTGGAGTTTGTCCCCCACCCCCTCACCAGCTTGGATAATTTGTACCAAACCCTTGTCCAGTAAGGAACTTCGGATATTTCTAGGGTTGAATATGCTGACGTTGGGTGGTTTACTGTGTACTGCAGTGCCATGTCTTTAACAACAGTGACAGTCAGTAGAAGAGGGAAAAATGTACAAGGGTAAAATCAGTTACAACGTCCTTAGGCCTTCTTGTAATTTAGTTTACCCTTGTACACTCTTCATGCATTTTTAGTATATTTTTAATGTAAAAGGGAGATATTTCCCACTTACGGAATTTAGTTTCTGTATACTTTTGTAATCTTGTATCATGGCCTGATGATGACCCAAGTTGAGGGTCAAAACTAGTTGCTGCGTAACAAAATTGTTTGCAAAGTGTGTGTTGGTTGCGATTGATAGTGTTGATAGGTACCATACATGTGTTCAATGTGACTACCAGTACCTACTCTCTTGCAAGAAAGTTTTGTACATGCAGAATAATTTATTTTGTAGGAGTCCTTTTATAATGATCCTTAAGAGATATTTTAGATTTATGTATGCTAATTTTCAGAACTGGGATTAATGAGTTGCGCAACCTGCAGTATCTTCCAAGACTTTCTGAAGCTCGTGAATATATGTTCGAAGACCGGACTAAGGCACATGCTGATCATGTTGGACACGGGCTCGATAGAATGACCACAGCTGCTGTGGGTGAGTGTGAAACTCGCATGAAGTAACTATATTGTTTTTCCATTTCCAGTAAAAATTTCATTTTGTTACACTATGAACCATTGTCGTGGTTGCATATATATTTGTGCAGTGCACCTTCACTTTTTTGTAAGTAGATATTTTAAGTATGTTGTCAAATGAGTACAAGATATTTATGGGTTCACACTTTAATATTACAAACCTCTTGGAATGCAGTCTGGGGAAACCTTTGGTAAGCATGGATGTGAATACAGAAAGAAAGAGTTTATGTTTGAAACACTGCTGGTAGTCAGGCATGGAATGTGATGGAGCGTGATGTAGTGTAGTGTGGTTGGTGCTGAGAAGCTCACAAAAATGCACTGCATAAAACTTCAGAGAAAATGAGAGCGTGATCAAATATGTGATGGTGCTACTATCTCGCAGTTTTAAGACATCCAAGTGACAGTGGAATATTTTGTTTGCAGTAGGGAAATGGATCTTGTGTGCATGCGTAGAACATGACCTACATCTATGTATGCTGTAGAAAGGCCTTTTTTTCCTCTCTTTCTTTCTTTTTTCCTTTCTTTTCTCAAACCCCCCCCTCATTTTAGACTAGTTTAGGTTGGACACTACCACTTTCCCAGTTAATAAAGTATTCTGGTGTTTTCAAAATATTCTGATTACAGAGTTATGAGTGCAACTCCAGTGGGTGTGTAATCATATTAGTTTGTTGCTAAAACACAGGTTCTTATTTTTATAGGCCTTTGTTGATAACCTTTTCAAAGATCTCCATTCTTCTGCCTGCTGGAATTAGGGGATGGACTACCCTTGAACACAGTCCCCTCGGTCTTTCCGAGTCTGGGTGCTACCACCAGCAACAAATGGTGAAACTATAAGCCCAGTTGTCAAAATGGGTGTGGGTGCGTGGGAATGGAATAAGTTCTTGTCATCACAGGAACCTTGGGAAATTTGTTACAAAGAACTTGGCAGATAGTTAACTTTTTATCTCCTAGTGTTATATGTTAGATCTCCTAGTGTTATATGTTAGAGAGCGAACATTTTGATGATTCAATAAATTGTCAGTGCACGATAGTAGTGTTAATATCACACAGTGGTCTTAGTTTTTCAGCTGTTTGTTTTTATGTGAAGTAAAGTACAATAACCTATTTTTTTTGTGGGAAAATTTGTGATAAATCTTTAGTCACAGTCAGTATAGTTAATGGACTACAATATGCTGTATCTCACAAGTTGTTGTACCAGTATTATATTCGTGTTTCAGGGAAACAGTAAATACTAATTTTTTTTCAACCAGTCACCATCTTAAGGTGTGTGATGTGTTTATTTTAGGCATATTAAAAGCTGTACATGGTGCTCAGTCCAGTGATCACAATCGTGTCACCAAGGATGTGGTAGCATTCTATGCTGGAGATTTTCCAGATCTTGTTGAGAAACTGCAGTTGGATCTTCATGAACCTCCAATATCACAGGTAGTCTTTCAACATGTTACGATAAAAATGCATTTGTATGTTTCAGTTGAAAATGTGATAATGTGCTGGTATTTTGTTATTGAAAAAATGTGTTATTTGTGTCTCCCATGAAGCACATCATCATTTTAATGAATTAACTTGAGGTTTTTTGCTGAGTTGAGTGGGACAACTGAGAAGTTAACATCTGGCTGTTGTGTGAAGCTTCCCAATGGCAGCACATATTTTAGACTGTTTGTTTATGTTCTTGTGGTAGAAGTGCCACATTGGTTTCTGTTTTAGATGCCCTTATGCAATGGGATGACAGTTTTTACATGATAAAGCTCAGTAATATTATTGTAACTTTTCATGAAATTGTGTTGATTTGATGGCATTTTTAGAGGTGCATTCACAGAACTCACCATCACGATAATTGTTATTATCAGCACTTAATGGTCTTATGTTTTTTTTTTGTTCCGTTCTAAAAAAAAATCAGCTGTTTGGTAAAATGCCATGCAGGGATGAACACCATATCTCATGCCTTATATTATAGCAGGTATAGAGTTTTAACATGCCCAGAGATCCAAAAAGAGTGTGGTTTTATTCCTGTAAGTAAATTAACCTGTTCTGCTTCCATCTTGATCAAAGACATCCCGTTGTGTTTCTTGAATTATTACTATAATGATATACATAAATAGTTTAATGGAGGCCTTTTATTATGAAAATAATATCTTCATTTTGGTAAAACTGCAACATGTTTCAACCTGGTTGCATCATCATCATCAGGCTTATAAAATGTACAAAAGGAGGCTAATTGTGTTATTGCAATTATCATGCTGTGGATAATCTCATCCTCTAAACTTTATTACAGTATTATTTGTAACAAGATTTTGAGGAGGAGAACTTAATTGTAATAAAATAGTGACGATGAGATCTCTGTCTATAGAATTATAAGTGTAATGATTAATATAGCTTCCTGTTATGTAGTTGACAAATGTGATGATGACCCTATCAGGTTGAAATGTGGCGGTTTTATAGAAGGAAAAGTTATTGTTTTTGTCTTGGAATAGTTTTTACACTGCATTATATATTGTATTTTATTATTATTATTCTGTTTCATTGTTAGCAACATAAGGGAACTGTATATTATAACACAAAGTATTGTAATAAAAGCAACAAGTAAACCCACCACATACAAGATACATATTTTACCTCTTTCTCTGTAAAGGGCACAGTAGTGGAGAGTATTAAGTAAACCCACCACATACAAGATACATATTTTACCTCTTTCTCTGTAAAGGGCACAGTAGTGGAGAGTATTTGTTTGCCAGTATGTTTCATTTCTTTGCTATACTGGCATCAGATATGAAGAGGCTTCATTTATGGGTTGAAGTGCAATCTTTAACTGAAATTGATGTAATGGGAAGGTATTGTGACTAATAGAAATATGTTGTTTCAGTGTGTGCAGTGGCTGGAAGATGCAAAATTAAATCAGCTACGCCGGGAGGGCATTCGGTATGCACGGATCCAGCTGTGTGATAACGATATCTATTTCTTACCACGCAACATTATACATCAGTTTCGCACTGTTTCTGCAGTAACCAGTATTGGTAAGTATTGGTTTTAATACAGTGTGCTTGAAGTAACAGATTTTTTGTTAAACTTTCATGAAATTTTTTCAGTATGAAAAATCAGTTATCAATATTCACTGAACAGTCATCCATACAGGTCACTCAAGCGTAAAGGGCTCTTCTTGATGGTATATTACAGTAAGCATTCCTAGTGTTTTAGATGTTGCCCTTTGCCTTGAGTTTCTTGTACTGAGATGTTTATGCAACTGGGTCTGATTTTGTTGCCCTGTGATGAACGTGGAGAAAGATGCTGTTCATATGAACATATTGGAAAACACTAGTCTGTCTCACTGGTTATTTTAGAGATTCTGTGAGCAAAGTTCAAGGCCTGCAATTCCTTGAGCTTATCCACCTACTCATACTGGATCCATGCATGAGGGGTTTGCATTTGAAATGGGGGTTTTTAGGTTACATGTGATTGCAGATCATGTAGGTGCTTGTGGCAGATGATGTTGCTGCCAGACACACCACTCTCCAGAGTATCAGTTTCATTCTCCCTTAATGGTCATTTGAACCACCACCTTTCTGCCTGTCTTGACCAAATGGCAGCAGATTAGGATGATGCCTCATGTAACAAGCTTTGGGAGATGAAGCCAATGATGTACCCATGGAGGAGGTCTTAGTGTTATCAAGGCTGTTGAAGGGAGATTGTGGTACTTGCACTGCATTTCTGACAACAGGATTTGCACTGTCCAGGAACATCACATTTTTGTTGGCTGTTTAATCAAATGAAAATTGTTTGGCTTTTCAAGAACAATGAATTAAATACTGTGTGATTTTGGTGATTGAGATGTTTATTTTATGTATGAGCCACTTAAGACTTATGATGTTATTTGACTTTTATTTCTCCGTATTTATTTTTGAATTATGAATTTAAACCCATGAAGGTAATATGTGGCTTAAGTGGCAGGTTGGCATGAATAACCTCAGCAAGTGATGTGGCTGTAAACAGTACTTCAGCCACTACTGGTACCACCACACTGGATCCTGCTGCCTCCATCTGCCAGACACATGTATCGTATCCCAAAAGACAGAACTGTTGAGCCTGATGTCATTGATGACGTACATGATCAGTTCTGGGCTTCTACTTGCCACACTTAGTTATGTTTGATCTTGTTTTACTTAATGTTCCTCTGCGCCCTCAAACAGATGTAAGGATAACACCATGAAATAGGCCATGGCCACAATCAAGTGATTTGTGTTTGTCATTTCTCTCATTTTGATGCTTTGGATAAAATATTAAAAACCTAGGAACTAATGAGTGACCTTGTATCATATCTACAAAGATAGGCTTAATTTGCTGAGTTTCTAAAATTGATATGGCTGCAATAAAAGTGTGTGAAATGTACAACTACAGCCATATTACAGAAGTCTGAGAAACACTAATAATTTGTCATCTACTACAGTCATTAATCCCTCAGTAACTTTTGTCTTAAAATGATGCATTACAATAGACAGCAGTGTTCTTGAATGTGTGTGACACTACAGGGTGTTTCACGACTTATGGACATTACTGCAGGAGGTGATTTCCTAGGTCTTTGTGATCAAAACAGTTCATATAAACATGTGTCCAATTTTGGATGGTTACGGAGTTATGACCGCTTGAAACTTAGAATAGAAGGTAATGATTATTGACAATAAACGGAACAAAATAATAAAACCAGCATAATACATGATACATTTAAAGTATAAATGTAAAGTTAACTTCGTGAAATTACCTTTAATTTGAATTGATCTGTGCTTAAAGCTTGTTTTTGAAAATGCCACCACCGGCCGCGACACAGGCCGCCGCTTGGTTGTGAACTGTGCGGGTTGCTCGTTGCAGCTTCTGCAAACGATAAGCCACCAAGTTGAGTACATCGCCCGCCAGCTGGTTCCATAAGACGCGGTTCACACAAGGGCGTGTACGGGAATCAAAAAATGCCTGTAACTCCGTAACTGTCCAAAATCGGACACATGTTTATATGAACTTTTTTGATCACAAAGACCTAGGAAATCACCTCCTGCACTAATAATGTCCACAAGTCTTGAAACACCCTGTATATTGTCTGGCGCACTGATAATGAAGGCAGCAAGATCCTCTGAGACTTAATTGCACTTCCTGTAGACTACATGGCCTAACATCCCAGATGACAGCAGTGCTCATAATCACTGCCATGATAACCTCATATCTCACAGTGTTAATGTAATTCTTTATTTTATTTTACACATCCACAGCATGGCATGTTCGCCTGAAGCAGTACTACCCTGACACAGAGAGCTCAGCTGAAGTACAACAACATTCACGAATAGTTACTGCTCAGCATCACTATAAAGAGAAGAGAAACCTGGAGAAGGCTTGTGAAACTCCTAAGAAAGATGTGAAAGATGAAAACCAAAGATGTGACAAACCTAAAAGGGATGAGAGGAAGGAGAAAGATAAAGACAAAAAGAGACTTGAAGAGAGGAGAGATGAGGACAAATATAAGAAAGAACACAAGGAGGGGGATCACAGCAAGGGAGATAGCAAGTCTAAAAAACGTGACTTAGATGATACAGATGGTGAAGGAAGGGAAAAGAAACGTGTTAGGATTTTGGAAGGTAAATTAAATTCCAGGGAAGTGGAAATGGATCACAAGAAGTTTGAAGAGAATGCATGTAAAAGGAAAGAGAAAGATGACATGGGAAAAAAGAAGGATCCAAAGATGAAATCTGAGTTTGAAGAAGAAAAGAGAAAAGAGGAGGGTGCAGAGAAAACAGATGTAAGTGAAGTGGAACTCAAACACATAGACAATTTAGGTAAAAAGACTGAAGAAATGAGGGTTAAAGTGGAAAGTGAGACGCAAGAACATAAACTGAAATCAAGAGGCAAAGATGAGAAGAGAGTAAAAATTCTGAGTTGTGAAGCAGAACATAAAGAAAAAATGAAAGACTATCCTGATGGTAGTGACAAACACAAGAAGGAGCATAAGCGTGATCGAGAAAAGCGCCACGAAAAGACACCAAGGAAAGATAACGAGTGTAGTCCAAATGTAAAGAAGATTACTTCAGCCTCCAAGAGAAAGGATTGTAATAGCTCTGATGATAACAGATTTTGTAGCACAACATTAAGGCAGGGCATAAGTCAAGTTGAAAGCTCAGGTGTTTTATCACCTTCTTCGGCTTCTGTGGATGAGAGTAGGAATTACGATGGATCTGGTGACTCAGTATGTAGTGCACTTAAGAAGGAAAGTGCTGTATGTGATCTCAGCCAAAGACTGTCTGCATCTTCATGTACGAAGAAAGAAGTTTGTCTTGAAGGAAGTAAACAAGCAAGTGTATTGCCAGCTAAAAAAGATTACATGGTTATGGTAAAAAATGAACCTGGACTGAAACCTGATACCTCCAAATGTCATTCACCATCTGAAACACAGACTTCTGCAAACTTAATAGATCAAATTATTGCAAGTATGGACACTTCCACTGCTAAAGTGAGAGAGGACCGAGATGATTTGGGTTAAATGTAACTTGCCCCTGACACTTGCCTTTTGCACTCACAAAACTGTGTACATACAGGTTGCACTTGAGGAACTGAATGCCTTTGCAGATTTAGTACCTTAACAAATAAGACAACATTGTCAGTAAAAAAATCTATTGAAAGATTAGGTTAGCCGTATATTACAAGAAAGTGCACAGTACTTTGTGTGTGTGTGTGTGTGTATGTGTGAGTGAGTGTGTGTGTGTGTGTGTGTCTGTGTGTGTGTATACATACATATATATATACACACACACATACAGACACACATATATGTAGACAATTGTACATTGTATAATTTTTTATAACATTCTTTGTGTACAATGGTGTGTGCCTCGGGGGTAAGTTTTTGCAGATGAAGTGATGCTGTAAGATACAGTGTTAGAATTGAGTTTGTTAAAACCACTATTTGAGAAGTGCTGTTTCGTTTTGTGATAAGGCATGTTTAAAATGGTGCAAAAGGGCAGCAATATTATATGTATGTTGTGGACAAAAGGAAGTATGAATTGCATTCCAATGATAGGCTGGTGCTAAGGAGCAGTGTATGTGTGTGTTCTAACTGGGGTGCCTTTTTGGTACCGCAACTTCGCATATAAAAATACATTTTTTAATTTTATCGGAGTGGAGGTTCGCAGTGCTGTCTTTTTGCATATGGGTGATAGTTTGAATGAATGTAAAAATAGGAAAATGTGTTTGAAGTTCAAGGTATATTAATCAGAGGGAAATATCAGGACAATTACAGATTTTATACTGTCAGGGCTTTCTTTGCATACTTCATTCCCCTCATGGTATGGTTTTACCATTTACCAGCAGGTAATATCTGTAAAGAGCAGACTGGGTGTGTAAGAACCAATCACATAACTCATTTACACTCTTTTTCCTGTTTAATCTTTGTAATGCAGGGAAAGAGCTGATAGATTTGCAGTTACATTGGGAATTGCTCCATGATTATGACCAGGAATACTGAATATATACTTTAAAATTAAGCATCCCGTTGTGTTGGACTCTGAAATAAGTAATAAACAGGTAACCATCAGACACAACTTTATAAAGTAATTCATTAAGGTACATGTTTTGACCCAATGGAGTCATCAGCAGGCTGGCTTCCAGAACATCATAAAGGAAGCATACAAGTTCCATTTTGGAAGTAAGATCTCACTTCTCACAGTTATGTTAACAGTTCCAGTTAAAACATTCAATTTTCATGATTAAAATGAAGTGACAGACCATTAAAATCTTTTTAAAAATCTTTTTAGAAGTGGCAGATGTCAGTGAAGGCTGTGGGTAGACGATCTGGTATGAAGCTTATTCCAGGGCAGGTACTGTGTGGTGATTACATATTAGGTGATATATTATGGTGACAAGGTCTTAGGCCACTCAAGGGTGGCAGATGCCCTATTCACATCACCAACCTCTGCCACTTTAAGAAGATTTCAATATTTTGTCACTTATTTTAATCGTGAAAATTGAGTGTCTTAAAAGAAAAACTGGAATTGTTAACATAACTCTAAGAAGTGCGATCTTACTTCAATAACACAACTTGTGTACTTTCTGTAGTATGTTCTGGAAGCCAGCCTGATTATGACCCCATGGGGTCGAAACATGTAGCTGTTTGAATTATTTGTTAAAGTTGTGTTTGATGGTCAGCTGTTTATTACTTATTGAATACATATGTAGGCCAATAGAAACATGATGAGTATGAAAAACTGAAAGTTAAGTTTTCAGGTGAATTTTTATTTGCTGTTGCCTTAGTAACGGAGGTTGACTGCTGTTTATCCTAATTTTTCCATAAATGTCTAGTATTTTATAATTTATATTATTATAATTTAATTATATGGAGAAATATAATCACACTCTTTGCTGTTTTTGAATTTTAGTTACAATGCCATACTTCTCTTCAAGTGGGAATGTTTTGTCTGCGTGCTTTAGTTTCAGATTTTTGTAGAATGGTGTGGCCTGTTATATCTATTGTGTACAGTTTATATCTAAATCGTTTACATATATATTATTATAGCATCTTGGTTGTTTATTCCATTTTAGTAACATTTAATTGAAACTTAAATGTTGTATTATAAAAATTACAGCTTACTATGAAACCCTCTAGGCAAAATAATTGACATCAGTTTTCAGTAATCAGTCATGACTGTAATTTCAAAGTGCAGAGACAATACGAGGATTTCATTCTGTACAAAATAATAGAAGTGGTATTTTTCATTGACCATTGTAGTAATGTTTTATATTCTCTGTACTTACGGTATATGGTGATTTCCAACAGACTTGAGATACATTTGCATATATTTGGAAGCACTGTTTTCTTTGCTTTTAGAATGGCCTCTACATTTTCATTGAATTATGGGGTGGTTTAGATGCCAAAATTCCAGGTGTTCACTTACTTTGTTGAGTCTAATCTTGTTTGTGGATATATTTTGGCATTTCCATCCTTAACCTTTAAAGGCCGAATGTTACATATATGTCGTGCAGCCTGTATCCCCTGGTGGCCGGCTGTTACATGTAAGTAACACCGTGCATGCATAAAGTTTTTC
>Ga0209737_10003498_pt1 | contig 10949 bp, 5 predicted proteins | sample TergutCu122P3_FD_187284 | JGI IMG/M metagenome (GOLD analysis project Ga0209737, IMG submission 187284) | Cubitermes ugandensis P3 segment gut microbial communities from Kakamega Forest, Kenya - Cu122 P3 (SPAdes) (version 2) | ecosystem: Host-associated > Arthropoda: Insects > Digestive system >...
ATGTAGATCATGAGCACAAATGATTTTTACCAGCATCAGATTTTACTTTGAAGCAATAAGGCATGCAAAAACATCAGAACGTTCAAACATTAAGTAACAGATACCAAAAGTTCAAATCATTTTAGTTTAATAGCTGAATGTTCAGATGAGGTACATTGTCTGACTGCTTCATGGTCAAAGAGAGTAGAGATCATTTGTGCTCACTCTGTATATTCTTTAAAAATTAATGTAATTTTTATGCATAATAAATATAATAATTATTAAAATAATTATTTGTGCATGATTGTGGAGGAAGTGAATTATTATTCTTTGTTTTGCTGGATAGCTCTCTACAAGCACTAGAGTAACATTAGGAAGCCTCACAATGGCATACAAAGAGAATATCTATAGTTGACCCATTGACATATGTTGAAGTTAGACAACATGGTTAAGAAATACGAAAGAACCTGACCTGAAATCCAGAACATAATTGTTGTCGCTGTCTGAATCACTGCTGTCCTCTGGAGGTGTAAAACCATCATCATGATAGCCATTACTGTGGTAACCCTCATCTGATCGGACAGAGCCATCTGTAGGTGTTAGTTGCGCTGGACGTGGTTCATAACCATGGCCTGCCACTTCTTTACTGGGTGATGGTGTCAGTTGTGCTGGGCGTGTTTCATAGCCACCTATGTGCATCACTTCCTTACCAGGGGTTACCACAACCTGGACAGGGTGAGATTCATAGCCACCAACAAGCTGACAGTCCTTATCAGGAGATTCACCGTTGCTTTCATTGGCATCTGGAGAATCAGAGGGTACCAGGGTGGATTGCTGCTGTACTTGCTGACCTGCAGCCATTCACAACACCACACAGATTTTAGTAGCACCCTTATATGTCTGTGGAACTCTTTTCCAGCACTTATAAACTATTTGTTTGAGAGTTATTGTATGAATAAGATGGCTTTTAGAAGTAGGTGGATTTGCAAAAGCAGCAAAAAAGCCTGGAGGAATGACTAGCACATATTATAGTAAGAATGATTAAAATCTAAATTCAGGAATTTGTTTCTGTAAGTATTACTAGTAGGAAACCCCATTATGAAATCTTTTGGCAGTTGAAATACCTTCATTTTAAAAAAAACATTCTGGAACTAAATAGGATATGTGGCCACTGTAATCCTACTTGTAGCTACTGGTGTATTGCAAGAAATTTCATTGTAATCACATCTTCTGTATTCTGGTTGTCTGCCTGACACATTCTGTATAACAAATAAATTTTAACTTCTCATGACATTATGAATCTTAACAATACTACATGATAGACATTCTTCATGTACTGACTGCATACACCAGTACTAATGTACTGTTGTCCCTTACGTATCCTCTGTAGCATCAGTTCTCCAGTCAGAGGGTAGCTCAGCCTCTCGGCAAACTCTCGACAGTACCATACGAGCAGCTCCTGGTTTGGCAAGATTGGCTTGATGGTGTAGAAGTAGATGTTCATCTGTTCAGACACACAGAGACAAGGTCAACAGCACAAGACCAATTCTGCAATTTCTTGCTTCCCAGTAAAAACTGTTATATAAAATTTTCAAGTTATGCTGAAATTGAAGGCTTAAAATATGATGGCAGTTGTAAAATTTATACAGATGCAAAATGTAAATCAGAAACGGAGAGAACAGTATAATGGCCAGGCTATGTGTTGGATGACCAAGAAGTTGTGGTTCAAATTCTGGCAGGGGTAAGAGATTATTCTGTTCTCTGAAACATCCAGACTGGCTCTGGGGCCCACTCAGCCTCTTTTCAATAGGTACTGAGAGCGTTTACACTGGGGATGACATAGCTGGTGTGTGCAGATGACCACAAAACTCCAGGTGGTTTTATGGCATGCACAGGGACTTTACTGTACTTTAGCCTTACAAAAACTCTTCATTAATTAACTCAGAATGTCTGCAACTGACTTAACCATGTTAATACAGTAGTCTCTTCAAGAAATTCTAATTACAAAAGGGGCTGTGTTCCGTTTTGGAAGGGAAGTTATTAAATGGAAATATCTTCCTTTGTAAGACATTTGTACGTATTGATATGCCTGGGGATGGCCTAAGTACGGGTTGAAACATGTAGTGCATATGTAAAAGTAATCAATCAGAATTATAATAAATCTGAGTTGTGTTAGGCTGAATAAGTGTAGTTTGTTTAGTAATAAACACAATGGGACGGCTTCCATGAAGATTGATTTTAGGCATTTGTACATCCATCTTGTTAGGACATAAATGTTATAATAGACAAGTAGAAAAAGTAGTGTATAAACAGAAGTCAATTTATTGTGTTTTTGATATTCATGTACAAGTGTGGCTTATATTTTTCTGTGAGGTTTTACACAGTTGTTTGTACATGTGTAAAATCATATGCAAAATAAGTCAGCAACTTAAGCACTACTGACAGTTGTCAGGAAAACAAATCTCTTATAGGAAATAAACTGAAATGCAAATCCTAAGACCTTGCAGAGTGTTTGTAAATCTAGGTCCCTTTGATGAAAGTTCTCTCTGCATTCCGCATCACAGTGATCTTGCGTCTCTGAATAAAGTGGGGTTTATGAGACTGCTACTAAGCCTCAGAGACATGAAGTGTGGCCCACTATTTGTGTAATAGTCGGCAATTGTTGTATTGTCTCAGGGACCTTTGTACCTACTGGACAGAAGAATGGTTGGGATTCAGAGTTGTTCTAGATATCATGACAAACAGAAAAATCTGAAATCAACAGCCAGGAATTGAACTTAGGTTTTCAAAATCACAGTAAGTTACTGTAATGTCTGAACGATCACATATTAAGGTAAGATTTATATACTGTAGAGCGACTTGACTTCTCTTCACCGCTGAAGATTGTTGGTTACGAATTCATTAGAATACGGCTCACAATATCTTTTTGCAACAGGATTTGTTTTACATTTTCTTGGGCCATCTATCTGCCAGGTTGTCTTGTGCCTTAGTAATGGATGGCAGTTTAACAATACACTAGTTTTACAAAGGTTCTGAATCATGTTTGTGGCTTGGGATTTGTGGTGGTGAGGAGCAATGTTGGCTGCCAGAAATTTATGCATTAACCTGGCTTGGTCTTCATCTTTAGACTTTTGGTTTGGAAGGTCATGCAGGTTCATAATTTTTTCACTTTTGTGACTAATACTACATTAAATGAATGATACATAACCAAATACTACATTTACATTTCTCTGATATGAAAATCCTTTACTGCATAATAAAAAAATTATGAGAACGAAATATTCAACAGTTATTGCGTATGTCAAAATTAATGTATGAATAGTACATCAGATCAACCTCATTAATTATTATTATTTGGAAATGAAATATAAAACTGTGAATGCAATAATGTAGAATTTTGTGATCTTTACTTTGAACCACCTTGCTGAGCCTAGGAATTTTGTGTTACCAATGTCATTTTTTATTGGGTTGAAATAAATGCTCAATATTGGTCTGAAAATTTGAGAAATAAAGTTTTAGTAATAAATTTTTCATTTCCTCAAATTAAGATAAGTGACTTGGCTTGAAGCATTTAAGAGGCCTTTCTGAAACTGGAAAGAACATGAGTAGTATTTTATCACAGTATTTATTCCATTTGAAGGTACTCTGCTTCAGACAACTACATTAATGTTCATTTTACATACCTTATACTGGCATGCTATAAGATTCTGTGCTGCTGAAGAATATGCTGGGTTGACATAACGCATCCAGTTGGACTTACTGGTATCATAACCGTCCATATAATAGAAAAGCTCGTTGTCTTTGTAAACCTGTGAACCCAACAAGACATATGCTGGCCATATGACAATAATAATGCTGACTTGATTAATAAAGAATGAAAATCATCATGTTTACCTTTTTGTACAATTGTATAGGATGAAGTCTGTGTTGTGCATTGTTTTAAAGTTGGATACAGTTTGTCATGATAGATAATTGAAGACTTGTATCAAAATGTGTAGATACAATGATTCCCTCATTTCAACATTTTCATTCACTTGGACAGGGTTTGAATTCAGGACTCTCGGTTTCTAATGATGTGCATTTTTTATGAATATTATATTTTGTCCTTGGAACAGCTCAGCAGAAATAATGTCTTAACGTCTGTTCCCTTCTTGGGATTCTATGGTGAATTGTACTGCCATTTTACTAGGCTTTTTTTGGCAGCAAATTTCTACTGGCTGATAACTGGGAAATTTTGTTCATTTACTGGCCAATGAACTAAAATATTTTTATTCAAACCACATCAACCACTAAGAACAGTTTTTTACCACTGCTACTGTTACATTGGTTACTTATACCACAGTAAAAATGGCTTATATTTTTTTTTGGGCTGTTTCTACACCCTGATATCACAAAGTTTTATGGAAGCCACAAACACCACCATCATGAAACATCCACAGAAGATAAGAACCCATAAACTCGGAAACCAAGATCAGTAGCAATGAAAATAATTAATTAAGCTGGCTCATGCAGTAATGCTTAAAGACTTATAGTTTGAGGGGGTTGCCTGGTTTGAATTTTGTATCTGACATCAGCTATATTTAACAAGCATTTTTACATTGTTTTCCCAGTCAAATGCCAGGGTAGCTCCTTGATTAGCCCACAAATGCTGCCTAACACATTCATTCCAATTTTTCACCTGCCAATCACCATACTGTTCGGGTTCCATAAGAGGAATGCTCAGTGCAGTCAAGTGTACCACGGTAATGTCGTGCAAATTAAATCTGCCAAAAATACTGGGAGGTGCACTGTACAGTGTTAGAGGTGAAACACAAGTGAGAGAAGTAGAGAAGTTAGTTACCTTTAGGAAAGGTAAGGGTACAGACAACAACAATAAACAGTTTTGTATTTTGATTCCTGGAAGAAGCAAAATCCTTCTGTTCTCCAAAATATTCATACCAGTTCTGAAGCCCACTCAGTCTCTCATTCACTGAGTCTGAGCTTCTTTCCTCTGAGGTAAATCACCTGGAGCATCTAGCACCACAGCGAAGAATAAGTACAGCTACAATTCTGTTCCTTCTCCATGCCTTCATGTCTTGCATGGGGACAACTTTACTTTTTACATAACTGGATACAGAGTAGCCACAAGTGTTTCAAAATGTAGTTCTATTGGACAAATAATATAACCTGCATTACTGACAATCAGATTATGACACTGCTTTGTATTGGTGTAGATGGAAATTGTCAGACACAGAGAAGTTCTCGTATACTTGCAGTTTATTATTAACCCCAGAAATTAACCCCAGAATCTTAAGAATACACATAGATAATAATTGTACTTTAAGGGTAAATGTTGTGCCTTTGTTAATGATGTTCCTGCACTACCACATCTGTGTACATTAAATAGCTTGCAAGGATATTCAGTTGTTCTTGCACTCCAAATGGCTAAATGAAAGTGAATTATTTTGAGCTTCCACTTAAGAAAGGGGCTGCAGCATCCAGTGATATCCAGACTGCAGAACGTGGGACATCATCAGACTGAATATTTAGTTAAAAGTGGAAGCAAATAATATTCCAGGAAATAAAACAAGATGACAAAAGTGCAGAGGTATATATCGTACAGCACAAGAATACAAACTGTGTTCCATTGAAATGTTCCTGCGTTAAGAAATAAGCAGTCTTACGGTAAATATTATTATGCAGTTATGAAGAACAGCACCGTGGTTCAAGCAGTGGCACTTTTGAATTTGTCAGGTGGTACCTGGTACATATGTTGACTATACTGATGGAAATTTTGAATGGTTTTCTTCAGTCATTCTAAGTGAATGCTGGGACAGTGTCTTGAAATAAGCCACAACTCTCTCGTCCACAGTCCTGTGAATCTTACTGAACATAACCTTTTGTATTAATATTAAATAATTGCTGCAGTTGATAAAGCATTGTTATGTAATATATGATCTATCCTTCTATCCACTCATCCACTTTTCTGATAATTCACTCATCTGTTAACATCTGTCAACAAAGCAGTACATATCCATGCCAGATGAAGGAAATACTACGAAGCATTTATTTCCTTGCTTGAGTGTGTAGAAATGGTTGTGGGCTGCGGCAGGTGAAACATGATTTCTATTGCTAACATCAGTTATTCCTAAATTGTGACTGAAAATCTAAGTCTTCTGGGATGTTGAGCCATGTGGATTAGCAAACAGTTTACAGCGTTTGGAAGAATCTTATCTCCTTCATCTTCAGGGTCAGGTAATTAAAACTACATGTACCATTCTTTCATCCATCTTCAGGGAAAGATATTATGCCAAAATATTTAAAACCTTTTTGAAACTTTGTTTTAATAAAGAAAAGTGCACTACACATATGCTTCAATTGTTACAGTAATAAGATATAAAGTTGTGAACATGCTATATAGCACATCATGTTAAATTAGAAAATGAATTGTGAGCTGAATCTGGTTTGTCCAGAAATTTGATAAATGAGAACCTTTTGAAACAGAGAGCTGAAGTTAATATGATGCATTTCCATTGTGCTGTTGCAGTATTTTGTCTTCAAATTGTAAAATGTATATGTATAAAAATCCAAATAAATTGTTTTACAACATGATTTAAATAATGGAGAACTGACTCAATTACTGCTGATCCAGGATTCAAAATATGGAGAGAAGTGGTAATTAGATATTAACACGGCAGAGTTTGAGGATGATTTTCAACAACAACATTTACTGAGAACTTTTACACCCTCTCTTGACTGGGATAAGAAACCGGTTGAGAACTACGCTCTTCTGGGCTGTTACACAGCGTGTAGTGGTAATTTCTTATTTATGCTTTGGGACAACCTAGGTCCTGCAACGGTGTGGAAGAAACTGTTCTTGGTAGACGAAATCTTGATTCAGCCACATTTTGATAGGAAAATTATTTAGGAGGAGATTAACACAGGGGTTGGTACACTTGAAATCAAACAAATAGCATAAATCAAGATATACCTGTACTTTTCCAAGTATTTATTCGTTATTTCTCTAACAGTGTTTTCAGTGTCTGACATTGTACAGTGTTGACTGATGTGAAGATAAGAGACAAATTGCCAGGAGAGGTGTGGAAGTTAATGTTCATTGCATAATTTGAGATAATATCCTGGCATTTGCACAGACAGTCTGAAGAAAACAATGGAAATCTTCAGTGAAGGTAGCCCAGTCTTTAAGCTGAGATTAAATCCAGGGCCTCCCAAGTATGAAACATACGAAACAGAAATTGATGTTCCTCCAATACGGTAGTGAAAAATAGAGACATATATTATTAACATAACTATACATCAAAATATTATCAAGAGCTGAGACTTGGACTGAGACAGTTAACACTCTGTTAGTCTTAGGCATGTAAGACATGGAATATTTGAACATGAAGGAAGAATTATTTTGTACAATTGTATAGTGACTTGCCACACACACACACACACACGCGCGCGCGCGCGCGCGCGCGCACGCACGCACGCACGCGCGCGCACACACACACACACACACACCCATATTTATGAAATAATTTTTTTCACTGATAGATGGGCTTCTGTTGTAAATAGAAGCCACAAAAATAACTTTCAGTAGAAGTGATAAGGAATATTGAAGTCATTTGGTCATTAATTCATTCATTCATTCACAAAACCTCTGTCAATATTAGATACTGACTGAACCCAAAATCAAGGAATACCACTCATGCAGGACATCAAGAGCACAGACCTAGTACAAGGCACTGAGAACTAAAGACACTTGGTTTCCATATTAATGGTACAAAGAGGAATATGAAATAAAATTACTAAAAGTATGACAAACAGATTAAAAGTAAATTCTATATAAAATATAAATCAGTATAAGTACCTTTGGCCATTGTCTTGGTTCTTCTTTAATTTGCACCTGATTGTACATGTTAGAAGGTGACATGAAAATAAGACAGAAGACATGAATATGTAAGAAGTGCAACCCAAAAACACCACAAGTCAATATTATTACAGTAAAACCTGTCTGTATTGGCCACATGTGTTCATAAAAGAGCTGGTTACATAAAGAAAAAATACAGAAGTTATTTCCTTGATGTTTCATGACATTAGTGCCTGTCAACAAGGTCGTACTTAAGCTTTTGTCTGTACTCTTTGAAAATTGTACACACTTTCAGTTATGCTACATTGGCTCAGTGTAGACTACATTAGCACATTTGTCTTTACATGTTTTGATATCAGACTTGGGCCATGTGACTGATGTCTTCCTCTGAATACACAACTGAGAATGTAACACAAACCCAAAAAATGCAGTATTTGTGTGATATACAATATGAGAAACAGACAGCTAGCACAAATATAGGAAGTAATTTATTTCTATTCTGCAAAAAATTACCATTTGTTATGCCCATTCATGCTTGACATTCATTCATCTTAAGTGGTAAACCAGAATTTTGCACCTTAGTGTCAGATACCAAAAAGAACAGTAATACTGAGGATTACTGGACTATTATATAATTTAACTTGTGGACACAATGTGCTAGTATAAAATGGTTGGAATAATTTGACAGGATAAAGTTTCAGTTAGCAATGGGCACATTACAGAATTTTGTTTCCCTATCAAAACAAACAGTCAACATTTGGGGCATATGATACGCTCAACTTACACAAATTGCCAATTTGACAGGTTTCACTGCTTTAAAGAATTAAATGAGAAATTATGAAATTAAGTTATACAGTCTTGCAAGAATTTAAAGTATGCTAGTTAAACAATAAATCTTTAAATACAAAATAAATTATATTACAAGAAAAGTATTAAATAATTTATGTACAGGAACTAAACTGAATTGTTTGGTTGAAAAAGGGAATGTGTCCAACACACATTTCCTTCTCCAACTAGTCAAATGTTAACCCTGTTATTTTTATCTTGTACCATCCACCCACAAAACACTTTGGTTGAAAATGTGAATGTGGAAGGTGTTTCAGAGCATGGTAAAAGGAGTTTCTTTTCACACCTGTTTCCAGCACTTTCGTGTTTCACATCAGAAAAACTGACTTGAAAAAGTCAAAATGAGTTAAATAGTTCTTCCACAAAAGTGCAAGAGTGGTGATATTCCACTTTCTGTATCAGCAGAATGCTCACTCCCTTTTCATTCCAACAGAGCCATCTATCTTGACTTGTTAATACCAACAAAGCAAATAAAAGTAGTCTGAAATCCAGTGAAGTGTCAATCCAAAGATGAAAGTCCAAATGAAGGTTGAGGTCATAAACATGCTTGTTGTTTACATGTCAGGGCAAGTATGGAACTGTGGCAGTATGACAGGGAAAGCCAAAGTACTTAGAGTGAAATGGGTCCAGTCCAGTATAAATAGTTGCATTTCATTTACTGGTTCATCATATGATTTGCTACTAATAAATTATGATATGGAAGGCATAATGAAGGGAGAGGTTTCGGACTAATTTGAAGTTCTATCCTGAAAACTTTCCAGTGAACCTGAGGAAAATCACGAAAAACTTCAGTCAGGGTAGTCAGTGGCCCAGCATTGATTTAAACTGGGTACCTCCAAAAACATGTCAGTAGCATTACTGTTTGAACCAACTTGCTCAGTTCTGTCTATAAACAACCGACAAGAGTTCATTTTCATTCATACTAACAACTGATCTACCCCAACGTCAAACACCAGTCCTACAAAATAATGCAATGCCAGTGCCCAAAAATGGCGCACGCTTTTCCTAGCATTCTTACCAACTCACCTACAACTGGCCCGCAATTTAAATGCATGCCATGTAACTTCTACAGTCGATACAGCTTTGACATGAATATCAAATATATATACAGAAATTTATGTTAAAATGACTTCCAGCATTTCATAACTACTCTTTTCTGAGCAAAACTTTATACATACAAGTTCCCATTCTACAGTTACTGAATAGATAATATTTACAAACATGACAACTGCATGGCATGCTGGAAATATCCAGTGGGTTACAGGAAACATACCCTCCAAAAGTACTTCCGGTTAGCAGTGTTGGGCACTGCATCCTTGGCATAGACTTCACCAACAAGAGGTCCAAATCTTGTTCCAGTTGGGATGTACCCTGTACTCCATACACCCTGAACCTGTAACAAGCATATAAATTAGAATCAAAACTTTATTCTGTGGAGTTACGTAGTTAATTATGCAGTCAGTAAACACAGTAAATGAATTCACTTCGCACTCATCGCCACCAGAAACACAACAATTTTAAAAATAATATCGTATTTGCAGAAAATATTTTGTAGTCATTTTGCAAAAGGTATATTTGAAGGCCCAATGGAATGATTCCTCTTTTCCCCGGAGTCCAAGGCCCACAGGTTGGGAAATACTGCCATTGTATATTAGATCACTTTGAGAGGGTGGCTGAGATGCACTGGACCATGCGTGAACCGCGGTAGGATCTGCTACCAAGAACAATTACGAGTACTTTGCCTGCAAGGTGGTTGGTTATGGATCGGAAGGCGGCAAGATGGAAATTTAACGACGCAAACACACATAAAGACATGCAAGCATGCACATATACCCTTCACACTGCAGTCTTTACGTAATTAGTCAATAAAATTTCGCTATCACGCTTCTTCTTGAACTACCATATGACGTTCGTTCACTGCATTTTTGTAAACATACCTTTCAATGTATTTTGTCTGTTGTTTTGTTTGTATTTACTTTCGGCTCCCAAAACACCTATAGCAATTTAAACTGCGTGAAAAAGAAATGTTTTAATGTGGTGTGTGTGGTAGCCTTTCTTGAGTATTTTACATTGCCCACTGATGGCTTTTTACAGAAACCGAAGCACGTCGTCGAATTGAGCGTGATGAATTCGTTAGGGAGATTTAAATTTTCGTCGAGTGCTTTACGAAGGAATTGGGCCAACTTATATGCTGGCGAATTAGTATTGTTAGCGACTGGACAGACAGAAATAGAGCTTTATGAATCGTGAGTTGTGGTTTGATTTGGAG
>Ga0209737_10003499_pt1 | contig 10948 bp, 6 predicted proteins | sample TergutCu122P3_FD_187284 | JGI IMG/M metagenome (GOLD analysis project Ga0209737, IMG submission 187284) | Cubitermes ugandensis P3 segment gut microbial communities from Kakamega Forest, Kenya - Cu122 P3 (SPAdes) (version 2) | ecosystem: Host-associated > Arthropoda: Insects > Digestive system >...
AGAACCATGCAGAAGCTTTCTCAAGACATTTTGACACACAGATTTTCAATTATCACAGGCAGGTTCTTATCAACCTGGTGAGTTCTGTATTGTAAATCATAATGTTGGTAATAGTGATTTGCTCATACAACATTTATGTTTAATTAACTGTGAGGGATCTTCATAATGTTTCCACATTTTTTGTCTGGCTGTCATTGGTATGAGGTAAATTTTTGTGAGCTGGCAATACTGCAACTGGGTATGTAACGTTGCTCTCAGTGTGTGAGTTGCTGTTGAGAAGAAAACACGGTTGCCCCACCTTTGGTTTGCATCAAGGAAGAACCAAGATTTATGGTATGCTTTTTATGGGCAGAAGGTTTGCAAGGTGCTGAAATTCACACACGTTATGTGCTCAGTACGGAGACAACATTGTATCTCAGGGAAGTATATATGAGTAGATAGAAATATTGAAGAAAGGCTGGACAAGTGTGATTTATGCAGAACACTTGGGAAGCCACTCAACATACACCATTGATAAGAACCTGGAAGAAGTCAGATTCATGGTTCTGAAGGACAGAAGAGTTGCTACAGCAGAAATGCCACAAACAGTAAACGTTAGTGATTGGTCAGTGTATTCAATAATGTGTGACAACTTTGGGTTCCACAAGTCTTCTACAAGATGGGTGCCCAGGCAGTTGACAGACTGGAGAGCAAATGACAGACAAAGCAGTGGAAACAACTTTTCCTGTTTTCAAGAAACTGAGATTGTGGCCTTCAGCATGAAGTGTCATGCTGATGGTGTTTTGGGATTCCCAAGACCCTATCTGTGAACATTATCCACAAATGCAATGTAGGTGTGGGATGACAGTACCAAGCGCACAGTATTCTGACATGCTGTAAAATGAACTGTGACCTGCTGTACACAGTAAACAGAGACAATGACTGGCCAGGTTTTCTTTTGTAACATGGCATTGCTTGCCGTCATACTGCTGCTACACAGTGTCCACTCTTCAAACACTAAATGCAGAAGTTCTTGAGCACTCAGCTAGGTCCACAGTTGGCAGATGATTATATGAAGGAGGTGGTGCGTGACCTTCTTGTAAAACAACAAAAACCATTTATTCCATTGTCTCTTTAAAGCTTGTAGGTGATGTACAAGTGTATTGAGAATCAGGGAGACTGTGTTGAGGAATTATGCATTTTTAATGTCTGAAAGATATATAAAAAAATACTTGGGAAAAGTGTGGAAACTTTCTGAAGGTTCCTCGTATTTTTTACAAGCAGTAGTTCATTTCCTTTGTTCATGATATGGTTGCTTTCTTTTTTAATGTCACAGAATGTCTTTGGTAGATAAACTTTAAAATAATAACACTCAGATTAAATTATTCATTGTTTATCATATACAGTCTTACAACAGTATTGAATAAGAAATCTGCTGGTTTCTTACACTTAGGATATAGTGATCCTTTGTTGGTTACTTTGTAGTAATATTGCAGTGTAATTAGAAGGAGGGAAGATGTCACTTGTTGCTCCTTGTGAATTTGTTGCAACTGCAGGTGAACAGGAGTTAACCTGATGACAACTTATGAGATGCTAAATGGAAGGAGAGAAAGATGAAAAGAATGCACAGCATAATACAAGCACTGTGAACAACTGTTATCGTATTCATAACCCCCCACCTCCGCCAGAAAATAACAAGAAGATTTGCAATAGTTAAAACCATGAAGGACACTTTTTTTGCAAAATCTCAACAGCAATCAAAGCACTCTCAGGCTGCATGCCAACCTCATGTAAACAGAAATGCTGCCACAGACAGCTATAAAATAAGTTAGCTATCAAGGGATCATACATATCACTGAACAAAAACAAATGTGCAAAAACTGGCAACAGGAAATTACTTCCAGCCCTATCTTACAATACAGCGGCATGTGTGGGTCATCTTCCAGGTAGTTGGATTACTGCAGAGAGGAGCCCTCCTTCCAACCCTCAGCCAAAACAGAATTTTGTAAAACAAACACCAGCTAAGATTCTTTTACTCCTGCAGACTTTCCCCCTCCTCGGCCGTTTGTGAACTTTCCCTAGAAAATAAGACAAGCAGGTAACGGACAAGGTTGTGGTGGGGCATACCAACCTTGAGCAGTACAGCTCAGTGTTTCCAGCATGTTTCAATCCTTCCTGGATCATCTTCAGGGAAATACATAAATGTAACATATGGAAATTACTAACAGATTTTACATTTTTAATTGTGTGATTTAAAAATGTGGTACTTGACAAGCATCATCATCATCATCATCATCATGAAAATTTAGCAGATATGTTAAAAATCCTCCTGTGGAATTGAGTTGTGTGCAAGTAATAGAATGTGGTTCCTTAAGGATCTTGAAAACGAGATTCTTTAACCATACCCCAACTAATGTATTATTTGCAGTATTTTGCCATTACGAGGTTCTGATCATATAGTAAATTGCAGTTTTTTGCTGTACTGTACGCAGTTATATTAGTTGGATGTTCAACAGGGTTTTGTTTTGTTGAGACAACATGTATAGTGTGATTTCATAATGTTGGTAGTGTGTTGTAGCTGTTTGTTCACAGTGAATTGATTAATCTGTAAAATAATTTTTTTAATCATTACCACATTAAATTTTATTTTTTGGTATTTTTAATGAGAGTAAACAAGGCAAAATTAATTACATAATTAAAATGTCAGATATCTAGACAGGTACTGGTAACAATTCAAGTGAGAGCGTGAGCTTTAAATTTTGGCTGTTTATTTTCTTGTATGGATGACGTTTCACAAACTTGCAAGAGTGAGTGACTTATTTAACTTGTGTTCACTGTTGTATTTAATTTTTTGTTGTATTTAATCCGACTAATTGCACATGTAACCATATATAGCTATTTGTTATTTTGATACTCCTGCATATTTTAGCCCCTACAGTCTTCTAGATAAAAGGAAGCAGGCCAAAATATAGTGGTTACAGGATCCTAATGAAAGCAATATAGATAATTGAAACACTCTAAGACGTAAAGCTAGTAGACATTTCAGGAACAAAAAGCAGGAATATCTGAAAGCTAAAATTGATGAACTTGAAACTAACAGCAAGACCAAAAATATCAGAAACATGTATATGGCATCAGTGACTTTAAGAAGGGTTACCAGCCTAGAACTAATATAGTAAAGGATGAGAAGGGTGATTCTATTACAGACTCCCACAGTATTTTGGCTAGGTGGAAGAACCATTTCTGTCAGGTATTGAATGTAAGAGCAATCCCATTGCAGGCCTGGACAGGCCCTGAGGGTTCCAGGAGGTTGTGCATGGGGTTAATGTTAGGCAGACAGAAATACATACAGCAGAGCCACTAGTTCCTGAGCATTTGTGTATTTTGTGTCTCAGTTGTCTCTGAGTGTATGTGTATGAGGGCAGTCCATAAAGAAACCGAACTTTATTTTTATTTTTTTAATTTATTGCTTTACATGCAACTTAATCACACTTTTCTCCTTCAAAGTTCTCCCCTCCACTCTTGATACACTGCTCCCAACGTTTTTTCCAGTTCTGGAATGCGTCCTGGAGTGTGTTTTGCGGAATGGCGCGAAGGTTCCTTATCAAATTTTTTTCTATCTCCTCTGCCGTCTGAAATCGGCGACCTTTTAGTGAGGATTTTAACTTCAGGAACAAGAAAAAGTCCGCAGGGGCCAAATCTCGAGAGCAGGGCGGCTGGGGAACAACAGTCGTCTCATGCTTCGTCAAAAATTCACAGATAAGGAGTGACGGCTGGTGAATTGTCATGGTGCAGCATCCAGGTGTTGTTTGTCCATGCCTCAGGCCTCTTCCTTCGCACTGCCGCCCTCAGACACTTCTGGACGCTTAGGTAGAACTCTTTATTGACTGTCTCACCACGTGGAACATTTTTACGAATAACAGCAAGCACTTTCTCAACGCGATCGTCGTCCATTGACGTGGAAGCCCATTCAGATTTGGGGTCATCTTCAATGGACGTTCTGCCCGATTTGAAACGCTGGTACCACCTCTGACATGGCATACAGCTCAAACAATCCTCTCCGTAAGTCTGTTGCAACATCTGAAAAATCTCCGTAAAAGTTTTTCCCAATTTTTAACAGAATTTGGCGCAAACGCTTTGCTCCTCAAGATCCTCCATTTTTCAACATGCAAAAAATTGCCAAGGGTACTAAACACAAATTCATTCATTCACGCGCGTATATCTCAATGACTAATTAATGTGGCATGATGCTGCTAGTGTCAGAATAAAGCTTAAAGTCCCAGCTACACAACACCACCATTGCAAGCATGCTGCGCACGCTTGCTGGCTCGCTATTTCACAAGTTCGGTTTCTTTATGGACTGCCTACGTATTCATGTGCTGGGTCAAACCTCAGTGACAAAATGTGAAATCCTGAGTCATGAACTGATACAGCCATACACTCTCCTTCATGTGACTGGCTGGTTCTACACAATACACATCAACCATCCTGCCACCAGTAAGTTCCATGCATCACATTAACAAACTTGCAACAAGCTGTCATAATAATAAAGTGTCCTAGCCCCTCTGTAAAGTCACAGCAACTATAGTCGCATTATTCGGACTGTTTCAAATGTAGTAAATTTTCTTGTAGCTTTTACACTCAGCTACTAGGATCCAAAACCGAAAACAGCAAGACTAGATACTAATTGCTTGAGACCTTCCATTATTTCATTTTCCAAATATGGTCAGTCTCCTTAAACCTCTAGCATGCTGCCTTTAAATCACAGGTTTCTTCTGCAGCTGGAGCACTGTTCAGTTGAAATACCCACTGCTGGACAGTGTTTACCCTTGCAGATGAAAGAACCAAATATTTAATGGAACAGCTTTTTTCCATTCGTCCATTAAAGGTAAATCATTACCAGCTTAAAACAATGTCTACTCTGACTTCCATTCTGGTCCCTCTTGACCATTGCTCACCTGGGCTAGTCTCCCTTTTTACTACAATTTTTCAACTAGGTGTCATACTTTATTTAGAATATCATCTAAATCCTCACAGTTTAGATGTAAAAATCAAAGTCTGCCTGGGGAGGGATTCATGCCAGCCTAGGCTAGGACTCACCCAGTGTTCTGAAATGGGGAGGTAGGAGGTCAGGACTTTCTGTCTGAACTGAAGCCTACATTATACCCACAACAAAATTAAAAGCTTGCTTGTAAACCATGATGGAGAAATCACCAACCCCCTCCCCCCACATATCACCCTTCACAGCCTGTGTCTAGTGTTTGTGTATCCTAAGCTGGTCAAGCTTTGGGACAGCAAAACTCGTCTTGTGTGCATCTGGATGAGAATCTTGCATTATTTTCCATTTTCTGAGATCCCCCCCCCCGCCAAACTTACTGTGTGCTTTGTGGTGATGAGCATTCATTGCCCCATTGACTTCTTTGCCCAAGAAGTCAGGCCCTCTTGCTTTGTTTGGTGCCTGTCCTCTTTTCACATGGTTCCTGTTCCACTGCTGGTATACAACTCAGTCCTGTCCACCCTGCTATATATGTTCAAGTTTTCTGCCTAGGGAAGTATATTTCTTCACCACACAGTCTGCCATTATACACATTTTTTCAGTGACATAATTCTGCTATCTCAGTTTAATGCCAAATATATTGCCCTTTTTGCAGTTTTTATTTGTACACCTCTCTTCCCCACCCCCTTCCTTCCCAATTTTGGTTTTGAGAGCAGGCATACCTTTTGGTGAATTGCTGAACTCAGTATTTCAGGTTTTACTATATTCTTGATGTTCCCTGTACTTCATACTTCCTCTTGAACTTAACTGCCCTGATATTCTAGTTCTTCCTGACCGTGCTTTTATGTGTTTAATTATAGATATATCACTTAGTGGATTAATGATGCAGAAGTGTATGTGGTGATGGCTGGTTGTTGTTTTCATGGGGGGTGTGTGTGTGTGTGGAAGTTTAGGGTAGACCAATTATTTTGTATTGAAATCCAACTAATTACACATGTGGTAACAAGTATACATTGTATCATTTCACACTATATTCTCCTTACATGTTTCAGTTTTCTTTAGCCATCCTCAGTGACCACCTTTGAAGATGATTATATGTATATAGGTGTTTGGATGCAAAGGTTGCAAGCATGAGAATAATGTAATGACAGATCCACATATAGATTAAAACTGCAGAACTTTTAACCTAATCTTAGATGGTAAATATACATCAAACATAGGTGTTTTAAGCAATTGAGACACAAATATTTGACTGTAACTTCCAGCACCAATTTAGGCTGGGTAGTTGATGATGTTAATATCCCTGCATCAACATATAATTTGGCCTTGTGATTGGATTCTCCCTGAGGATGGCTAAATTAATCTGAAACATGTAGGAGATTGTACTGTAATTAATAAGTAATGAAAACAAGACAATCACAATAATTTCAAGAATCACTCTCAACAGATAAATCTGCACTCATACATTCATTACTCGGGGTTCATAGCCCTGACACCAGTCTTGAACACAGTACTTCACAGATTTGCTTCCCTTGCGCCACGCTATATAGTTCCTCAGCTGAATCCCCTTTACTCGCTGTCCACTCTCCTCACTCTGCTCTACCCCACATACTCTGAAACGCTATGACAAGACTGTGCTATTCTTGCTGTCTGATGGCCTTATGTAGTGCTTATTACACACCTCAAACTTACTTCGCTGTTCTATTAAGTGCTGTGTATCCATAGAATGTTCTGTCTCTTTCTTGCATGGGAAGGTTCTGGCAGCCTTGATGTCAGAGGCTTCACGGGTCGTCACACTAGTAGGTGCTGTTGCCTTCTGTTACAATGCTATGAAATGGTACTGTGTGTTTACCGTATGTGCCATTAGTTGGAATTAAATACAAAATCATATGTCTGTTGCACAGAGTACATGTGATATTAAGGAGGGTATATGTATTTCACAAATGCATACATTGTACGATAATGATATTATTATCAGAATTTAATGACAAAACTGTTGTCTTGGATGTGATGCTGTGTAGTCTGGTAAAATTTTGCCGTTTTTTTAACAAATGAGTGGTCCCTGTCTTCAGGGAGCAGTTTCATGTTACCGCCTGTGTATTACGTAGGTCGTACCGAAAGTCATGAGCAACAATTTTTTGTAAAGTAACATGCTTTATTATTGATAAACCAAATACACCACCTTAATCTACATAACTTTCTTTATTTTTCCACATACTCGCCACTTCTTTGTACACATTTCTTCCAGCGTTCTGGAAGTTTGAAAATGCCCCTGCGGTAGAACTCTGTTCCAGCCATCCGAAGACACTGACCCACTGCTTTCTGAATTGCCTCCGTTGTCTCATAACGTTGTCCACATAGCTGATCCTTCACAAATCTGAAAAGATGGTAGTCGGAGGGTGCCAGATCAGGGCTATAGGAGGGGTGTGGAAGAACTTCCCACCCCATCTTTGCAATTGCTTCCGATGTGAGGCAAGCGGCATGGGGCGAGCGTTGTCATGCAGGATGATGATGTTTCGTCCCGGACGTTTGGATGCTCGTGTTCCCATCTTTAAAATGTTTCACCCATCTTCAAACACTGCTCGCACCCATGCACACACTTCCATAAGCACGCTGAAGTCTCTGGTGAACTTCTGCAGCAGGGATTTCCTCTTTCACAAGAAATTCGATGACAGCACGCTGGCGAAACAACATATCGTTGTCGGCCATTTTTTTAGGAGTGATACTGGTCACATGATGCAAGCTATTGACATCACAAGACACTCAAGGATAACACAACAGCTGGTTCCATCTACCACCATACTCTCCTTCGTCTGCTGTTCCCAGTTCGCATGCAAAAATATGTTGCTCATGACTTTCGGTACGACCCTCGTATTTCATGCGCTTTTGGCACATTTCAGCTGAAGAAGTAGGTCACATGGAAATGAAGAATTTACCTTGGTTTTACGTATAGTTTTGTCCATTAGGTTGCACTTTTCAAACACTGTGCGATTGCTGAATGTATTGTCATGAAATTTTATGCATGGGGTAATATTTGGCAAGACAGCTTTTGGTTAAAATCAGACTAAACTAATGATGGTTTACATGAAGATGTGTGTATGTTTCTGTGTACACATCCAGTATAACTGCTGTGGTGAAGAATGTTTTGAACAGAAGTTTTAGAGAAATGAAGCTTACATTATATACCATAATTTTCTTGCAATTGCTTTCTGAACATCCACAAATATTATCAAAGTGTCCTGTTGTGTGTAATTATTGAATGAAGCTGCTGCATACCTGATGTTGTAGGACTGTGTTAATTTGAATGTGTATTTAATGAAAATGCTGCTGGAACTGTTAACTAAACTACCTTCATGGAATAGAGTCGTTCGTGAGTAGCTCAGCTAGTCAAGAAATTCCCTGGCACTGGTCTCCTTGCTGAGGTAGGTGAATGCAGTGCACATCTTTGCTTTCTGCTTCTTTAAGATCCTTTTCATTATAGTCTGCCATAGTAAATTTTAACTTTTTTTTTTTTTCAAGTTACTTAAATGAGAGAGACCAAACATATCAGTATTGTTATACAAAATTTTTTGTCCTGGGTCTTTGTGATTATTTAATGCAGTTATTTAATCTCCTGTGACCAGTGGTGTAGCTAGGTTTTTTATTGTCCAGGATGAATGATCACATTGGCCATTGCTAATGGAAGTAATGAACTTTAAAAATATCACAATTATTTATTGAATTTATTTTCGTATGATCTCAATAATGTAAACATTCGGAGCACCATAAATCACATTTTTTCTTTTAAAATATTTGTTTTACCGCCTGAGGCAGCCGTGCCTTTTCGCCCTAGCTATGCCCCTGCTTATGATGGGTAAATATTAATGGACATAATGTTTCCAGGTAATACACAGATGAAGGAGTAAGGCTCAAAATGAAGAGCAAGTTAAAGTATTGAAATACTTTCTGTGGTTCAGTTGAGAATCTTTTGTCTTCCATGTGCTATTGAAAAACATAAAGATTAAAATATAGAATTTGATATATATATATTTCACATTCCACTTTTATGTTCCATCATGATATTCTTGCAGATGACTGTGGCAGTGTTACCACTATTGGCCTTGCAGCACTGATTTTAATGTTTTGTGAATTCAGTTGATTTTACCATTTAAATTTTTTACGTAATGGAAATGACTTGTCTTACTGCTGTTTCAGCGATACACATTTTAAGACTGTTAACAAGGCCCTATACAGCCCTTCTTTTACAATCTTTCATACTTAGCTTTGTTAATTATAAAAAAACAACGCAGTTTTAACAGGTAAAGCTTACCACAAAGACCTGGGGGGGGGGGGTTTGCAGTAGAGGTATAGCTCTACTCGTTCTTTTTTAACCTTGATGCTAGTTGGGGTACGTGGTTGATGTGATCCCTCGGCTGCTTTACATCTGCGAAAGCAACCCAGTACTCAATGTACAAGAGGTGCATATAGTATTTTTGTCATGGAATGCATCTGAACCCACACCCACCCACTCTCAGGATGATAAAACACAGCCAAGAAATGTGTATAAACTTTTGGCTAGAAAACCTGAAGGGTTAGAGACTGCATGCACACTGCAGCAGAGGTGGTAGGATTATAATGTAGTGGACCTCAAAGAAGCAGGGTGAGGAAGTGTGGAGTGGATTTAGCTAACTCAAGGTAGGGACAAGTGACAGGCTGTTGTGAACATCGTATTATCATATTACACCTTTATGTTTCATAAAAGGACAGTTTCTTGAACAGCTGAGTGATTATTGTTGTCTTTGAAAGAACTGTAGTTATTTTAAGATTAATTTAGTTTGTAATTTTTATTTTATGGTGCATGACAGTGGCTAGCAGAATATCTTGGAAGATAATTTTGTATGGTATTGTAATAATTGCTTTAATGGATACACTAGGTATGTTAGCCTGCTCTAGGGCATATTAACTCAGTATGCATTACATTAGAATAATCTGAAGATGACTTTTGTTGCAAAGTGTTTTTGTGATTGATGCTGTAAGTTAACCCTTATCCTACTAACGTGGAGAATTTGGTGAGCTCCTAATAATGCCAGCAAATGGCAGATGGGATATAATTCAGCGTTTAAAGGTTTAAGTATATATGGTAATAGGGTATGTCCTTTATATTCTGTGCCATTCATTGCTTTCTGACATGCTTATGTGTAAAATGTTTCAGATTGATCACCAAGGAGCAGAAAGTATACTGGAAAAGTCGTATGGTGAAATGGTGAACCGAATGGGCAACTCGGACATTAGGTAAATTCTGGATGATGGAAATTATGTCATGTCTATACAAGTTTCTGTCATCTGTGAGACACAGTCTCTTAGTCTTTTTAGACTAAGATTTAAGTTACTTACAGTGGTGAATATCGAAATTCCTGTCATCTGGGTTGTGTGACACTGTAGTAATATACAGATAATACCTTCTATTATATCTGGGAATGTTTGTTGTATGTAAGAGTAACTTTTGCTGGCAACATGCGTTGCCTGAAATGGGCCATGGTCAGGTAATGCATAATATACAGATGTACTAAGAATTACTGCACTATAAGTTGTTTGAAATTTATGAGATTCAATTATACAGTTAACCCTTTTATATGGAATGGTAATTTAGGGTGTATATACTTCGTCTATTGGTTTTATTCTAGTATTTAATGGAAAGTAGTTAGGGATTTTTCTTTGAGGAGTCTGTAGATATTGAACCATTGTAATCAAGGTAAGTGTTCCAGTGCACTCTTCATCTAGCAGCAAAGTTTTGGCACACATGTACCAAGTTACCTACACAGGGTCATGACCCAGAAACCTGTAATTTAAAAGGACTGGTAATGGGATGTGTGTATAGTTGATCATCATGGCTGCATTCTTTCACTACATACTGACTCTCAAACATTAACTGTGTCATCATTTGAAAATTTAAGGATAATATTACTGTAACAGCAGATTTTTTACAACCAGTAG